>TARA_B110000977_G_scaffold144511_2_pt1 | contig 49256 bp, 46 predicted proteins | sample TARA_B110000977 | Tara Oceans TARA_B110000977 (sample SAMEA4397798) | marine metagenome | biome: Polar Biome; feature: [SRF] surface water layer (ENVO:00010504); material: water (ENVO:00002006), including particulate matter (ENVO:01000060) such as... | depth 5 m | reverse complement strand
CTTTCGCTCTACTTCCTCTGCTGCTGCTTTGTCTGCCGCTGCCTTCTCCTCTGCTGCTGCCTCCTCCCCACCCTTTGCCTCCTCCCCATCTTCCAGCCTCTTTCGCTCCTCTTCAACGTATTGCGCAATTTCAAGTTGATTTTGCATTTCATAGGACCAACGAAGAACTTCCCGAAAAAACATTCGAATCTCGTCGTTGTTGTCTGAACGTATCGCTTCATTACCATAATCAGATATGTCGGCGAGCTCCTTGCCTATGGTGGTAGGTACACCCTCATAAACACCACCGTCGTCAGTTAATTCTGCGAATAATGCATCTACTGCCTTCATTGCACAGTCCTTTAACCCGCCTAAAAATTGAGTGATATTAAGACCGTTAACAAGAAATTTTGTTCTCAATGTTGTTATATTATCGGATGCGTCATTTAAGTACTCTCTCATATCGTCACTGGCATCGCGTAGTAAGTGGAATATCGCACCTTGTGCCAATTTTCGTGTATAATCTGTAATATCCTCCGTGTCGTCGCTTGTTCCCGGTAATTTGTCCAATCTATCCTGGAGTGTCTTCTGTGATTTACTGATAGCTGCTGAAAAGTCTGTCGGAGCATTGGAACTCATTAATGATTTGCTTTGTTCACGGAGTATTCCCGCCACAAGATATGATAAGTGTATATAATCGTCACCAGACAAACCGGCATTTTCCAGACTTTTGCGCATTTGCACTGTACTATTGTATAATATTTTCCAATTGTCCATGGTTGGGTTTCCGATGTTCGCTCGCAACCAATTAAACCCACGTTCCATGGTTGGGTTTCCGATGTTCGCTCGCAACCGATTAAACCCACGTCGTAGCTGTGCAATTCTTCTATCTTCCATCCTTGACTCTATCTTCGTAAGAGCCTGTTTGCGCCTCTGTTCTTGCTGGTACTCTTGATATTCATCATAATCCATCGCCTTGCCAATCTCCTTCTCCTCACCTAGTTCATAACAAAAGCGCTTTCTTTTACGCTGATCTTCAAAACAGAGGTTGTGGACACGCTTTATATCGTTTTTTGACAACTTGCTCACAAATGTATTCAGCTGACGACAAACCCGCAATTGCCAGTTGTATAGTCCCATGATCTTATACGCTATGCACGCAAATTTGCCCCATCTGCCTGACACTGTTAAAAGATTGGCAGGGAATGCTGCTAGCAACAAAACCCAGTTCAACTCAAAGTCTGGTTCTGACAATCTCTTACAAACATCTTCACATGCTTGCATGGCGGCAACATGAGCTTGTGCAAACGATTGGATGTTTTCCTCCTCCTCACTGTCCTTCCTCTGCTGTTTGAGCCAATACTCAAATGCAATTTCTGATTGTTTATATGCAAGCGCTTCTGATTGCACAATTGTGAGTTTGTCGGTCCGTAACCAGTAAATGCGTCTGTTCCTGAATTGATAAAGATTGGCTGCTGTAAGATGGTCGTCTGCTCCCAATGGTTCAAAATAGATTGGTATACCATCCTTAGATGGACAACAAAATAAATCCCCTGCATGTGGTGCGTCTTTATATGGTGCGTGCGTTGTTGGTACCGGAAATTGGATTTTCCCTTGTCGGTCCGCTTGGAGCATGATGTTCTTGTGTGATGGCATGGTACTTATAGTGTAAAAATTTATTCAAATCACTTCAATGTCGCGAGTGACTTCCGAGGAGATTGCCAGTTCCCTGTCCAGCAACAGTATTCTCAGCATCATTTTCATGTCGACAATAGTGGTGCTGCTTGCGCTAAAAACTAAATTTCGGTACTGACCCAGTACTAACGCTGGCGCTGGTGCTGGTCTCTTGTGTTGTGCGACCAAAGTAGATGGCGCGATCTTGTGGCGAGATTTTGATGTTGTCGGCGGTGCCGCCAATGGCGGTGATGTGTGCCCAGGACCACTTTAGCTTGTGGAGCTGCTGTGGCGTCAGTTTGAGTGCAACGAGATCGTGTATGGACAGGCATGTCTTCATCATGGCGTCGGCGTCGAGCTGCAGTTGTGTAAAGTGTCGCCACTCCAACGATTTAAAGTGATGCGGCTTGAAATTCATTTGCAGCATGTGCGTCCACGTAAATCCAAAATCAAGACAGTCGTCGACACTGTATGGCAGCTGCTCCCACTGGATCGAGTGTTCAATGAAATCCTCGGGGATGAATCCTTGTAGCGTCAGATGACTGAGCGCGGTTCCGATCAGCGTGGGCAGGGTGTGTTTTTGAAACATGCTGGTTGTTTTTTGCCACATGGACAGTTCTTTGGGTGGGAGTCGTCGTGCGGCAATGATGGAGCGCATGGCTTGTAGTTGTGAGGTACCAAAGTCTGGCAGACTGCAATGATCCTGTGACATTTATATAATAATATAGTACACTAATATACTCACTTGTCTTCGTCTTCGTCTTCGTCCGTCGAGTCGTCTTCGTCGTCTTCCGTCGGGTCTTCCGTCGGGTCGTCTTCGTCTTCCGTCAGATCTTCGTCGCTTTCGGAGGGCAGCCATTCTGAGTCACTGTCACTCTGATCACCCATGAGCGCCTCTACAATTTTACTGTTGTCAACGCCCTTGCGCACCTGTTGTTTAATAAACGTGAGTGGGAGTGGGTCGGCGCCGCCCATAAACAATGGTTGGTTGTACCATGTTTGTAAAATTTTGAGCTGTGACTTGGGAATGGCAAGAATGGTGGTCAATGCACCTGCGTGAAACATGAGCGCGTCGAACGTGCGCCCCGTCGGTGTGACGCGCTGGAGAAACAGATGATCGGGACGCGCGAAACGCAGTTGGTCTTCGGGTACCAGGATTGCCTGGGGGTGCAGATAAATTTCGGTCATGCCTCGCTTGAGCTTGCCAATGATGTGCTGTTGGACACGTGGCACGTCTGGAAACGCCTCGTGCATGTGACTGTTGAGCTCGTCTACCAGCTGCGCGTCCGTTTTGAGCACACTCTGTTTCTGGGTCTGTTTGCGGAGCCAGGAGCGTCGGTAAAAGTTGGAGCCATCTGCCAAAAACGCGTGTTCAATCGACTCTGTGCAGTGGACAAGGAAGCATTCTTCTGGTGTGCGGATCTGTGCAGCAATGTCGCTGGTGTTCATGTCCTGTTTTGTCTTCATTGCGTAGAGCGTATCCATGTTCTTATCACCGTTGGGGGTACTAATACCGCACCAGACACCAATAACATGTCAGGACTCCACAACTACGGAATAAACTGTTACATGAACGCGGTGATCCAAGCGCTGCGCTACACGCGCCCGGTGCTCACAGCGCTGCTGGCGCGTCCGTCCAAGGGTCAATTTGTGACGGAGTTTGAAAACCTGTTGTTCCAGCCAGGAGCGTCTGGAAGCGACAATCGCGCGCTGCTGTTCTTGCTGGATAATTTGTCAGTATTGTCAATGGACGCGTGCTTGGAGCACGACGCGCACGAGTTTCTGCTCAAGGTAGTGGACAAGTTATTTGAGGACCCCGCGCAGAATCCCATGTGTGGCAAGCTGGACACAACGCTGGCGTGTGTGTGTGGACACGAGAGCAGGAATACACAACCATGCGTGGTGCTCTCGATCGACGGGAGTGGAGGTGTCCTGGCAGGTGTCGAGCAGTATGGGAAGTCGGAGACGGTGACTGTGTGCTGTGAGAAATGTGGTCGGACAGAGATGGAGAGTACAACTGAATATGCGCCAAACAAAGTGCTGGTGCTCCATCTGCAGCGCTTTGACGCGAGTACATATGGCAAGAGAAAGTATGAGATTACATTATTAGAAAGGGTAGAATTATGTGGACAGACGTGGGCACTGGTGGCAATGGTGAATCACTACGGCAGCACTGCCAGTGGACACTACACCACGACGGCGCGCACGGGACAGGGCTGGTGCATGTTCAACGACGAGGTTGTGGAGTGTGTGGACAATCTTCCAACAAGCAGTCTCCCCTACATTCTGTTCTATGTGGCTACATCGACCAGACAAACACTTTGACGTTGGTGGTGGGTGGTACCTCCAGGCGGAGACAGTGGTCGGACCAGACGTAGGGTGCGTCCGGCGTCACGTCCAGTATGAACGAGTGTGGTTGGCTCATGTTGAGGTGCAGCGTGGTATTGGTCCACTTGTGAAACTTCATGACAAACTGCGTGACAGCTCCCTCGGCGTGAAACTCCCCCGCTCCGGCAATGCTGGGTGCCATCACGCGGGTCTCGATGTACTCGCCGTAGTTGGACCACAGCTGGATGAGCATGAGGACAAAAATGATCACGGAGGATAAGATGACACAGGCGCGACAACAGGACTGCAGCAGTGAGCGCCTGGGTGGACGCGTGTTTCGCAGCAGCCCCTGTTGCTCTTTACTCGTGTCCTTGTGTGGGACAAAATCCTCGTCGTCACTATCGTGCTGCTTCATTTCTAGTTCGTCCATTTAGATGGACATGCGGTGTTATATATAGCTCTGTGTGTACACCAGAGAAGAGATGTACAGCAGTACGTACTTGACAGTGCGCGTGCACACGAAAGAAGAGGCAGAAGCCGTGTTTCCAAGCGAAACGGTGGATCTGATGATGTGGTTGATTGACGTGTACGACATTCAGACTGGATGTGCGCCGGCGGTGCACAAGGTGCTGATGGCAAAGTATCACACGGAGGCGGAGCGCGTCCCTGGCATTCTTCCCAAGTGGACCCGCACAATGATGATCTGGGTGACACTGCTGCACTGCAGTGTGACGTCGGCGTCGTCGACAGCGCTCGACTGGGCAGCCAAGCACAACTTGCGGATTAACGCGGAGGCGTGCGAGAAGTGGACGGTGGACGATCTGCTGTTGGCACTGGACGCGCTGGCGCAGCGCTGGCACCAACTGTCGGTCAAGACCGAGTTGGAGCGTCACGCGGTGCGTCAGTATCTGGAAGTGTTGTTTGGTCTGGCACGCAAGTGGACCATGCACCGCCACCCGCGCCTCGGCATGACTGAGACCAGCATGACCAGCATGACCAGCATGACCATCAGTGAGGCAGATTGGTTGGTGCTGGCACCTACCTCTGTGGTTGCGATGATGTCGCGCTACTACTGGTTCCACCAGACGCTGGCACAAGTGTCGTGGTTCCCGGCAGTGGCGTCGGCAACACCTGTTCACTACTTTGATCGGTTCGTTCAAAGGGAGCAGCGTCACCTGAAAATTCGCAAGTTCCGCGACGAGCTGTGCAAGTGCATGTGGGAGCGCATGCTCCTGTACGGTGATCGCGAGATTGTGGAGCACCGTCAGGGTGATCCTGCGTCGGCGTACACGTGCCTGTACAAGCGACACCCTGTGTGCCTGATGCAGACCTACCAGCAGGTGTTGTCCTACGGCACCTACGAGGAGATCTGTGCACTCCGCGTGGGCGGCGTGCGGTTTGAAGACATCTTGTGGCTGAAGCTGATTCAGTATCATTTTGTCAACAACTTTCACCTGGATTTTCTGGAGGTGTTTGTGTGTTGGGAGGAGAAGCAGCACAAGCATCGACAGGCGCTGGAGACGTCCACGGTCCCGTTAATCGTGCAGCGATTTGGAGGATTTGTGGTGCTGCACGGTGGTCGGACGCGCGAATTCCCGTCGGGGTCTGTTCGCGACGCGTTCCCGTGCTGGGTGGCGCTGGCACACAAGGGCAAGGCGCACGGTTGTGAGCTCGACATGTTGTACCAGCAGGTTTTCTCCAAGGAGGTGGCACACATGGCGGACGACATTGGTATTGTCGCGTCGTAATATGGGGTATATATGGGAAGTGGAGGTAATGCAACCAATGTCACTGGCGTCCCACTTTGTCACGGTCGAGCAAGACGAGCCGTGCTCGCTGGAGGAGGAGAGTGCGGGACGATGTCCGCTCTGCGTGTACCAAGACGACAATATCATACAAAACATCAACAAGGTCGAGGCGTCGCTGAGTGGACGCATTGAGCCGCAGCAAATCTACCACATTCTGTGTGACATGTACCAAAAGCACGTGGCGCCGCTGCTGCGACAGGGGAAGACACTCATGGTGCTGACACCCACAATCTGTGAGGAGCACTACACGCGTCACGTGGTGGACACCACGCAGCAGGTAGCGGACGACATTCTGTACTGCTCCAAGATGCAGCGGCACTACCAGAAGAACATTGCGCTGCGCAACGAGGACAACGACGGATCGGTTGTCCTGAACCCACAAAACGTGAACGAGTACGTGAAGATATCCAAGCACAAGCTAGACCTGGTCAAGTACTACAATGCGCAGAAAAAAAAGAGTGCGCAGGATGAAAAATCAAGCATGGGTATGACGCCGTACCAGTTCAGTTAAAAAAAAGTAGACTATATAACACATGTGTACACCTATCAATGAGCAAGCGTCCACCAGAGAGACTTTCCGGTCAGCCAAATCCAAAGCGTGCATCTGTGGGATATCTTAACGGTGCGCCTGGGCAAGTTGGGTCGTTCGGCACACATCCGCGCGGTCCCAATGGTCCGCCGCCAATTGGGCGCACCATTTCGGTACAGAGTCGAGGCAATCAAATTCACCAGCAGACAAACAACACCGGATCTGTTCCCATCCTGGCACAACCAGGAAGCAACAACGACAAAGAGTGCCTGCCGGGTGAAATTATGTTTGTTAGTAGGGAATACAAGTCACGCGGTGTTCACGCCAAAGACGACATCATGTGTTTGCGCGAGCTGAACAAAAAGTTAGAAGATAGTCAGCTGGATGAATATAAGAAGTGGGCGTACCTGGGCGTCGTGCGACAGTTGGCAATGCCCACCGCTCGTCAGCGCAATGGCAAGCTCGACACTCAGTTGTACAACGTTGACGTGTACGGACGAACAAACGTGCGCAACGTATTTAAAACCCATGGCATTACAAACGGTGACCACCTGCAATTGGTGGCGGTGGGGGGCATAAAATATGACAGGGACGGTAATGTGCGTCACTATGATCAGCTACTCCCTGCAATCAACGATGAGATTGTACGACTAGAGGAAATGCGAGATCCTGTCACGAAGCATGTGATTCCGATTGGCATTGTCTCGAACGCCATGTCGGCACAGACTAGAGGGGCGCAAACTACTACACCGCCATCCAATAAAAGTGTGGAGGATACAAAACAACAGATGATGCTTGAAATGTTAATTGTCTAAATACACATACCTGACTATAACTAGACAATACTTTTACTTAAACCTACATGAGTGCACGGAACAAGCTCGCCGCATCAGGATCCTTTTATTTCAACGCGCTTAGAGACAAACGCGCGTTGAAAGAAAAAAAACCTTACGAGAAAGTAATTTTGGAGGGAGAAATTGTAGTGAGTGGAACAACCAAAGACAAAGGGCAGCGCACGGACACGCGTCCCAAACTGTATAGTATTCGCATTCCCACTAATGACCCACGGTACATGGGTGTATCTCAGACAGAATCAACAGCTAGTGACCAGCGCACAGCACAGGGGTTTGTTGTCTGCACCCACGGTCATGTGACAATGCATGCAGCGACCCGAAACAAAGTGCACGCCGGAGAGATTATTTCGTTTGGAAACGAGGAGAAACGCAACCAGAAAATAGACCCACGAAAAGATCGATACGGGATCAAGAAAGTCGATAAAGTCGACCGCAGCCCGCTGATTGGCGTTGTGCTGAGCAATCAGCTTAATAAATACAGTACGGTCGACGTGCTGCTGCACCCTGCGCGCAAGTGTTGGATTGAGAATCTTAATAAAGACGAATTAGCCCATGAGCGGGATCAACAATGGCGAAGATGGAGGGATCGCAGCGAGATGTAACTCTGCAACGTAGACAGCCATGTTTATTTTGTGCACTATAAACAGAACACCTCCAGTACTTAAAACAGAATGCTTCGGAATCCGCATAAGAAAAGACCCGTAAAAAAATTAGCAGCACCAGCGATTTATGCCAACGTTCGGACCAATGAGGATGGGATCATGCAGAGGCAGCTACTTTTTGTGACCGCACAGATGAATGCAAGGGTGCGCGACCAAACACCCATGGTCACAAGTGAAATTGCGTTTCGCAAATTAGAAGTAACTAAGAGGAGAGGTGATTTCTACGGTATTGCCTACACTGACTATGACAAGTTCACGCATCGCGGCACGAACAAGGAACAAAGGGACTCTGGTTTTGTTGCTTGTGTGGCGGGAATGACCACCATCATAAATAATTACGAAGATACTATTACTGCGGGAACGTTGCTGCGGGTAGCAGTGACGGATGATCGAGTATACATGCGTCCTTGTAAAGAGGATGAATACTATGCGGACGCCAAGGCAGTGACAACAGCACGTAAAAACATGCAAATGGATATAATTCTACGCCCTGCCTACACGTACCCGTACGAGGGTAAAGGGGTAGCAGCAAAGGAGCAGGTGATGGGCATGCTGCACAATAATGAGGAGAAAGAAGGATCTTATGGTGAGGAGTACTAACAAACATATTCTGTAATTGTATCGGTAACAAATGTACACATATTTACATACTTTCCATGAATCATTTTTAAACACTGTGTGTGCAGAACTGCGCTATACTTCTCCGCCCGCATAGGATTTCCCTCCACGTGGACCAACTTCAACCACATGGCAAACAGCAGCAGACACTTCTTTTCAAACTGCGTGCCGCCTGCTGCTCGACAGAGTGTGACCTTCTCTTGCTCCGACAGTGGCAGGAGGTTGACCTGCGTGACAATCTGCGCCATGACTGTGTCCATAACCCGGTGATTAAAAAAATAAGCCAAAATTTCGTCCGAGTCTGACTGGCGCTGTGTGATCTCTGCGTACCTTTGAAATACACTGACACTCATGTATGTGATCGTGCGGTCGTGCGCTCGTGCGCTAGTGTTCGCCATACGTGTCAAAGTAATCGGAGCGACGCACAGAGCTGGCGCAGCGTGTGAGGCATGTTGTGTTGTACCACCACCATGCACTTGTCCAAGGGCAGATGCAGCACCGCGTTGTAGTTAATGACCAGCAGCCGTGCAACGCAGTGAACACCAAGGTTGAGCAGAGGCAGGTCTCTGGCAAACAAGTGGTCCCACAACACAATCGTCTGGTCGACAGAAAAGACGTTGGCAAACAGCGTCGGCAACAACTTGCTGACCAGACTCATCAGGAACGGCGCGTACGGCTCTGAAAAAAGCACACTGCGCAGCTTTGGTTGGATAGTGGTTGCGCGGAGCTTCACGTCCGCAGACAGCGCTGCCATGTTCGTCAGCACCGCCATGTCGTCGCAGTGGAGTGGATAAATGAGCAGGAGAGATCGCATGAGGCGCTGCAGGGAGTAGAAGGTGTCCTCCATTGCCCACTGCGGTGCTGCCAGATAAAACACTTTGTAAAGGGGAAACACCAGGAAGTTGAGCCCCTGGGCGTAGCCAATCCCGGGATTCGTGCTGGCAAACGCGTTGAGAAGCTGACACACCGAAGCGCGATGCTGTGCGTGAAACCAGGAGTCGTGCACGTGGGTACGCGCAACGTCGATGTGAATTTGCGCATCATAGGAGGAGGGTGAGAAGTGCAGCTTCTTGCGAACGTGGAACCACGTGTCCACCGGTCCCAGCAGCGCCACGCGCCATCGGACAGCGCGTGACGAGGCAGACAAGTCCGACGAGTCAGACAAGGTAGACGCGGCGCTCGACATGCCAGTGTTGACCAGGGTGGTGTCAGGGTAAATACGCTGCACGGAAAAAAACAAAGGTGCAGGTAAAAAAAGTGCAACGCAGATAAAGTTGTACTATATAAGTTACTCTGTTTAATAGTAAAATGGTCACAGCGGTCACAGCGTTTCAAGTTCTGTCGACGATTCTCTACAGCGCCACCTACCTGGTGGCGGCAATGTTTTTCCTGACTCAATGGCAGACGCCACCGGTGGGTAGTCTATTTGGACCCAAAGTCCAACTTCTGCTCGACATGTTTGGCATTGTCGCAAGCACGGTGCTGCTGTTTGGATTCGGTCTGCAGGCTGGGTGGGTAGACGCACAGGGCGGCGACCACGAGGAGTTCGATCAGTCCAAAGAACACACGCGCGACGCGTCGGGCATGCTGCTGTTTGTCATGGTCATTGCCTCTGCCGCAGGCGACACCAGTAACTTCTGGATGATTGCCACCGCCTGCCTGCTGGGTGCCTGCCGTCTGTTGTCCAAGTGGGAGTACGTGGTCCTAGACGCCGACGGCGACGCCTTGGACTTCCGAGGAAAGGATCTAACACCTCGAGAAGCTTCTCCCATGCAGAACTTTGTGGTAACCGCCATCCTCAGTCTTGTCCTGGGTAACGAGATTGATCTGGGCACCCGCACGATTGGATACCCAATGCTTGGCGCGGTTGCCGGACTGCAATTGGCAATTGGCGTGTACAAACTTGTTTCCTCCGAGTCTAATAAGGGGCGCATCCAGTTTGAGGCGACCGTCATGTCGATGGCACACTTTGGCATTATTTCGTTCTACGCGCTCCAAATCGACGCGCCGCGCACGCTGGCAACGGCGGTGGCAGTGGCGGTGGCAGACGGGCTGGCGAACATCAGCACAGAGTCGAGCAGGGGTTCAGATAACGACAAGGCGGCGCTGCTAGAGCACCTCCTTGGAGCCGCGGTGAGTGTCGGATCCACGGTCATTAGCTACATTTTGTTCCAGGAATACGCCGTCGATCTCACGTGGCTCTCGGTTGTGTCCACCATCTCGTTGTGTGCGGCAGTGGCACGCACGCTCACCAACCTCACGTCAGCGTTTGAGGGCAAGCGTCGCCAAAGCAGACTGTACGGCTACATCGGAAACGGTGCCACGCTGTCCCTCTGTGTCGCTGGTGCCATCCAGTTGGTGTACGCAATAGATCACGAGAAGAACTTGGCACTGTCCGTTGGCGCAGTCTCGCTGGCAGTGCTCAATCGCGTCGCGGACTTTTTCCAGTTTCCGGAGGAGACTGAGGATCGGTTTTTCCTACCATATGCGTCAACAGAGCACAAAATTACAGCAGACACCAACGGCAATGTGTTATCAAAAGAGTTCAAAGCAACAGAGTACAATCTTTACAAGCGCGTGCAGATGGTGGTGCTCCTTGGAGGTGCTTTCACGTGCATGCTAATGACCACCATTGGTGAGGGTGGTGTCCAGTGGGTGGAGATCGTGGTCACCATTGGTCTTGGTATACACGCGCTCTCTGCGGTGCTGTCGCTGTTCCAGGGATGTTGTGGAGAAGATTGGTTTGCAGTCAGCAGCATGGAGGTAATACGCCTGCCGGTCAGCACTCTTTTGGTCGGACTTCTCTCCGCGGCGGCTGACAAGAACACTGTCGATCTGCAGGTGCTTGCTCTGTCGTTGTACATCGTTGCAGACATGGTGGGACGCTTCTTCTTGTAAAACCTGCTTATGGCGGTCTGGTGGTCTGATGGTAAACCCACGGACACATGGACACGTCTGTGTCGGGGGTGCTAGTGGTGCCAGTGGCGCTGCGCACAGGTGCGCGAGCGCTGATTGGCAGTGCGCTGGAAACGCGCGTGTACTACCACGTGCAAAAGATGCCACATATTGGGTACGCGCTGCTGGTGCGGCGCTTGTCTGCTGGCTATCCATGGGAGGTGGTGACGGAAAAGACAACCAAGATGGTGTTCCACGACGGCATTCACACGTGTCCACAGTGTGGCTCGCGAAAGGTGTTGGACCGCAGTCTGCAGACACGCAGTGCAGACGAGGGCATGACTCACTTTTTCCACTGCACTGCCTGCCATCACAAATGGAAGACGTGAGATGTGATGTATATACAGGGAGAGGGTCCACCGCAAGATGGACAAGCGCGTAACACAACGCGTAACACAACGCCAAGCAGCACTTCTGTTTCGGAGAGGATGCGAGAGTCGCAGGAGCTACGACGACAACGGTGGGGTGCGGATCCAGGTGGGCAGACATACCATGGGCAGGAAGCTGCCGGATTCTCCAGCAACGTGGGACGGTAACTGGTGGTGGGTGTGGTGTCACAGAGGGACAGACAATCCGTACGCAGAGTTTCAAGTGGGTCAGGTGGTGCCAAATGGCGTGATCAAGGAGGTGTGGTTTTGGGGGCGATCCAAGTGTGGTGCAGTACTCTTGGTGTAAAAAAAATTGACTATATAAATCATATGTATATGAGTAAATGTCTTGTGAAGCTCGCTACGATGTTGGACTTTTGTCCACAGATGTACATATTCTTGGCTACGACTGCTCGGCAGACTGGGTGTTTCCGGTAGTGCTAGTCTGTACCTTTCTCTTGAAGTTGTTTCAGAATAGAATTTGGGCGCGAATGGGACAGGCGCAGCGTCTGGCGCTTCAGTTTGAGCAGCGAGAGCGTGCACCCTACGTCTGGTCGCTGGTCCGTCTGGAGGCGGTGAGCACCACCCTTGGGATCATCTCCATCGTTCTGATTCTGGGTACCAACGTGTGGGTGCTGCTAGTTATTCTTATTGGTAATCTCAGCGGCGTGTATCGCACTTACTCCAACATGAAAAAGGACGCACACTCCACCGCCCATGATCTAGTTGACATGCTGGAAGCCGCACCAAACAAGCAGAAAACCAAGTTCCTTGCGCTCTTGAAGCAGGCGCTCAGTGAACCCGCTGATTTCAAGCCCGAATCGTTACCGGAACTCCAGTCTACATGGTACTTCTAAACGCGTGCAGCAACAAGCACAGGCACGCGACGTGCGGCACGCTGGTGAACGCGCTGGACAGGTCGGAGACAGGGTCGGAGACAGGGTCGGAGACAGGGTCGGAGACAGAGTCTGAGACGGAGTCGGTGGACGCATTGCACACAATGCCAATGGCGTCCAACAGATCCGTCTCCACGTGTCCGAGGCGCAGACACTGGCGTGCTGGAATCGAGTAGTACATGAGAGACCCTTGGTGTGCGTGGTGCGAAAAGGACGATCCCTGATTGTGGTGTTCCGGTGTGAAGAGCTCGACGCCACCCACATAATAGGCGCCATGCTTGTCCAGTGTACAACCGCGCACTGCTGGATCGTCGGATGCGTCGTGGATAGCAGCGTCAAACATGGTGGGAAAACATGCACCACCAGAGCTGTACCCTACAGTGAGCCCGTTCCCGTCGGCACCCTCGCGCACGCTGGAGCTAATGCCCACGCCATGCAGCAGCTCGTGCAGCAGTACCGTGTGCAGATCGTAGCGCCAACCCGTGTCGCACGCGTCCGCGCCTGCCCAGTACCAACCGTTGGGTACCTTGGGATTAATGCGCAGTCGAATGTCAATGTTGTCGTACTCTGGGAAGAAGAGAGACGGGACCCAGACTGGCACAGGTTCCTGCCGCAGATACATGGTGCGCGACGCGTACCCCAAGACCTGCTGACCAATCAGCTCGTCGTCGTAGGCAACGTCAATATTGGGCGAGAGGGGCAGGTCGCAGACCTTGGTGAGCGACTGCCAGACAGCAGCCACCGCCTTCTCCAGATCTGGTGTGGGAGTATTGGAAGTGGCATAGGTATGAGCCTCCAGCTCGTCCCACGTAATATCAAGAGCAGGCAGGAGCCGACGCGCAACACGCACTTGCATTTGTAATCTGACCGTGTACATTTATACTATCATAATTTTCGATAACTCTCGTTGTACTTGTTGTACTTGTACTTGTTTTGTGTTCAATCTTCGTCCACAAAAGTGACTCGCAAACTTGATGTCAATCATGATCTCTCGCTCCACGTATGGCTCCAGCATGTAAAGCACCGCTGAGAATCCATCCGTGCCGTTGCACCAGGAGTGCTGAATGTTGCTGGTACACTTGGGGTCGACGTAGTCCTCGTGGTGGCGGCACGTCTGGAACGCAAGAGCATCCACCGCAGCGAATGCTGTCGGACTGCCGTCCTCCATCAGATCCCAAGAGTCCTGCAGCGCCTCGGACTCGGACTCTCCCCAGTCGAAGCATCCCACATTTGGACACGGCTGGGTGGCAGTGTTGAGCACACAGCGCTCCAGACTCCCCTGCTTTGGCACACAGATGCGAATGTCGGTCATCCAGGGATTGCCCGCCGACACGGTCAGCAGCGCACGCGTTGGGAGGTACAGATGCGCGGTACTGTCCACGAGCACGGTGCCGTCGACGTGCGTCTGCACAATGTGCTCCCGCAGTGGACAGTCGGAGACGCTGAGATTGAAGTACATGTCGAGCTGCGACGTGGCGTCCAAACAGTGCTGCCATCCCGAATTGTAGAGACAGTCGTGCAGCAGCACAGAGAACGCGTAGTAGCGGTCCGTAAACTGGAAGCACTCCTGGCTGAGATCCTTGCAGTCGGTGTGCAGAGTAAAGGAGGTCTGACCTCGCTGGACACCAGTGTAACCTGTGAAGATGGACGGTTGGATGTCCAGCGCCTCGCCAAATCCTACAGGAAAGGTACCCTGGACGTCGGAGGGCTGGGTGGCGATGCGGTAGTAGTCGCGCTGCTCGTGGCGCTGCAGCGCAGTTTCCACCAGGAAAAACATTGCCATGCGGTACGACGCGGGAGCAGCGCACTCCTGCAGGTCGTACTCGAGGAACCGAATAACGGTGGACGGATCGGAGGAAATCTGGACGCAGCTGCCGTCGCGGCACTGGATGTCACCGACCACCCAGTCAAACACCTCACAGTCAACATCGTGCATACAGGCGAACTGGCAGGTGTGCGTCTGCACGGGAAGCGCGACGCAGCTCTGCACGTGCTCGATGCACATGTTCAAAGTACAGGGGTCGGTGTCGAAGCACTGGCGCTCCACACCGACGCAGACGCCTGCCTCGCAGTGGTCGGAACTCGTGCAGTGTTGACCGTCGTCGCACATCGTGCCGTCAACGCCGGGCACGTAGACACAGGCGCTGTCCACACACTGTCCCAACCCACAGTGGTCGTCCAGATGGGTGCAGTCCATGGGCACGCCGTGACACGCACCGGCAAGACAGGTGCTCGTGGTGCACGTGTCGAGATGGCAGGTGGCACCGTCCACCAGATTGACGTACTGGCATCCGAGCACCGGATCGCACGCGCACGCCTGGCACTCCTGGTGGGTGCAGTTGATTGCGACACCCACGCACTGCCCTGCCAGACAGCCGTCGTCCACGGTGCAGACGTCCTGGTCGTCGCACGCCACGTCGTCCTTGTAGGGCTGCAGGACACACTGGCTGCGCAGCGTGTCGCAGAGCCCCTGGTTGCAGAGCGTGTCCGTGCAGTCGCGGTTGGACTGGCAGCAGTTGTCGACGCGCGACGTGAGACAGATGCCGACACAGGTGTTGATCGTGCACGGATCACCGTCGTCGCAGTCGCAGTCGGAGAGGAGGAAAAAGGCGCCGCCACAGAAGAGCAGCAGGAGACAGCAAATGGTAAAGGGTGCGTGGTCCCGCTGGTGAAATCGATCGCGACGACCCCACATTTTTTATATGCGCAACGGTACTAGTTATACCAAACCCAAACTCAAACTGGAACACGGGGGTCTGGACAACAAAAAAAAAGTACTATAACTACCCACCCACGTGCTTAGTAAATGAAGAGACTTTTAACATTAGGTCTTTTATCAGGTGCCGCGGCAAATCCGCAGTATCCTGATGAAGCAACGAAAATTAATGCTGCAAATAATCAGTTACAGGGTTCAAAAATCACCCCATATGATAGTCTGTTACTGGGTGATGGTGGTAAATACGATATTGTGATTAATCATGCCGCACTAACAGCAAATATCCCGCTGGGCGATTCAAAAGACATGCAAGTCACATTTACTACAACTGCAGTCGGTGATAGCGGTAAGCGGGTTGGGAGTACCAAAGTCAGATATTGGTCGAATCAAGCATGTAGTGCTAACGGTGCCGGTGCACAAGTTGAGATCAATGCACCACCAGGAATTCTTGTCGCCGCAACAGTGGCAGACACCGATATAATAACAACCCGTACGGGTTGTATCCAACTTGAAGCTCCTGATGATGGGGATACAAAATATTTTGGAGAATTGAAAGTGAAATTAGATCTCACAGTCACGTGGGACGGCTCGCCGTATAGTATTACAATTGCAAACCAATTGGATGGTTCAGGTGTACAAACTAGTAACGCTGTTAGTATCGGTCTAAAAAATGCATGGAGATACACTGTAGACACTAACACTCCATTTGCAGGTGACGCTATGAACGCCACGAATCATGGTATCACCCCCGCGCAGTTGCTTGCAGACGACGTCGAAGACCAGAAAACAGAGCTATCAGTGGAAATTGCAAGTGCTCACAACATGAAGGTGCCGAACGTAGATATCGCAGACCAGAGTTTCTTAGACGGTTCATTGTCAGATATGGACGTAGCCATGAGCGCAGACTTTACTAAGTATCAAAAATTCAAAGGGGGTGTTGAAGATAAAACGGACACAATCCCGTGCACGCCCAGTGTTGCGAATCGTAACATTGTAGTGTCGTGCAGCGGCACTGCTACGTTTAAAATTCCATACGATCACGTCCGCGCGGAGGACGTTGCACCGTCCGATTGTGACGCTGGAGCGTTGTGTGCCGGTAAACTCACATTTAGTCATGACAAAATGATGAGTGACTGGTATGGTGCCGGCATTCAATCGTGGGCAACCAGCTCTTACGACTGCAAAGACCCCGTGTTTAGTCAGGTAGCCTTTGGTGGGTTTACTGCGGGCGATCCCCCAATCGACTTGAGTCAAATTTTAGCTCCAAATGATCACACCTCAGCGTGTACACTCAGTCAGACGCTTTCGTTTTCTGCACCATCGTCCACTGGCAGTGAATTGGTGAGTGGGTGTGCTACAGAGTCGGGTAAAGTTGGTGAGAAGGGAACTGATTTCTTCACGGATCAATACGCATTATGTCTCGTTGCAGAACCTGGTGTCTACGATAGCGCCACGCAGACGCCACAGACAATTACAATTGGTACGGCTGTGAGTGCAGATTTGATCCGCAACACTAAGAGCTACAGCTACGGATTTACAAATGATGGTAGCGGACCACAGATTATAATTAGCCACACTGGGGGACCTACCGTCTTATTAGAAACTCAAAGTACTCGCACATGCGCGGTAGCTGGTGATGATTATATCGTGGATACCGCACTGGACGCTTTTAAGACAGAAAGGACCGCTTTCGAGACTGATGGTGCGTTCGATCTGAGTCTATTAGCGTCGAATGTGAAGTTCGTGCCGGATGACATAAACGTCAAGGGTGTCTTCAAAGCCAGATGCGGGCAGGACACCACAACAGTGAAAATGACCTGTGTATTTGCGGACAAAACCACCGACGGTCTTGCTACATCAAATACAGAGTACACTGCCACGGAGACCAAAGCCGCGGATACTCCAGAGTATACTTACACCCTGGAGAAGGACACCGGGGGTGCAGTCGCATCCGTCGATGCATCCATAGCTACAGAGGTTGTTGATACCGCCACTCCCCGCGATACCAGTTCCTATAAAAAATATGTGTCAATGATAGGTGGACAAGAGAATGTGGTTGATCGCGAAGTTAGTTTGGTGGCAGGCGCAACATATCCTGCTGGGGATACCTACGCGTACAACTGTGGTACGGGTTCCCCTGATGTCATGAGCTGGTCAAAACTGCTCGAATTACCCTGTGACGGTGACAAAACACTCTCGCATACAATCACTAGACATGTGTACTACAGTGCTGCTGATCTCGAAATTACCCCAACACTCGGAACAGTCTCAATCTCTGAGGCAGACTACATCAGTGATGCTTCAGTGGGTACAATTACGTTCAGTAGTACCGCAATTGCAAACGACATAGATATTGGACGTCTGACTGCAGTCTCAGTCTCAGCCGATTTCACCCCCGTCATTGTTTCTGATAAGGCTGACTTTGGTACCACCTTTGTGGCATCGGGTTGCAGTATTGTGAGTAGTGATATTGTGTGTGACCTGGTAATTAGCGGCACGAGACTCAACGACGCCGCTGACCAAGACCATATTTTGACGTTCAAACTTGAATACAAACACCACACAGCTGCCACGTGTGCGGCAGAGGTTGCGGCTCTAGGTTCAGTTACTGCTGGGGGTGCTACGTTTAGATTTGAACATTCAAATAATCAGTTCCGCGGTGCTATCCAATTCAAAGACACAGCAAACGCGAACGCACAGGATCTGCTAACAACCACACAAGGTTTTGCAATCATTGGTGCGGAAGATGCTGATGCGCATGTTATAGATGCTGAGATCGACTACCCGATTAAAATGTATCAAACTCCTGCAACTGGCTCACTGATAGTTGTGGTGAAACATGACGAAGCGTCCACTTGTAATGATCCAATAACACTCACTTTTGTTCGAAATAATGTAATACACGCTGAAGAACACGGTGGGAACGATGGGACAGGCGTTCAGCCAGAAGCTAATAGAACGGAAATTGTACATGATGGTCAAACTGATGTAATGTTGACGGAATTAACAGCAAACGAAGCTGGGCAGGTTACCTTCTACCTTAAAGTGACCAATCCATATGACAAAACTGAGAAAAATGCTGGTGATGCGTTAGTTGGTTTTGAGGACAGGGATGTCTTAATATCACAGTGTGCGGACAAAAGCGATAAAAGACGTGTTAGTATCAAAATGAGTGTTGCGCGTGACCCCTCAACCCCGGCAGTTCGCGCCCAGGACAAGTCTGAAAATGACTGGAAATCACTATCTGCAGGTATTACAACACCGGACATCCTCGCGGCTGATCTGTACACCAAGTGGGACGAAGTGACATTGGAATTTCAACACTTTAATGATGATGACGAAATCCAGAGTGACAAAGTGTTCACATTTGGTGAAAAAAACACTGTGGACGAATTAAGTTGCCCGCATCATGGATTTGTTCAAGATGACACGCCGGTTGAAATTACTAGTGGTCGCGTTGCTGGATTTGCAAAGAAAGCATTCGCGAAAAATGCTGATTGTGAAACGTACGGTAAAATTGGATTTACGTTTGACGGGTTGTGCTACCAAGTTCGAGTCAAGTGTAATCGCCATGCAGGTACCACTCCACTGAATTTCGATCTCAACTTGGATTACAGAATGCAGTTCAGCAGAGACAGTTTGTCTGTGGTTAACGTAAACGATAAGAAGGTATCGCTTGGGGGTTCCTGTAACGCAGGTGGTACGGTGACTCTCCCGGGAGACACGAAGTGTCAAAACGTTGCAAACGGACAAGGTAGTGTTGCTGTCAGCTTTGCCGAGGTTCTTGTGGAATTCAAGCAGTGTAGTGATAAAGTTGTTATTGACGGCGGGCATAAATGGAATATGTCATTTGTGCAACACATTGAAAAAAGTAGTCAGGAATTTTGCGATGAGAGAGAACTGGAGCTGCAGGTCATCCACAAAGGGAGCAACTCTGCGACGCTGACCATAAACACCCCACCCACCCTTAATATTAATCTAGCGCTGACCGATTTGGCGTATGTAAACACCGACTGTTCAGCTGATCATCACCGAATTGTGTTTAAGATTCAAGACACCACTACTGGTGTTGATATCACAGCAGAGAACAGTATGATTAATGACGCTGAACATGGCTCTCAGTTCGATCTTACAAGCGGGGCGCAATACTCCTACATCGGTGACTGTGCAGATTATTGTGGAGTCGCAACAAGTAGTCTCGAATTTGATTTCGATGCCAAGGGTTCAAAATCAAATCAAGATTTCTACGCGGATGTTACGGGTACATTGACACTCGTTGGTGACCCATGCTTGGATGTTGTGTCACGTAGTTTCAAGGCAGAGATGACCACGGGTCGCCAAGCCGAAACGGGAGACTGTGCAAATGCAGATTTTGTCAGCAGTGGCACAACAGTGGCTCTGGATCAACAGGCGTGCTTTAAACTCGCACCGCTGAACTCAACGTTTGGCTCTTTATTTGAATTTGTTGCTAGTAAGTTGGAGAGCAGGGAAGGTAGTAATGCCTTTGTAGATCAGGCAGGTCTATCTGTCAAATCATCTCTTGGTGATGGTTATGTGTGGTCGGTTTCTGACGTCAGTGCCTTGGCTGACAAAACATTAAAACTCACAGTGGATTGGGACTACAAAGTGGACGGCACTGGACGCCGCCTGCGCACGACGTACACGTTGGGCTCTGGGTCTGGTGGTCACTCGGACGCCAGCATTCGCGTGCTCCCAGCAGGCGTGCAGGTGCAGGATCAGATCGAGGCGGCAGCACCAGTGGAGGAACCAGTGGAGGAAGCGGAGGCGGAGGAGCCGGAGACGGAGCCAGCGCCAGCGCCAGCACCATCGGATACATCAGATTCGGGGCTATCCATGGAATGGATTATAATAATAGTGCTGGGATCAGTGGTAGCGGTAGGGGCTGCACTGTGGGCATGGCTCGGATGTAGAAAGCAGAGTGTAGGGCGTAACGATAGTGCCAATGTTCAAGTGGTGGGGGTGAGTGAAAATTACAAATACAAAAAGTTGTCACGCTTTACAAGCAATATCGACTTTTAACTTATATAAACTACTCATACATTCTTCTACGTTTTGGCTGGCGTGTCTCGAGGACCTTTGTCATCAAATCTCTCCCACTGCTACCGTCTCGATACTTGTTGAACGTCTCCATGAACGTGCGGCTGGCGTCGTGCGGTGCTGGTGCTGGTTTGCTCGCGCTGTTGGCAGCGTGCACCTGTTTGGACATGACAGAGTTAAAACTTGCTTTGAGCTCGGTGTTCTTGGACGCCTCGATCTCCTGCATCATTTTTGCATCGCGCTCCTTCATCTTCTTTGAGGCGTGATGTGCAATGCGGAAGAAGTCCTGTGTCTCCTTCGGATACTTGGACGCCAGTGCCATGATGTTGTGGCGACTCTCGTCCGTCAAATCGTCCTGCGACAACTCTTTGGACCAGGTCTCGACCAGCGCCTTGGCAAACACCTCGGTCTTGAGTCGGGCGTCGTTCGTCTCCAGTTCTTCCTTCTCCTTGACGGTCTTCTGAAGCTCGTGATACTTGTTCTGGTCTCTTTGTGCCTCCTCCAAGAGCTCCTGCTGCTTGACAATGACCTCCATCATGCTTTCCTTACTCGGTTGGACCATGGGCGTGTCTGCCACCGGAGCCGCCGCCGGAGCCGCCGCCGGAGCCGCCGGAGCCGCCGCCGGAGCCGCCGCCAGAGCCGCTGGAGCGGCGGGTGCGGGTGTGGGTGTGGATGTGACAGGTGCAGGTGCGGACATTTGAGAAGCGCTGTGCCATGCTTTATAGGGTGATTTTCCTGATTGGGTTCCACATGCCCGCGCGGGGTCAGCAGAGACAAATGTGATGCGGCAGTCGGCGCGTCGCGGATCACAGCACAGGCTGACCTCGACCGCCTCCTTGCTTGTTTTGCCGCTGGCGTACTGCGTGTGCGTGTGCTGCAGCGAGAGTCCGGTGTAGTAGGGCGTGCCGTACTTGTTTGGACCAATGGCATGCTTGGCAAAAATGCTCTGCAGACCGTCGTTGTTCAATTTGCCAATGACCCACTTGGATCCGTCCTGACCGGTCCACGAGGATCGCACCACGCCCACTTCCATGTCTGGGTGGTGCTCCATGCGAATGGGCGTGTTGTGCAGGTCGAGCTGCTGCGCCTCCTCATGTGAGAAAGCGAACGTCGCGTCCTCCTGCTCTGGTTGGGTGGCGGTGGGACTCAGCACGTTACCAATAAAGTATACCATTGAAACGTGAGACGCGTGCTATATATACCGACACCTGATGTTCAAGGTGACATGTTGTTTGTGGACTTGGAGACAACGTTCCTACAAAAGGGATACAAGCGTATACATCAGCAAATGCTGGAGATCGGCATGTGCTGCGGCGATGCCAATTTCCAGGCGCTGGTCAATCCGGTGGGAGACGGACCGGTGCTGGCAACGCTAGATCGACTGGGACAGGATCCAGTGGCGAGCGTGCGGTTCTGGACCAAGCTCCTGGTGGGCAAGAAGATGCTCAACAGCGCGACCAGACGCCTGCCCGTCCAGGAGCAGGCGGAGCAGATCGCGCAGCTCTTGAGCGACAAGGAGACGTTTTTGACTCCGGAGCAGGCGATTGTGGGGGCAGCTGGGTTTGCAGCGCTGCATCGTGCCAAGACGTGGGTCGCACACAACGGCAAGAGTTTTGACTTCCACATCCTGCGCGCGCACCTCCAGCGGGCACACCTGACGGTCAAACCGTCGTTTGTGGACTCGCTGCCGCTGATCCGCGTCGCAGTGGACCTGCCGTCCCATTCGCAGCCACTCGTGTACAAACATCTGTTCAAACAGACGTACTTTGCACACCACGCGCTGCATGACGCACGCGCGCTGCAGAAAATATGGCACAAACTCAAGTTGGCACCTGCCAAGACCACAACCAAGACCAAGACCAAGACCAAGACCAAGACCAAGACCAAGACCGGACTGCTCTCACTCCACGGGATTGGCGCTAAGAGTGTGGAGGTGCTGGAGAAATACCATATTCATACCATTGCACAGCTGTCGGCAGCCGCTCTTGCTGGCAGAACCTTTCCCACTGTTCGGAAATCCGTGCTCCAGAGGCTCAGACTGCAAGCGCAAGCTCGACGTTCTGCTCCGGCTCCGGCTCCGGCTGAGGTGGCTCCGGCAGCGGCAGCGGCAGCTCCGGCAGCGGCTCTGCGCGCACGAGCTGTTCAAGCTCCTCCAGCTCCTCTGTGACGTCAATGTCCATGGTGGGCGACACCAGGAGCGTGTGCACGTCCATGACGTCCTCCTGCATGTGCTCCATGTCACTCTGCAGCTGCTCCACGCGGTCCAGATCATGGAGACGCGTGAACTGGTAGTACACGGCACCCGCCTGTTCAACGGCTGCGAGTTGGAGTCGCGTGAGCTCGAGCTGCTCCAGCGCACACTGCTTGTGCAGACTCACGGACAGGCGCGTCTGGCACTCGTCTGCGTGCTTTTCAAGCAGCTTCTTTCGTCGGAGCAGCTGGCGCAGACGTGCGCGGGGCTGCTTCTGCTGGATGGCATCGTGCAGCAGGGTCTGTGTCTCCGCAAGCTCTCGCTCGTACTTGAGAATCATCTCTTGCAGCAGCGTGTCAATGCGACGCAGTGACGTGATGACCTCTGCTACCTCTGGCGGCTTGCGACGCATGCGGAAGAGACGACGCATGCACGAGCGTGGGGTCATGGTATTGGTACGCGTCCGTCAGATATATATAAGCAGCGAGCGAGAGTAAGAAATGGAGATTGTGTGTGTGCAGCAGAAGGACGACGTCTGGTACGACTGGAGATCGGTGGAGGGGGCGCTGAGTACGATTGCACCGTGCGCGTTCCAGTTGCGATTCGAGCAGTGTCCGGTGGTGCTGCGCGTGGACGGACACTGGATTGCCAGAAAGTCGTTTGTTACCTTTCTGGACTGGCTGTCGTCCGAGGTGACCTGCGAGCAGCGCGCAATGATCAGGGCGGCAAACAAGGCGCTGGGTGGGCGCGGCGACAGGAAAACTGCGCGAAAGCTGCGCTGGGAGATTGCGTGGCGTCAAAAGTACAAGTGTGCGGATTGTGGAGAACTGCTGCATCCGCGAGCCATGGACATTGACCACGTTGTGCCGCTGCATGCTGGAGGGGGGGATGTGGCAGAAAACCTACAGGCGCTCTGTGCAAATTGCCACGCCAAAAAAACTAGAACCAACATTTAATAGAGTTAAAGGTATTTATTATTATATTCTGGCAACGTGTACGTACTTAGTACCTGGTTGTAGAATCTTCTCCTTCTCGATGTGCATGATCTCTCCCTCGCGCACCCGCATGCACCCTGCGTAAGTCAGGTCGCCCCAGTGCCCCATGTTCTTTTGAATGCAAGTTCCCCACTTGTCAAGAACTGCACCTGGGAAGCAGTCGCCGTTGAAGTGTATCTCGTCCGTGTCGAATCCGGTAGAGGTGGTCTCTGGTTCTAACACATCCTGAAGAGCCCCGCGAAGTGCCGCATCAAATTGCCCGATAATCCGGCGGTGGATATTTTTTATCTCGTTGGGGATAGTGTTACCATCAATTTGCTGATTGGGTTCCCCAGTAACGTTGATTGCGTGAATAAGTGTGCGCACTGGTCTGCGAATGCTGAACACTAGCAGCGACGCGCTCTCACCAAGCTGCTGCTCCTGTAAATCCGCATGCAGAAAACTGTGACTGTAAAATTTTGTTGACTCGCCACGAATGTACGCTTGTGCATACACGTGCCTTGCGACAGTAAAGCGTTTGGGCTGCTTGACCACACTCTTGCTGTAGTGTGTGTAGTGACCCACGTGCACCTTGCGAATAATGTCGTCTGACAGTTGAAAATCATGATGTCCGTGGAATGTGGATCCCAGCTCAGTTCCACCGGCTGCCAGCAGCGCAGAACTCATGCTATAGGTTTGGAAGGGACGGAAAATAAGGTAGTCCATTACCACGTCCCGGTCCTCCATATCGGCAATTCTTTGCAAAACACCATACAGGATCTGGTGGTGGATAGCATACACTTCTGGAACCAGCTCTTCAAGAAACGCGTCCTGAGCTGCTTGATCTTTTTTAGCTCTCTTTGTTGTTGCTGGGTAAAGAGTTTCAAGAATCCTTCTAAGTTGTGCCTCAGTCATCTTTTGGTTGCTCTGAACGCATGCAAACAAACGTTTACTAATATCTCGCCCAAGATTTGCAAGATCCTGATTACGCTGCTGCTGTTGTTCTGTTCCCCCCTGAGTCGCTATCTGTTCCCATATAGATTGTCCGGGTCTAGCTGTGGCTACAATAAGCAGCTTTCTTATGGCAGTTTGCACGTCTTCAGTTAAACCCTCATCTAAATTAGGCAGCAACGTATTTAGGTTATCAGTCACATAGTCGTTGGGTGTACCACCCTTCAACCATTCAATGGATCCCGCATCAAATCTCTCCCCCCCAACCCAATAAAGCTGAGCTTTTAGTAGATCATGCATGTGACAATCTGCCAAGCTAATTTTTTCAAACGTGTCGCTCTCAGCATCATAAATCTGGATGCATGCGTCCTTGGGGTTCTCTCTATCTAAGACATTTGGTTTAAAATGAAAGTACTCACCACACTGGCGCTGCTGGGAGAGCAGATCCTCAGGTTCGTCAGTGAACTCGACGTCAAACGGTTGCGACTCAAAGACGCTGGTCCCGCGCCAGGAGATGCCCTTGTTGGTGCGGTCCTCTTCCAAGTTGCCGGCAGCAAGTGGACCCTTGAGTTGGTACTGTGTCTCCTCTGGTGGAGCCATGTCCAAGTAGATGCTCATTTTGGGTGGGAACACCCAGGTGTTGGGAACGACCTGTTTGCGTGCCATTTCGTACTTGAGCTCGGCGTCCAAGACGTAGAGTCCCTTGTGCGACTTCTGCACACACGCCCATCTGGCGCGATCCGTCTTCTGGAAGAGACGGATGTGTTTCTCTTTTTTGTCTACATACTTGTCCTCTGACTCCAGCAGCGCTGTCATGACGCCGTGGTACGCAGTGGTATGGACCGCGTCGGTGATCTGCTGCAGATTCAACATGAAGGTGCGGCGTCCGCGCTCCGTTGTCATGAACCCGTGCTCAATGATGAAGGCAAGACCGCGACGCAGCAAGTTGTCCGACTTGGTGTCCATCTCAGACGTCACCAGGCGTGGAATACCCTGCTCCGGCTCGACGTCCATGATCGATCGATTGAATGTGAAGATGTCCCATTTCACGTGTAGCTGATCGGTGTGCTGCCAGGGCAAGAGCCGCTGCGTGTAGAACTCGTCCTCCTTGCGAATCATGAAGTCAAGTACATCTTCAAGGTGTTGATTTTTCCCGTAATAAGAATCCGGAAGATTGAATGTCTCGTGGGCTAGTTTCATGGTGCCGCCCCCAAAAGGTGAAAAGTCAGTCTGGTCTTGCTGCATGATTGTTGTTGTGTTTCAGGGTACAGCCTATGCTTATATAGGATGGATTCTCTCATGTATTTATGCCCTGCCACCCCAGTCCAATGGGATCGTGGTTGACTCTCCAGCGCACCATCGTAATTTGTGGACCGGAGGGTGTGGGCAAGACAACGCTTCTCAATACACTGCGTGTGCTGGGCACGCCTCCCGTGTCTGCATCAGCATCAGCACCTGCGTTGCCGGACGCGACGGTACCCACTATGGGATTTGACCACGCGACAGCGCTGTACGGACACGTGTGGCTCGACGTCTACGACATTGCAGGTGCCGACGCGATGCAGTGTGTGCGCGACATGCTAATTACCGAGTCGCACGGCGTGGTGTTTGTAGTGTCGGATCTCCATCCTGGTCGCGCCTACCTGATGCTGGAGGAGCTGGATCGGACCATGCCACCGGGACTGCCGGTGCTGGTGTACATCAACAAGCAGGACCTGCAGACGTCGTACGACCCAGGGCTGCTGCGTGCCAGAATGGCACGTTGGGATCGTCCCTGGCGCGTGTACGGTGCGGTAATCTCCATGTCCAGGGGAATTCAACCTGGTCTGGACTGGTTGATCCCCATGCTGTGACTATGGCGCACAGCACTGGAACTGGACTTTGTGTGCAGCAATGCAGTGCCAGCACTGCGGTGTGCCGCGCAGCTACTACTCTTCTGAGGAGCATGCTGCACGCCCAAGCTGCCGTGCGCACCCTGGCAGGCAGCACCACTTTGTCCCGCTGGGACTGGGACTTCGATGTCGAGCACTATGGCTCTGTTTCGTCACCTGTGCTTGGTGTGACGACAATGGCAGTGTACGTGAAGCCGATCGACTGGCACCGGGTGATGCGGAGAGCAGTGGTGTACGACTTGGAATTCGTGGGCAACATCCAGACGCCTGAGCAGTGTGTGCTGTGGGAAATTGGTGCGGTGCACCTGTCTACCGGCAAGCGCTTCAGCAGGGTCGTGCAGCCAAACCTGCACACCATTCCACCACCCGAGGACGGCTGCTTCCACTTGACACAGGAGTATCTGGCGCAGCACGGGGTGCCGCTCCAACAAGCGCTGGACCTGTTTGTGGAGTGGGTGGCACAGTGCGCGCCGCACAGCGTGTTGATCTCACACAATGGTTTCAAGTCGGACAAACCGGTGTTGGAGGGAGCGTTCCGACGCTGTGGCATGCCGTGTCCTCCGTGGTTGTTCTTGGACTCGCTGATGATCCTGCGCCAGCAGGTGAAACTGCCCAGCTACAAGCTGCAGACCATTCACCAACACTACGTGGGGAAGATGGAGGAGTCGCACCGCGCCTTGCCGGACGCACTGGCACTGCACCACATCATGACACGGTGTGGGGTACCACTCAAGTCGTTGTGTGCCTACCCCATGCATGCCACGCCGCTGCAAACCCTGCCAGGTGTGGGACACGCGTGTGAGGAGCGCCTGGTGCTGCAGTACCAGATTGGTTCGGTGGAGGAGCTGGTGCTGCGAATACGGACACAGTGTGTGGCGCACGCGTTTTGGGAGAACAAGTCAACAGAGGAAACAGTGAGATCTATATTACACGTGTATGGGTTACCGGACGCAAGTATTGATAAAATGACGCCCTGTATTGTATGGCGTATACACTATATCCAAGACAATCATACAAAGTGAAAATGAAACGTTGTTTTTCTACTACTGAAACTTCTGTAAAGCGGCACTGTCACACAGTGTGTCACACAGTGTGTCACACCACCCCCCAGCCCACGCGAAAGCGCGCTGCTGCATTTGCTGCTGCATTTGCAGACTTGCCTGACCTGAAGCGCAGAAGGGAGGGCTCCGTTGCGTGCTCCGTTGCGTGCTCCGCCAAGCGACCGTGCGACACGGACACCGACACGGCATGCAAGCGGACGTGCATGCGCTCACCACTGGAGGAGGAGCTGGTGCAGTTGAAGCACGAGGTGCACGAGCTGCGCGCGTTTCGCAGGCAGGCGTACAAAGTGTTGGCGGGACAGAGTGCGCGCGTGCGACAACTGGAGAACCAACTGGGGTACCAAGCGGAGCTGCAGCGTGCGTCCATCCCCATGCCGGTGTCAGGCACGCTCGTGACGGTGCACTAACGCGTATGGCGATGCCGGTATTCCAGTCAGGCGTCCAAAATCATGGCAATTGGATTCCAGTGTGACTGCAACAGAGTGTACCCGTACTGGGAGTGTGTCAACATGCAGGTTCGAGTGTGGCACGCTGCGCGACAGGAGTGGGTGGAGACCAGGTACAACTGCTACGGATGTTTTGTGACGCCCAGCGGCATGCAGTTCTGGCTGCCCCACCTGCCAGCGGACGTGTTTGACATGGGAGAGACCCCGCTGTTTGCGCATCGGATACAGTGTCCAGCGTGCACCTAGATGTACATATTATTAGTACTATTTTTTTCTACAAAGTGTATTCTAATGGCAGCCTCCACAGAGGCAGTGCGAATGCGCTTGTTGCCACTCTGCTTCCACGCACTCTTGGCATAGTGTATCTTGCTCTTGAGACACAGATTCAGCGTATCCCCTCCTGCAAAGTTGAACTTGTCGGCGTGCTGTTGGAAGAGCGCGAGGACCGCGGGTGGGTTGTCGAGCTGCCAGTCGTGGGCAGACAGCTGCTGCACAAAAATATGATACAGCTCCTCCGCGGTGTACTTGGGTACGGTGAACTTCCACGCGAAGCGGCGCTCGAGTCCCGGCTGTGCGGAGAACACGCGCTGCATCTCTCCCTCGTACCCCGCAACAATCACCACGGTATCCTTCTCCTCGGACATGAAGGTGTTCAGAACGTCCACACACTCCCTCCCGTACGCGTCGTTGCCGTAGACGAGCGAGTAGAACTCATCAATGAAGATGCAGCCGCCTTTGAGCTGCATGAGCGTCTTCTTTGTTTTTGCTGCGGTCTGCCCCATGTAGCCGCCAACCAGGTCGCTCCGGTGCAGGACGGTAAACTTGCGAGTGGTGAACACCTGCATCTCGGACCAGAGCTCAAAGAGCACGCGCGCCAGCGTCGACTTGCCACAGCCAGACGGTCCCTGGATGACAGTGTGCAGGTAGTGACCGTCGGTGGCGCCGTCGTTGCACAGCAGAAACTGCAGCTGCTCAACCACCTGTTTTTTCACCAGTTCCATGCCGACCAGGGACTGGAGCGCCTCCAATTTACAGTAGAGGTTACCGTACAGTGCTTTGAAACGCTTGGTGTGACGGAGAACGTCCGCCAAGTCGCTCTGCATTCTTATCAAAAATAAAGAGTATTATATAGTACGTGTGTAGTTTACTGGTAGTAGAGAATCATCTGTGCCAACACGCTGTTTTGCGTACCCCCGTGAACCAGAACGTAGTAGCAGGTCGCCTCGCGCAGCAGCGCAAGACGGTACATGGGTGGACAGCTCCGACCATACCCAGTGCACTCCAGTCCACACCGGTACATGCCTCTGGTCGTCAGCACGCTGTCAAGTCTCCGCTGGCTGTCGTGCCAGTGCTGCAGTGGTAGTGGCAGCTGATGCTCACTCATCCATTCAAAAAAACGCATCTCGTCCTCGTCCTGCTGGCGCTCCTGTTGCAGCTGCTGCTCTTCGTCCTCTTCCTCCTGGGTCATGACAGTGGATTCTTCCATTGTTGGTGTGTGTGTGGTGTTGTGGTGTTGTGTGATGCGTTGTGCCGTGTGTGTTTTCGCCATATAGTCAGCGACATCAGAGAGTATGTGGTTTGATGTGCATCAGATCCAGTACTACTGGCACTGTTCCCTTCCACATGTTGGCGTTGGTGAGGTCGTCGGGCACCCCCCAGTACCAGACTACTGCTTTCAGGAGCAGGGTGAAAAGAACAAGCACAATGCGATGGGACGTGGGTTGGAACGCACACACCAGCGTTGTCAGCTGCACCGCGCGAACCACCACTCTGCGGGTCACTGCCTTGGTCCACTCTCTTTGGTGCGGCAGATGCCCCACAATGATCATGAGTCCGACGCTGAGCATCTGGAAGAGATCGTAATCCATCAGACAGAGGCAGGCAAGACTGTAGTAGGCGTCTCGTATCTGGAGTTTGGAGGGAAGGAGCAGAAACGCAAAGGGTGCGAGAACGGAGAGAAACCCGTACCCGTAGCGGGTTGCCCAGGCGGAGAGCGTCAGACTCAGCATCATGGCGACCTCTGCCGTGCGTTGGAAGTTGTACCACGTCGCAACGCTGTAACCGTTCCAGCAGCGATGTTCCAGCAGCACGTAGCAGCAGAAGAGGTAGAGGCACCAAGATAGCTTGAGTCCGTACGGATCCAAAAACAGGCGCGTGAGCATGGGTACAAAGGAGGTGAAGTGCAAGAGTTTGAAACGCATCTGGTGCGAACACTTTGATGTGTAAAAAATGTACTTATATAAGGGAGAGCTTGTCCAACAACACAGACGGACGACCATCCACATGCAGACGCACCTGCAGACGCACCTGCAGACGCACCTGCCAACGCCAGCAATGCGAGTGGCGGTCTGTGGTGCGCGCGGGGTGGGAAAAACATCGCTGATTACGCGCATTGCCACCGGTGGATTCTCGCTGCAGCACCGGAGCACGACCAGCATCGAGGTGACGCGAGTGCTGCTGATTGACGTTCCGGTCGTGCTGATAGAGACAACCGAAACGACCAGCGTTGTCCAGTGTGATCTAGCACTGCTCCTGTGCTCAGCCGCAGCAGAAGTGGAACCCCTGCGTCGCGCGTACGCCCACCTGCACACGCAGACAATGCTGCTGCTTATGTCTGACCGATCGGATGTGCCAACAGAGGCACACGCACGCATGCACGTCGTGTCAAATCTGACCACCGCAGGTATTGCAGAGCTCATCTTTTCCTTGTATATAAAGGGACAGGGTTTCCAGAAATGCTACTCCGCAGTTTCATAACCATCAGCTTGGTGTGGATGGGTGGAGTGGTGGTGTCCTACGTGACATCCAAAAATATTAGCCAGACGGACGAGATCCTCATGTCCAACTTTGTGTCGGTGCTCAACCTTCTGCTGCGTCTTGTCATGCTGGCGGTGGACGTGGCGCTGACACCAGTGTACTTTTTCATCTCGCTGCCCTGGGTGTGGGTGCTGCGGGTGGCGCTGGTGGTCGGCTGCGGTCTGCTTGTGCACGAGGTCCCGCTGCTCCCGCTGCTGGACGACATGTGGCGTCGCGTCTTGTATCCGGCAATGAAGATTGGCGTGCTGGACGTGCTGATGGTGTTCAAGTTTGGATTCGACACGGTAGTACCACTGTACAACGCGGTGGTCGTGCTGTCCAGCCAGGTGCAGGGTGGCACGCTCACCCTGGTGGGCAAGTGTGGTGCTGCCAATCTGGTGGGGAGCGCCAAGCTCCTCACGTCGGGACTTGTGGCGCTGCTGACGACCACCGCAACGTGGAGCATCAGTCCGATGGGTGAGCTGAACGTGACGGGAGCAGTGTGGGAGATCCAGCAGGCGGTGGCGCTCCAGGCAGACACTGCCGACTGCGTGTGTGCAGCACAGAGCCACACCTGGGACGTGCTCTTCGCCGCTGCCAAGAGCCCGTCCTTGGCACGAGGTGTCAACGCTGGACTGAACGCACTGGTCGCGGTGCCACAGGAGTTTGCGGTGCTGACTGCGCTGCAGCCGCCGACATTCCGACGCACGTTTGACTACACGCGGAGTCTGGTCACCAACGTCGGGCAGTTTGGTGACGACATTTTCAAAGTCATGGTGCGGGTGCCCGACCTCCCGCCGGTCCTTGGCGTGGGTGCCCACGTTGTCAACGCTGGTGTGGAGGTGCTGACGACCGTGGTTGCCACCACGGCGTACGTCGCGGTACCCACGCAGCTGCTGAACACTACGCTCATGAGCCGAGTGACGTCACTCCGATTTGCATTTGTAGAAATGGATCGTGCCGTGGATCGAACTGCCACTCTGCTGGAGTTTGTGCTGGAGGCTGCGCAGCTGAGCGCCACACAGTCGAACAACGTGGCGCACATTCTGCGGAGCTCGCTGCGCACGCTGCTGGGCGTGCCCAACAGTCTGCTGGCACTCTGCAACGAGATGCTCTGGATGGTGGTGCTGTCCAACGAGCAGACTGCCATTAAGACCCTGCAGTCCTACGACGGTGTGTGGGACGACGCGTTCACCCTCAAGGGACGTCCGTCACTCAACCGCGTGGTGTTCACACCACTGTCTGACGTGCTGCACCGTCTGGCGCAACTCCTGCCGACCGAGTTCCAGTTCATAGAGGCGGTGCCCAAGATCCTGCTGACAACGCTGCGTGCGGCGCTCCGCATGCTCCTGGCAGGAGATCAGATTGTCGAGGGCACGTTTTTTAACGCGCCGATTGGTGCCAACTATGGGCTGGATTCGGATCTGGATTCGGATCTGGAGCTGCTGGACGCCTACACTGGTGCCGGCGTGGGTGAGTGTCAATTCCTTCCGGATGAAACCGGCAGCACGAGCGGCAGCACGAGCGGCAGCACGAGCGGCTGGTGCAACTCCATGCTGCTTGAGCTGGTGCTGCAGGACATCGAGCAGCTGATGGGTGTGACCGATCTGCTGCGACAAGGTACGCAGTGCACGCGGACAGCGACGACGTTCCAGGAGACGTGCGACGCTCCGGTGAGCGCCAACACAGACCTGCTGTGTGCTCTTGCCGACACGGTGGATGCTGCAGTGCACGTCCCGCTGCAGCTGTTGCGCCACGTGTACGCCACGGGCATGACCACCGTGTACGGGTACGAGCAGACGTCGTTCAAGTTTGGTGAGCGACTGTGTGACCTGGATGCCGTGCTCTACAATCTGCTGGGTGTACTCCCCATCCCCTTCCAGAAGAAAGCCGTCATGGACGCGCTGTACGCGGTGCTGCGCGGTCCAGTCGAACTGGTCCGTGGTCTCCAGTATCTGTTTGATTGGATCACCGACCCAACGGTGAACTGGCAGCAGCGCCTGCAACAAATCCCCTGCAGTGGTTGCACGCAGCCGGTGCTGGGTGGATCGTACGACATTGTGCTGGTGGAGGCACAGCTCGTCTTTGGCTACGCAGTGACACTGGCACAAGCGCTGGAGAAGCTGTTTGAGAGCGTGGTGACGGGATCGGGACAGTTCTTCAAGGGGATGGACACGCTGCTGCGCACACTCAAGCGTGCCATCTCTGTGGAGTTGATGGACGTGGTGGGAACACTGCTGTCGCTGGGTGTGGGACTGCTGGACTTTCTGACGACGGGGGTGGTCCCTGCCGGCATGTTGGACAGTGTGGTGGAGATGTTCCTCAAGTTTACGGGTCTGCTGGCAGGAGCAGCAACAGAGGTGCTCAAGGGGGTGCTGGACATGCTGGGATCGTTTGGTGACTTCCTCTCCACGCTCATCAACATTGTCTGTGTGACGGTGCTTGACATCCTGGACTGGATCCCTGGCGCCGACCTGAGCACCCTTCGAACCACATGTGAACCCTTCAAAGTAGGTGCCAGCACGTCGGTGTCTACAATTCCAGCCGACATTTTTGCCCTGGGGTGGACCGGCAGGTCGTCCTGTGACTTTGCCGTGCACTCCTACCGCCACGCGATCTGGGGTGATCTCCAGCCACTGGAGCAGTTGACACTAACCGAGTGTCTGCAGATGCGTCAGCTGGGCACCAAGCTGCGCAACATGACCGGCATCAGCCTGCCGGTCGACATGTTCTACAACTGGCAGCGCAAGTTTGAAATGGCGTACAGCGGTGTGTCGGCAGCACTGCTCTACTACCACCACGCCAACACGCAGTTCATGATCCAGGAGTACCGGGCGGCAGGTGTTCCAATGTACTGGTTGGACGTGTTCCGCATGCTGACCACCACGCGCGTGCAGAATGCCGTGCTGTCCATGCGAGACACGGTGGTGGACACGGTGACTGCCACGGCACATCGCACAGACGCAGAAATGGGGACAGACATGGTGGCGCGCGTCTCTGGTGCAGCGGGTGCCGTTGGGACGCTGCTTGAGGATCTCCGTGCCACCTGGGTGGAGCACAACATGACGCACTCGTGGCGTCACCCAATGCTGGGCAGTGGCAGCGGCAGTGGCAGTGGCAGAGGGTTCGGGTTGGGTATAGGCACACGCACAACAACGGCAACGGCAGCGCTGTCCAAAGTGCATGCCGACATGCGTGTCACGGCAGAAAAGATGTTTGCATGGGGTGTTCGCTCCGATCCAAACCCCGACTCGCAGTGTGCGTTGCTGGACAACCTGGTGACGGTTGTGACAGAGCAGTCGTCGCAGCTCACCTCGTACTACACGGACGTCTACGCTCCCGTCACGGTGCCACACTTTGTGGCGTGGTTGGAGGGACGCGATCCATGGGTGAACGACTTTTTGGAGGAGCTGGACAAGACGGTGACCGGTTTGTTCCAGCTGCCGGATGGAAAGATTCTTTTTCCTGGCATTGGATACATCCCGCTCGAGGAGGCGATCACGATGCCCAACATGTGGAATTTTGACATCCCTGGGCTGCAAGTGCAGGGCATCAATATTGGGTTCCCAGACGGCATCCCGTTTGGATTCCGCCCACCTCGGCTCTCTGACTTTAACTTCCAACTGACTCCCGTCGACGTCGGACAGAACCCCAGGTACAGTGATCCGAGTCTTGCACGATCGTACGCGAACGCAGCGGTCGACTGCAGTGACACCAATCTCACAACGGCGTTCGAGTGCTTCCTTGAGCAAACGGGCGACGCACCAGTGTCGTACTTTGGACACAACCTGCAGTACATTGTGGACTACCAGTTTGAAAAATGTGAGTTTGAGCAGATCATGTGCAACACCACGCTGACGAGTGTGCGCATTGAACGAATGGCAGACGCGCTGCTGTACGGACTGCTTGGTGTGACGGTGTTCCTGTACGGTGCGAGCCTGCTTGGTATCCCAGCCGTGCTCCTCGTGCCGATGTTTGGCGCGCTGCCGCTCATTGTCCTGACGCACACGTGGGACTGGCGTCTGACCTGCTACCCCAACATTCCCAACTGCTTGGCAGACGACCTCTACGCGTTTGTGGAGACCTATCTGATTCCCGACTGCTTCTGCACCTACTTTCCCAGCCTGGTCGGGGAGTGTGTGGACACGTTCTGCCACTTTGTCTCTGGCTCCACCACCTTTGCTCAGTGTCCGGACGTGATTCCAGAGTTTGGCTACCTGTGGGTATCGTTCTTCTACGCCAAGCACTACACGCCGGACCTCCTGCGCTTCGCACACTACTTTTTGTATCAATCAGAAGCGTTCAACACTTGGATGCTCACCATTGACGAGCCAGATCGGGGCGCAGAACAAGACTGTGCTCGCCTGCACGTGCTGGATCTCTCCTACCCGCTGGCAGCCGTGCTCACCTTGATCCTGCTGCTCCCGCGACTCCTGCCGCTGGGTCTGCGCCTGGTCACCACCACCGTGCAGCTCTACCTGCGTTTGGTGGCGCTGGTGTACAGCATCTTCCTGGTGCTGGACCAGTCAACGCTCGCACCGGCACCACTGGCACCACTGGCACTAGCAGTACCGACACCAACACTCCCTATAAATATGCCAGTGGCACCTGCGAAGCAAGATGTGGATCGAAAGGATTCTTACATGGCTGGGATATCCAAAGCAGTCCACGGAGTCGGAGAGAGCGTCCGTCTACGATTCCGACAGTAAGATGAACGCCATGCGGACCAATATGGCGACCGATACTATATAAACAGTGTCGCTGGCTGTCAAATGGCAACCGTTGGCACCGTTGGCACCGTTGGCACCGCTGGCATCACAACTGCAGCTGTGGGAGATTTCATTCGAACAGCAGAGGTAGTGGGAGAGGTAGTGGGAATTGTGGGCGACAAAATGGAGGTCTACCCGCTGCAGCGCATGGCAGCGCAGCGAGGGTCGCTCTGGAAGTATGCGGACGAGTGGACACTGCTTTCAAAGGAGCAGGTGGTGCAGCACGTCCAGACCGCCTCGTGTGGGATTCTGTCGGCGCTCTCGCAAGTGGGGTTCCGACCCTTGGACGAGCACACCTTTGTCAAGCTGGACGAGGAGCATCTGGTCCTCAACATGCCGGTGGGAGAGATTGAGCAGGAGGAGTGTGACCCCGAGGCGGACTTCATTGGCATTCATCCCGAGATGCGCGACTTCATCGTGCCCGACGAGGAGGGAGAGGCGTTCACGCTCGCACCCAACGACACGGCGTTTGTGCGTGAGACGCATCAGGCAGTCCACGAGTACAACACGTGGGAACCACAGGACGCGTCGGCACGGCGCGCCAAGGACTTTATTGACAACATGGATCGGAGAGAGTGCCACCGGGAGAGCTGTCGATCAAACAACGTAGTACGATACATACGACCAACATAGTAATGTTTTATACTCTTTCTAGATACACTTTGTAGTATTTACTGTAAATTTCATCGTAGATTGGCAGGTGGGGGAGGTCCTGATGACAATAGCGGCGCACCAGCGACCACATGTGTGGCAGACGCTCTGGTGGAGCGTGCAGAATCATTCGACTCAGACCACCCGCATACGTGTTGGAAGTTTCTTGGAGCTGACGCACACAGTTGAGCAGAATTGTGTTGAGCATCGCTCTGGTTTTTGGTAGCACTGGCACAGAGTTGCCATACTTACCTGTCTAGATTCCATAAGAATGTTATTCCTGATCATCATGTGCTGCATGGTGTTGGCGGCGTTGGGGTATTTGTGTCAGGGGTACTGTTGTGTCAGCGTTGAAAACAGTTCCGACATTTTGGGAGGTACTCTGCCGCCACGTCAATGACGTCCGCCGCGTCGTCGACCAGACGCTGGGAGTGAATGGCAGGCTCGCCGCACCCACACCGGGCGGTCAGCAACTGCATCGAGTCAGCGTGCGGCAGCAGCAGGTGCATGGTGCCCATAAGTCGCCGACGGAAGTCGCCGTTCAGTCCATAGGCATGCACAATCTTGTTGCGCGCCAGGCACTTGTGCACAAAGGGGACCAGGTTTGGTTGGAACTGTGCCTCGTCAATAAAAATCACGGAGTAGTGGTCAATCGACACGGTGTTGACATCGCTGACTTTACAGGCGGACAGCTCCACTCCGTCGTGCGTCTGCACCATGTGTGGTGGGCTCCGCGTGTCAATGCTGGAGTTGAGCACCAAGCAGCGCGCCCCCTGTTGTGCTGCCGCACGCGCAGTCATGATCAGTCGCGTGGTCTTGCCGCTGCACATGCAGCCAAACACCAAATGAAGCATGGTGCCACACCTCACAAAAAAAACCCCAACTATCCGCCATAAGATTTTTGTTGTATATATAAGAGCACTGTCCATGGGAAATGAAGCGCATGAGATTTTACGGATACGATTTGGTCAACCCAACACCCGCTGCGCCAGCGACTGCAGCGACTGCACCAGCGGTGCGCACAATGACAGTGATTGCGCTGATTCCGACAGTGGTGCTGGGTCACTACCTCGTGAACGCCGCTCTCACCGACCAAGACATTGGATCGACGTGCGACTACAGCGCGCTGCGCTTCGTCGTGCCGCTGTGTCTGTACTTTGTGGGACTCCTTGTGGACGGGGCTCTCGATTTGAGCACGTTTGTTCTGGCGACCTGTCACTTTCTGAGCATTCTGCTGGGTGCCTACGCTCTGATGGGATCCAAACCACACACGTGGTACCTTTCCATGGAGTGGGACTGTCAGTCACCGGTCAGCGAGCGCGGCGCCATGTTTGGATACACAACCATTGTGACAAGCACGGTGGCGTTTCTCCCGCTGCTGCGCAAGTGGTACCACGGGTACACCAGGGAGAGTGGTTGGGGTGTGTACGTGGCGTACCTGGTCGCTGGTGGTGCACTGTTCGGTCTGTGCTACCTTCTGAGCCTGTCGTAAGTATGGCAAGCCGCGCACCACGCACCACAACATGCCGGTAATGGAGCAGTTTGCACAGGGTGTTTCACTGACCAAGCAGACGCGCGCGTCGTACGACGCGTATCTTGATCGTCTCCCCCTGTTGTTGTCCGACCATGAGATTATGTGTCGGAAGTTCACGGCGGAGGGCGAGCGGTGGCTGCGCGTCCAGTTCCAGGGATGCACGCTGGAGGCACCCAAGGTGCTCGAGTCGGACGGCACCTCAAAACCGCTCGACATCCGCATGTGCCGCCATCGTAATCTCACGTACAACGTGCCCATGTACACAACCGTGCACATCCATCGATCCGACGGTCCGTCCACTGTCCACCACAACACGTACATGGGGTGCATTCCACTGATGGTCGGATCACGCCGCTGCACCTCCGTGCTGCCAGAATACGACCCAGCAGGATACTTCATCTGCAAGGGTAGTGAGAAGACCATTGTCAACCAGAAGGCACACGTGCACAACCAGATGATGACGCTGCATCGGGAGGTGGCGCGCGTGCACCAGTGGGCAGTCTGCTGCAAGTCTGAGTGCGTTGGTCTGCGCGGTGTGCTGCGTGTCACCATCCGTCACGTGGTGAACAGTGAGCCCATGGTCACGTTTCCAAAAGTTCGAGGCGAGGTGTCCATCACCAAGCTGTTGTCCATGTTGCCACCCTCTACCATGGTGCAGCTGACTGCAGAAGAACTGGAGTACTTCAACATGCAGCAAACGCAGGCACAGGACGCAGACCAGGACGTCACCTACGTCAACACGTTTCGTCTGGGTGCGACCGACGACCAGCGCGAGGCAGGTGCGTTGGGAATGTTGCTGCCCCACACCGAGCACAAGGCAGACTTTCTGCAGCTCATGCTGCGCAAGCTGCGACTGGACATTCTGGCACATCGGTGGGCAGACAAAGATTCTCTGATGTACCAGCGCATTGAAATGTGCGAGGACCTGCTCTGCTCGCTGACGCATCATCTGCTGACCAAAATGACGCACACTGTCCAGATGACGCTGCACCGCAAAATGAGCGGCACCATTCGTGACGCCACCATCCTCAAAACCTTGTCGAGCAACACCATGGTCATGGACGGGCTGCAGTACGCGCTGGGGACTGGCAACTGGCGCACGTCGCAGTTTGACGGGAGGACTCGCGTGGGTGTGGCGCAACTCCTGCAGCGTGCCACCGTCTACACGGCACTGAGCCAGCTCCGTCGTGTGTCCAGCAGCATCAAGCCGGAGCAGAAGCTGAGTCAACCGCGGTTCATTCATGGCACGCACCGAGGACGCCTGTGCTACGTGGAGACACCCGAGGGTGCCAGCTGTGGTCTGGAGAGCCAGCTGGCGGTTGGTGCCTACATCTCGATCGGAACACCCAGCGCACAGCTCCGCGATTTGCTGGCACCCCACCTGACACCAACACCAGCACCACAGAGCGCGCTCGTGCTGCTCAACGGTGATCCGTGTGGGTTTGGAGGTCTGTCCCTGGTGCGTGCCGTGCGTGCTGCACGACGGTCTGGACAGATTGCCAAAGACATTTCAGTGGCGCACACCGAGACTGGCATCTTTGTCCGGAGCAACTCAGGACGCATCTGCCGTCCGCTAGTCATTCTGCCGCGACGCATCAAGACGCTGCAGGAGATGCTGGACCAGGGTCTGCTCGAGTACGTGGACGTGTACGAGGAGGATACCATTGTCATTGGTGAGACGCACGAGGAGTTGGATCCCAGCATCATGATGGGACTGTGTGCCAGCACCATCCCCTACAGCAACCACAACCCAGCGCCGCGCAACACGTACCAGGCAGCCATGATGAAGCAGGCACAGAGCGTTCCCACCCTGGACTACCGGGATCGATGGGACACCACCAGCAACGTGCTCCACTACGGTCAGGAGCCGCTGGTCACCACCGTCGTGGAGCGCGCCTACAACTTCAATCTGCCCATGGGACAAAACTGCATTGTTGCCATCATGCCTGCCGAGTACAACCAGGAGGACTCGACCATCTGGAACCAGGGCTCGATCGACCGCGGACTTGGTCGCACCACTACGTTCAGCACCACCAAGGACACGCTGTGTCCGGACGAGAGCTACTGTGAGCCGACCGCCAAGCGGCGGAGCTACGAGGTGGATAAGAGCGGGATGCCTGCCGTCAACCAGACCGTCAAGGTCGGTGATCCCCTGCTCGGCAAGATGCGCAGCGCGCGCAACGCCGAGCACGGGATCACAGAGGACGACGTCACGCTCTTCTCCGCCGTTGCCGGGACCGTGGACAGCGTCCTGACGTACCTGGAGCGCGACGGCACGCGTGGTGTCAAGGTCAAGGTGCGCAAGCATCGCGTGCCACAGATTGGTGACAAGTTTGCCTCGCGCAGCGCACAGAAAGGCACCATTGGTCTAATAGTCCCACAGGAGGACATGCCGTTCAGCATCAGCGGGATGACACCCGACATCATTCTCAATCCCCACGCCCTGCCGTCCAGGATGACCATGGCGCAGATGCTGGAGAGCGTCAAGAGTAAGTACGCGTGCTTTGCCGGCAAGCAGGACGGCACGCCGTTCAACGGGGACTCCGCAGAGTCGCTCGGAGACCTGCTGCGGTCCGCTGGGTTTGCACCAGGTGGTACCGAGGTCATGTTCTGTGGCAAGACGGGACGGCGCTTTGCCGTGCCCATCTTCATTGGACCCACCTTCTACCAGCGACTCAAGCACAACAGCAGCGATAAGAAACACGCCCGCGCACGTGGCAGGCGGGACCTGGTCACGCACCAGCCCAACGAGGGGAGAGCTGCCGGTGGTGGGCTCCGCGTTGGTGAGATGGAGAAGGACTCGTTCGTGGCACACTCGGCACCGTTCGTGCTGACCGAGCGCCTCCTCCACGCCTCCGATCCACACGAGGTCGACATCTGCGCGTGCGGCAGGACGCACGCCATCCACAGTGGGAGCTGCGTGGCGTGTGGTGGTGCGGTGTCGCGCAAGATCATTCCCTACGGCTTCAACCTCCTCCTCCACGAGCTGCAGAGCATGTGCATCGACATTCGACTCAAGTGAGGTCCAGTATGGCGACGCTGAGACTCTGTGCTCGGTCTGTGCTCGTGCTTGTGCTTGGATTTTGAGACAATGACTGCCTGCAGACACTGCTGGAACATGGTGGGATTGTGGGAGGAGGGTGGGGTGTACCAGTACGGTGTGTGCTCGCGTAACCCAGAGCACCTGCAGCTGCATGGGCTTATCCCAGAGGTGCAGAGCCTGCTACAGTGTGGGGTGGATCCAAACATTCCACCCTACTGCGAGAGCTGGATGCAGCGAGCAGCTGCGGTCGGTCGGCACGCTGCGCAGCGAGCTCTGGAGCTCCCTGGTACAGCGGACAACGCAAACAGGGTGGTCGGGTGGTTGCGCGCCATCCTGGAGCCGGATAACTGGGAAATCCAGCGGATACTGGGCGTGCTTGAGAGATCCTGGGACTGGCACGTCTTTCGTAATCTTTGTACACAATACTACAGTAATACTATACATGCTTCGCAAGCACAGCTTGTGGCGCTGCAAGAATTTTATAAAACAATCTCAGTCTACTATCTTTAACCTTTGGTCTATTGTGTATTAAAGTATGGCGTGCGTCTAGTATGACAAAGCAACAGGCACTGATGTCGGCGCACATCAGAGTGCCAGTGACAGACAAGGACGTGGTCGCACGACTCCAGGCGTCGGTGGGTCGCAGTCAGCCACACGTCTGCACGCGCACCTGCACCATTCACAATCCTCGTGCCACCGTTGTCGTGCGCAAGGGAGTGGAGACCGTGGTGTTTGAGTGGGAATCACCGCAGCCGGGAGACACGATGGTGCGTGCTCTGTGCAATCTCTACGTATGTACCCAATCCAAATCTGTCCACCAATGCACACCAGACTGCACCGTGCCCAAGATCATGAACAGTGAGCACTGTCTCATGTGTCCCATCTCGAGTCTGCAGTGGAACGGTGAGACGGAGCACACGCGCTCGTGGCGCAACCTTGCCAAGTGCATGCCCACCATTGCCACTGTCAAGACCGATCCGAACAAGTTTTGTCGCGACGCGAACGGGCTGGTTCTCAACGAGAGTCGGAATCTGACCGCACAGGCGTGCAAGCTGCACGTCAAGGAGCTGTTCCAACACATGTTCTTCTCCCAGGTGCGCAAGCAGAGCGAGTTCAGCAAGTACATTGACGGCACGCTGGTCGGCAACAAAGAAATTAACAAGTACGTGCGCTACTGCAAGCACCACCACCATCCGGTGAACGTGTCCACCATGTGCACCATCTACACGAACAGCGTGTTTGCACACTACAACTACCTGCGCACCATGCACCGCTACCGCCTGGATACCCTGTGCGCGCTGTACACCCCGCTGCTGTTTGCCTACTGGCACGTTCTCCTGCCAGACCTGCTGTTCGAAACGTTTGTCCCGGCGTGCCTCTACCTCATGCGTGCCGGTGTCCTGGTTGGTCAGCAGCAGATCATTGCACGCTGCAGCACGCTGGAGCACATTCTGCCAGAAGCTAACATGTTGGATCTCTACGGCATTCGTAAAACAGTGTTCACGCAGACCAAAAACAACATTCTGTCACAAATACGTCGACGTGATCCCATCAAGCTGTGTCGGGCAATTGCGTCCGTCATGTCCGTCACGCCCGTCACGGCGGCGGACGCATGTCGGTGAGCAGCGCGTGGAGACGATGCGGTGTCACGTTGGCACGGTTCTGAATCGTACGCTGGGTCTCGGGTGACAACAGGCTGGTGGCACACAGCGCACATACCATGAGCTGAGAGCAGAAGTAGGAGGGGTACACAGCATTGTCGGCGCGCAGCGAGAACGGCATCCAGCATGTCAGTGCACCCACACGATCGTACGACTTCCCCTGCTGCTGCTGGAGCCATTTGAGCACGCGCACCTCGTCCTCGAACGCACAGGGGAGGTGGACCTGGTGCTGTGTCGGCAGCTGCCAGTACTCGTCACTCGCGTCCGGTGTCAGGATGCGATAGTCCACGGTGCGACCCCACATGGTGTCAATGCACACGTACAGTGGTTCGGACGCGTACTGGTTGCGCAGCGGGGTGCGCAGCATGGTGAGCCCGTGGCACTGTTCCAGCACGGTGCGCAGCTCTTCCGGTGTCCACTTGAAAATGAACTCTGAGTGGCAGAACTGACCACCCGTCACAAAGGTTGCCAGACGATTGAACCACGACTCAAACATGCCGTCGACCGTCCGGAACGAAGCAAACAACATGTACTTTTAGTCTACATAACATATATAAATATGGCAACATTCCTATGTCCCATTGTCCCACATCCACAATGTCTATCCGCATTTGTCGAGCACGCGTAGCAGAGATCCGTGCCACCTGCACCGACGTCCGAGGTCTCAGCTTCTGGGCACAGCAGGACGGCAAGGGGCATCGCGTGCACGGTGGTGGACACCGAGGTCGCATTGAGCAGCTGGTGTACGCTCGATGCGCCGAGGAGGCAGTCGCACGACGTCTAGGCACGCGCGCCTCCTTTGTCCGCGACAACCACAGCCGCGTTGACCTGGTGCTGGATGACGGGCGGCGCGTCGAGGTCAAAAGCACGCCCATTGGCAAAGGCACCGTGCGAGACGCCGCGCGCCACCGAGGGTTTGTTTTTCAGAAGTCCAGGCAAGGGCGCATCGTCAACCCGCTCTTTGATCCCTCGCATCGTCATCATCAGCGCTCCATGCACGAGTACCTGTGCGGCATTGTCACCGAGCGATGCAAGAACGGAGACGTCCTCTGCCACGTGAGCATCTGGATGGTCCCCATGCATCAGCTGCAGTTCCAACCACTGCGCCGTCCAGATCTGACCGACAAACTTGCAGTGTATGGCGAATGATAACTCACAATCATGCTCACAAAACATGCTCGCAGACTACAACGAGCTCTACGAAACATGCACCGACTTTGCACAGAAACAGCTGGTGACCTCACGCAGCAAGTACCGCCAGCGCAACCAGTCCAACCAAACACGCATTACCCAGCAGATTGCTGACGGCAAGATGGGTGAGATCTTTGCTGCACGCCATCTCCGCACACAGGGATACACCTGCACGGAACCCGACTTTGAAATCTACACTGCGAGAAACAAGTCGTTCGACGCCGATCTGGTGGTGGACAGCCAACAGGCGGTGCACGTCAAAACTCAGAACGCAGAGAGTGCGCGCCGCTGGGGAAGCTCGTGGGTGTTCCAAGCAGGAGGTGTCGGATACGGCAACACCGACCCGCTGCTCGACAGTACCACCACGGACTGGGTTGTCTTTGTCAAGCTGGACACCCAGGCGCACTCTGCCGTGGTGATTGGACCACTCGAAATGGCACAGGTCAAGCAACATTTGAAAGATCCGGTACTCGATCGACTTAAGGGCATCAAAAAGTGCATCTACGAAAGTGATCTTGGTGGGATTCCAGTAGTAGAACGCGGCACGGTTGCCCTTGCGCCCCTTGCGCCCACAATTGCGCCACCCACCAACGTCATCGAGAGGCTGCGCGCGCTGCTGGAGCTGTGGATGGACAGTGACTTTGAGCACGAGTGCCACGCCAACGCGTCTCTCTTGGCATGCGGTCTGCGACACGGATGGCTAGTAGACACGGACGCCGTGTACTACAAACCCAAAGTGATGCTGCGGACAATGATGGGGACGCTGCCCATTGTGTGCGAGAACATGGCAGTTGTCCAACCCACTGACTGGCGTGGAAGTGACACCGAGAGCGAGGGTGATGGCAGGGGCAAACGCAAGGGGAAGGGCAGAGGCAAGGACAAGAAGAAGAGGAAGAGTAAACACAACACAAACACAAACACATCAAACACATCAAACACATCAAACACATAAACACATAAACACTACTTTTTTTTATAGTTATCCTCACGATCAATATAAAAGTGAATGGTTTTGGCGGCAAAATCGATCTTGACATCATGCAGACATGCGAGAACGGAGTGGATCTTCTCCAGCAGCTCGTAGGAGACGCCCTCCAAATTACTCAGCGCCAGATCGTGCGTCTCCGACTTAGTACACACAATGGTAAACGAACACAAATTGTTCATGCTACAAATATAATTTAAAATAGTATCCATGGCGCGCCGCGCAGCACCGCGAACGTCCTCTCGATTCAACTCAGTGGCAAAGGGGTGCACTGCCGGCTCCAGCTCTCGCTGACGCTTGGTACGCTTCTTCTCTACTCCCTCCCTGCGAAACGCCAGACGCAGCTCCTGGTCGCGAGTATCCACCACCAAGCTGCACGGTTTCAGGAGTGCGATCTGCCGCAGCTGGTCCCACGTCATCGTCCGCGGCTGCACCACACAGAAGACGCTGCGCGGCGTGTGCGACACCTTGTAGTCAGACCCCCCACTAATGCCGACAACGCTGGTGATAAATTTCTGGTCGCTTGCGTGAAGAGACTGTAGTGCCATGTTGTACATGCACACTTGCAGCGCTTATAGCATGCCTACAACATCCCTGCCACGCGCAGCAGGTGGATGGTAAACATCACGCCGCATAACACCAGCAGCATGGTCAATCGAGAGCGTGCAGGGATGTCATAGCACACCAGCTCCACATGACCCCGCGCAATGTTGTGCTTGACTGTCGCGTTGTAGCCGTGGGCGGCGCAGGTCTTCTTCCAGTTTTGAATGGTGGTCTCGTCGCAGTACGTGACGTTGTTCAGACGCACCTTGACACCACCATACAGCAACAGTCCATAGTACTCTGCATACAAATCAGGGTTTTCAGTCGCGTTCGCCTCCAGTTCCAGGCACATCAGTTTCGCGGATTCGGGTATCATTCCCACCTGCACCTGCTTCTGCACTGTCCATATACGCCATAGTCTGCCAGTATGCGCGGCGCCACTCCAATGCGCGACTCCATACATCCGTCTCCAACCCCATCTTGTCAAACGGTGGAAGTTTGCCGGCTGGAATGTCTGTAAACACCTGCGTCACGTATCGGAGACGATCGCGCAGCAGAGGGGAGACAGTCAACTGGTAGGACGCGTCGGACGTGGACATGTCCACAGGTGCTCGTAGACGCTGGAACTGTGCAATGTCACCCGAGTCTAACGCCTGTTGGCACAAGAGCCATTGGTGCGCAGACGTGTAGTCCAGACCATCCAGATGGATGGGTATGCTGATCGGACACAAAAGAGACCAGCTCATTCTACGGTCACAGTGGTATTTATGTACATCCACCCATTCACAACAATGTATGTGGACATGGAAAAGGAAATGTGTCGGATCTGCATGTGTGTCTGCGACGAACCGGCACCGTGCGCCTGCAAAGATTACGTACACCAGGAGTGCTTGCAGGAATGGTTAGCGGTGTCCCAGCGAACAACGTGCGAAATATGCAGGACCCCACTTCATGTTGCGATCGAGATTGAGTCAGACTCCGAGTCGGAGTCAGAGTCAGAGACTGCCGAGACCGCAGACGACATCGCCAGTGCCGGCATCATTGTTGGCATCATGATTGGCATACTCGTCTGTGTGATCACCGCGTGCTTGACACTTGACTTCTGGACACTGTTGATCTGCGTCTGCATGCCGGCATACACCCTGACCGGATGCTTGTCGCTGCTGTTTCAAAACCGCGTGCGCTTCGCCAACGTGGTGATACTGACGCTCAGCATAATCCTGCTGATCCAGTACAGCATCGACATCTTTCGAGAGCAAGCGCAGCCTGCCACACTTCAACTATTGTTTGTACAAATTGGAATCACTGCCGCCTTGGCGCCATTTTCACTGCCACGGACGCCGCCGCCGCCACGGACGCCACGGACGCCGCCGCCGCCACCGCCGCCGCCGCCGCCGCCACCGACATCGCCACCCATCTCTATATAACATTACTCCCCACTCATCAAAATGCAGTGGGAACAATGTCATCAACTTCAACTCGAAGCAGCCAAATGGGACGGTGCGGTTCGCGACGCATTTTTAGAGCGTGTCAAGCTTGCTCACGCAGAGGGAGCCGCAAGTACGTATGGACTCTGTGATATTCACGACTGTTCCGCTGACTGTACCACTGTCACCAGAACATTAATCACCATTGTGACCATCATTACCGCTATTGTTGCTCGGTGGTACTCGCATCGCGCGGACGCGGACACCGATTCTGATGCAGACTATGACTCCGACTCTGACTCCGACGCAGACACCACAGACACCGCAGACGCCACCGACACCACAGACGCCACAGACACCACAGACGCTGATGCGCTAGTGGACTTACGTGGGTCTTATGGACCAGTGCACCCACAGCCGCACCCACAGCCACACCCACCGCCGCAGCCAGAGTATGGCGTAGACGGCGTAGTCTAGTCGTGTACCACAATACAACATGCACGTTTGCAAACGTAATGGCGAGTATGAACCAGTGTCCTTTGACAAAATTACCACTCGAATTCGCAACCTCTGCGAAGGTCTGACCAACGTTGATCCAATTGTGGTCAGTCAAAAGGTTGTCCAAGGTCTGTGCAACAACATGGACACCGCAGCACTTGACATTCTCGCAGCAGAAACCTCCGCCTCCATGGCAGTCCAACACCCGGACTTTGACACACTGGCTGCACGCATTGAGATGTCGAACCTGCACAAAACGACACCAGCGTCGTTCTCACAGGCAATGAAGCAGCTACACACGGCAGGCAGGGTCTCCGACAATCTGGTTGCGCAGCTCTGTCCTGAATTGGACGACGCCATTATGCACAAGAACGACTTCCACTACAACTACATGGCAATCAAAACTCTCCAGCGTGGGTATCTGATGCCCTTCGAGCGTCCACAGTACATGCTCCTGCGCGTGGCGATTGGCATTCACGGGTCTGACCTCCCAAGAGTCCTGCAGACCTACCGCAGCATGTCTGCACAGCGCTTCACGCACGCCACACCCACGCTGTTCAACAGTGGCACGCCGCGCCCACAACTTGCGTCGTGCTTTTTGCTCACGCTGCACGACAACACCATCCGCGGCATTTACAAGACTCTGGCAGACTGTGCCACCATTTCTTCACACGCGGGTGGTATTGGCTTGTCCATTCACGGTGCCACCGCGTCCAGCAGGGTATCACAGGGCATCATCCCCATGCTGCGCGTGTTCAACGAGACCGCACGCCACGCCGATCAGAGTGGCAAGCGGAAGGGATCCTTTGCCATTTACCTCGAACCGTGGCACGCCGACATTCGAGAGTTCCTGCTGCTGAAGCGCAACCACGGCAACAGCGAACATCGGGCACGCGACCTCTTTTACGGCATGTGGATCCCAGACCTGTTCATGCAGCGCGTGTCCGACAACGGACTCTGGTCACTCTTCTGTCCCAGCGAAGCACCCGGACTGGACGACTGCCACTCGGAGGAGTTTGCGACGCTGTACACCCAGTACGAGGATCAGGGGATTGCTCGGTCCACCGTGCGTGCACAAGAGCTGTGGTTCACCATGCTGACCAGCCAAATTGAGACCGGCACACCGTACATGTTGTTCAAGGACGCGTGCAACCGCAAGAGCAACCAGCAGCATCTTGGTACCATCAAGAGCAGCAATCTCTGCACGGAGATCATTCTGTACAGCAGTCCCACAGAGACCGCCGTCTGCAATCTGGCGTCGGTGGCGCTGTCCGCGCTGGTCGTCGACGGCAAGTTTGACTTTGCAGAGCTGTTCAACACCGTGCAGATGATGACCGTCAATCTGAACAAGACCATTGACGTGTCGTACTACCCAACGCCAGAGGCACAGTACTCCAACATGGCACACCGTCCTCTCGGCATTGGTGTGCAGGGGCTGGCAGACGTCTTCATGATGCTCCGACTGGAGTTTGAGTCCAAGGAAGCCATGGAGCTCAACATCCAGATCTTTCGCACCATGTACTACGCGGCATGCCAGCAGTCCATGGAGCTGGCACGGGAGCACGGTCCACACGCGTCGTACGCTGGATCACCGGCGTCGGAGGGTCGCCTGCAGCCAGATCTGTGGGACTGTGCACTGCCGGAGGCACTGTCGTGGAATCCAGCACTCACGTGGTCCACACTCCGTGCAAACATTGCCAAGCACGGCATGCGCAACGCCACGCTCATTGCACCCATGCCCACCGCTTCGACCTCCACCATTCTGGGCAACATCGAGTGCATTGAACCCATTACCAGCAACATCTACGCGCGCCGTGTTCTCTCTGGTGAGTTTGTCGTCGTCAACAAACATCTGGTCGAAGCGCTGGAGGAGATTGGACTGTGGTCCACACGCACACGCAACATCATCATTCGCAACAGTGGCTCCGTGCAGTGGATGGAGAACTTTCCAGCACGTGCAGTGTTCAAAACAACGTGGGAGATCAAGCAGCGTGCCATCGTGGATCTTGCGCGTGCACGCGCGCCGTTCATCTGCCAGCACCAGTCCATCAACGTGCACATGGAGCAGCCGACGTTTGCGAAGCTGTCGTCGCTGCACTTTTACGCTTGGAAACAAGGGATGAAGGGATCCAGCTACTACATTCGCAGCAAACCATCGGCACGTGCAGTCCAGTTCACCGTTGCAGACACGGCAGAGG
>TARA_B110000977_G_scaffold191567_1_pt1 | contig 49539 bp, 33 predicted proteins | sample TARA_B110000977 | Tara Oceans TARA_B110000977 (sample SAMEA4397798) | marine metagenome | biome: Polar Biome; feature: [SRF] surface water layer (ENVO:00010504); material: water (ENVO:00002006), including particulate matter (ENVO:01000060) such as... | depth 5 m | reverse complement strand
CGCCGCCCCCCCGCCCCCGCCCCCGCCCTCGTTCCTGGACCAGTGGAAATCGCAGAACAGGGGGGCGGACACGCAGTAGAGGGTGGAGTTTGGAGTGATGAGAGATGAATTACATCATGGAGTTGTGAAGAGATTAAACCGATAAAACGAATGAGCCGAGAGTGAGGAGTCGAAACGCTCACGGCAGCGCAGCAAGCATGTTCTCTTTGACGAACATATACACGTATGAAATTACAATAAATACAGTTCTTAAAGGGTCAAATAACTCGAATAATAACTCAAGACCTCCCCTTAAAACCGGGAGTTATCCCGTCCCCAGACGAACTTCTTGAGCCAATCGCCTAGTACTAGGTACTTATTTCTCCATGAGACGCAATTTGAAAAATATACGCCGTACCAAAGGACCATCGTTCCTAATCCAGTACTTATAAAATCTCCCGGGAGCTCCATGACGGCCTTTTCGCTGCCTAACGTAGCAAAGGACCCTAGATGCGTGTACGAAAACGGCGCAGGTTCGGTCGATTTATCCGTCGCCATCTTATTCAAACTTTTCGCAATGTATTCACCTTGCTGATTTGCAACCTGCGCCGTCGCTGGATGGCTCGACAACCGCGCGTCCGCATTAGCCATGGCTGTCGTAAATTCTTTCAACGATAACGCACCGCTCTTGTCGTCGTCGAACCGATCCATGATGTCCTGGAGGTGCGAATTTGACTTTAACGATTCGGTCATGTCTTTTGGGAGTAACGTCTTGATTTGAGGGTACCGTTCTGATAACTTGGTGAGAATGGCGATAAACTCGGCTTTGTCGACGGTTCCGTTGCGATCAAGATCAGCTTCCTTGAACAGCTCAGTGGCTCGATCTACTAACTCTAAGGAGTCCCCATCTTTATCACTTCCTGCTTTGACATCCGCGCAGTCCCCTATAGCATACATGGAGTTGATATGTGGATCACCGCGAACCCTTAATCGCGAGTCAACAGACACGGCACGTCTCCCACTATTTTGTCCGACTTTTATTTGCACAGTTTTCGTGAATGCGTGTTTGCCTAATCCAGTAGACCAGATACAGACTCCAAACGTTTTTGACGTCTTCTTTTTCGAGCGTTTGTTCATAACCGTTACGGAGTTCCTTTTGACTTCTAACACTCGGGCACCGGTGATGACATCGATCCCGTCCCTCGCGAACTTATCCATGGCGTACTTCGAAATTCTTTCGTCCATCGCGTTAAGAATGTGATCCGCCGATTGAATGATAGTGATGCTCAGCTTGTCTTTGACATTCGGGTACAGCTTCGGCACGTCTTCCTTGAGAAAGTCATGCACTTCTGCTGCAAATTCGACACCGGTAGGACCGCCTCCAACTATTACGATTGATAACATGTCCCTCTGTTCCTGTTCAGAGACGCCCGGAAGACTCGCCGTCTCCAACAAATCAGCGATGCAACCCCTCAATTTAAGAGCGTCGTCTATTTCCTTTAGAAACACCGCGTTTTCGTGTACACCAGGTGTACCGAACGTGTTGCAGGGGGAACCAACTGCTACGACTACCTTGTCGTATTTGAACGTGAATTCTGGGTCATTCGCGACTACTTCCGACTCATCGCGGCAGGTGATTGTCTTTTTTTGTGGGTCTATCGAAACCGCTGCAGCTTCATAAAATTGCGATTCTCCAGGCGCCCCAGGGAGTAACCTTCGTGTGGGTTCGATCAAGGACCTGGCTTCCACGGTGCCAACTGTTACACCGGGTAACAGTGGTGTGTTCAGGAAGTAGTTTCTTGGGGAGACTACACTCACGTCGTACAGCTTTGCATCGATACTCTTTAAGCACGCAACAGCTCCCCACCCACTACCCAGAATTAAAAGCTTTTCGCGATTCGTAGGTGGGGCATCGCTCAGCGCATACGAAGATGGTGCGATTAACGGTAACGCCGCAGGGACGCCGATCGCCACCGCCGCGACGCCGAACGCGCGCCGCGACTGGGATGAGAAAAACGCGCGGGCTGACGCCATGGCGAGGACGACACAACAAGGTGTTGATTTCTGATTGTCGGCAAATCGGTTTCGCGTTTTTCTATTTCTGGAGCCACGAATGTTATCTCAAGTTCAGTCGTGTTGGCTCGGGCTCTGGGGGCGCATCGGTGTGCCCCGACATGCCTCCCCCTACTGATTTTGACTTAGGCCGAGGGAAATGGCGGGGTTGGGGCGGGGAGACCAAAGATGAGCTGTTAGCCAGGGCGGCTCAGGAGCGTGCGGCGAGAGCGGATGAGCGACGAAGAAAACACTGTGCGCTTTTAGTGCAACGCGTTTGGAGGGGGCGACGCGTGGCTGCCTTGGCAAGAACAGCGACACTCGCTGCGTGGGATGCAAAATACGGGAACTCGCGTGAAACACCGTCCGTAAACGAGCTGTTCGATACTCTCCTCCCCCCATTGCACCTAGTGGGTGTACGACGCGCGGGTGCTACGCGAACGCTTCGAGTGTTAGCCCTGGCGCTAGGGACGTGCCCTGCGATGTGCGCGGTCGAGGCTCGACAACGCGTTACGCACTGGAACGCACGCGCGCGTCGTTTGTCGTCATTCGCGTTGGGTGCACTTGCATTGGAGCTTCCCTCTGATGAACAAGAAGCAATTCAACAGAACGCCATCCGGGAATGCGCCGCGCGACTCCTCACCGCCTTGCATCACGATGGCGTTTTGTTAAATTTGAACGACCCAAAGGGATTGGCACACCACGCGAAGTTGTGTGATTGCGCGGCTTCGCTTGCGAGGGAGAACGACCCGTACACTACGATGATGATACGAATAGCAGTAGGCACATCGGCAATCGCAGTCGAGTATGCGTCGGTAAATACTCAACTCACAGAAACCCCTTCAGACTGTCCGCCACTGGGCTTGGTACACGTCGCGCGCCGCGTGTTCGGAACCGTGCCGAATATACACAAAGTTTGCGGAAGCGACTTGAATATTTTCGCCAGCGTTTTGTCAGACGGAAACTTGCGTGACTTCATCAAAGCGTTCAAGGAGACGCAGTCGACGATCGGCGGTTCGGGTGTTGATAGTGCAGTCCTTCCGTTCGACCCGGTCACTGCTGGTGATACCTTACTATGGCTGTTAACGGGGTGGCACTTCGATCTTCAAACGAAAAATAAATTCGCGCAACCAGGTCGGCGCAAGTTAAGTTCGCTTTCCAACGAGACTGTCGTGCAACTACTTGACTTTTTGACCTGGTTAATAGACCAGGAAGGACGTAGTCGTGATGCACAGGAAAAGAACGCTACTCAACGTCACATCGCGGTGCTTCGTGAGGTGTGGTTCGTGATGGGCGTGTTCCGTGAGGGGAACGATTCCGTAATGGACGCGTTAGCCAGGCTGTTTTGGACGGCGAGTTTCACGTATTCCTCGACGCGTAGTAGTCATCGTCGCGTGTTAGGCGCGTTGGCGTTCGCACCTGGGGTAGTTCAAAACATGTGGCACAGACTCGCGGTGCGTTTACCGGTCGCGGTGTCTATTAGTGAAGCAACAGGTAGTGACGACGGAAAGAAGACTTCTTCTGTTACTACTTCCCCGGGCGCTGGTGGTTTCGGGCTGTGGACCTCACCCGCGCTCGCGACTGGTGTGGAGTCGGTGTCAACCAACGCTGTCCCACTGTTCGGTATCTTCGCGTTGGCGTATTCACATTTACTGGAAGTCCTGGACGATGCGGAATTCTTCTCAACACAGAAACCGTTCACCTTGAACGAACAAAGAGCCATCGCCGCGTGTGCGAACACGGTGGTGGTTCGGGAACGGTTGAGGAGACGGAGTAGTGGTGTTGCATCTAGTACTGCTGCACGTCTCACTTCCGCTGTCGTTTCCCTCCTTAAGGGTTTAGTGACTCGCGATGCGCGTCGTTCATTCACGCCGCTTGGGATGTGGCTGGCGCCCGCCGACGCGGCGCAGATCGATAAACAGAGAGTCGGAGGGGTCATTTCAAAACCTTTACCTCCCGAGGCTGCCGCTGCGGCATTGATGATAATGGAATCGTCTGGCGATGCATCCACCTCAGGCGGATGCTCCGAATTTCTCCGCGACTGTTTCCACGCGCTTCCCTTCGACGAACGGGTCAAGATATTCCGATTATTGGTGAGGAACGATAGAAGGAAATTACAAATTGGCGCGCAAAGCGGCGGCGTCGACGCCGATCGCGAAACGCAAGGCCAGCGCGTAGTACCGGTTGCTAAGATTAGAATACGGCGCAATTCAGTTTTAGAAGACGCTTTGACTGGTATTTTACCCCTAGGCGACACCGCGAAAGGCCGGCTTGCGGTTAAGTTTATCAACATAGCCGGGGAACATGAAGCTGGAATAGACGCTGGCGGATTATTCAAGGAATTACTCGCCGTGACTTTAGCAGAAGCGCTGGATCCGCGACGCGGGCTATTTCTGTCTAGTTCAGAGACTGGCGGCCATACGAATAATATTGGCAATTCTGGGCATAGTAGCTCTGGGCATAACAACACTTTCTCGCACACATCCTATCCCAACCCCTTAGCAGGCGATTTACCGGAAACCAAGCTCCTACTACAACTCACGGGCGTGTTGATGGGCAAAGCTTTATACGAGGGTGTTTTGGTTTCCGAGTTTAAATTAGCGGACTTTTTCGTTAAAAAGTTATTAGGCGAGAGTTTATCGCTTGATGACTTGCCTAGCTTGGATTTTGAGACGCACAAAGCGCTGGTCCAAGTATTAGAGTATGCAAGAGAACCTAACAACGACGTCGCTGATTTGTGTTTAGACTGGTTCGTTCGAGAGGAAGCGTATGGACAAGTAGTGGCTCAAAATTTACGCCCTCACGAAAAATCGAAAGACGATGTAGTGGAGTCGCACGACGTTTTGAGTTACGTGTTGGCCGTCGCGGAGCACAAGCTGATTAAACGACGAGTGAATTGTGACAACGCGTTTTTTCAAGGCATACACACCATAATCGACCCGAAGTGGTTGAAGCTGTTCAATTCGAAGGAGCTTATTAAATTGACTTGTGGGGATTTGAACGGCGACATCAACGTTGAGAATTTAAAAAGTCATACGATTCTCGCCGGAGGTTATGAACCCACCAGTAAAACAATCAAGATGTTCTGGCAAGTGGTGAGCGGGTTCTCGGCTGACGAACGGAAGCAGCTGCTGAGGTTTGTGACGTCGAGTTCAAGTCCCCCGGTGCTCGGTTTCCAGCACCTGCACCCGCCGTTCACGGTTTATAAAGTCAAGTGCGACGCTTCGAGTGGAGCAGGTGGTGTTTTTGGGTCGACCATGATCACTTTGGGGTTCGCTAAAGGCGTCGAGCGGCTTCCCACCGCCTCAACTTGCTTCAACACCCTAAAGCTTCCGAATTTTAAAAGAATAAAAACCATGCGGGAGAAGCTTTTGATGGCGATTTCATCGGGGGCGGGGTTCGAGTTGTCGTGACGTTGGTTTCGAGTGTTTAATACTAATACTAGTTCTAGTCGTCCTAAGCGGCGTGGCTTAATATGTCATCTACACCATCGATGTGCGGAGAGCCTTACACTCTGCGCACCTTTATTTCCACTTGCCGCGAGGACACGGGTTGCACTCTGCGCAGAGAGATTTCTGCCTACCGTGTGGACACCGTTTCCTTCCCATCTCAACCCCCGCGAATACTCATCCGGAACTCTGCGCGTGTCTACCGTCCTATCGCAGCGCCTCGCCTTGTGACAGCGTGGAGGGATGAAAACAACGAAATATATTTTGCTGACGCGTTTTCGATTGTGTACGACACCATCGGATTTGCTGTTACATCGGACTCGCCGATCGACCTACTCAGAGTCGTTCGCACGCGCGGCGCGCCCGGTTCGCCGGTTCGCGATTCACCTCGTCGCGATGCGCCACGACAGCTCCCCCTCTTTACTCCGCGCCAAGCCCAGCGCGCGAAGCGGCGGCCACGGCGCTATATACGGCTCAACGAAAACAACGCGTCGAAACGTGCGTCGCTTTGTCATCGCACCGATCGCGGCCTTGTCCCTGTGCGTGTTCTTGTACGCGCTGTACCGCCAGACCGTGTTTCTGGAGAGCGATTTGGGGTTCAAGCGAGGCGTTTCCTTGCAAGGTCCGACACTCGAAACACCGCGAGACATCCACGACACGACACGATCGAAGCAAGCCGCGGCCAAATCTGTTCGACAAATTGACGGATCGCAGCACGGCGTCGATACAATTAATGACACAACATCCGACGACTCAGACGACGAGGGCACTCCTGAGGATTGGAAGCGCGCGGCAGAAGAACTATTGGATAAGTTGAAGTGGGTGTTACCTGAGGAGCCTCCGGCGCCGCCGTTGCAGCTGACGTCGGGGGCGGGTGACTTTCCGCGGCCGAGTACACTTGCGCATGATAAATATAGAACGATGCCAGGCGGCGACGACGCGCGGTCCGGCGCTGTCCCTGATGGAGGCTGGTTCACCGTACCCGCAGACCCAGAAAAGAGAGACTATATTAAAAGTGCTATGGTCGACGCGTACGACGCGTACGAAAAGTACGCGTTCGGGTGGGACGAGTTACGGCCGCTGAGTAAAAGAGGGAAGAACGCGTTTGGCGGATTAGGGGCGAGCGTGATTGATTCCCTTGATACGCTATGGATCATGGGCCTCAGTGACCACTACTCACGCGCCCGGAACTGGGTGGACGAGTTCCTGTACTTCGACCGTGAATGGGAAGCCAGTGTATTTGAGACGACGATTCGGGTGCTAGGAGGTCTACTAGCCGCGTACGATTTGAGCGGCGACACGATGTACGTCGACAAGTGTTTGGAATTAGCGGAACGTCTGGAACCGGCGTTCAAAACAAAAACAGGTGTGCCTGTTAATATCGTCAACTTAAAGACTGGAGAGGCTAAAACGCCACCGTGGACGGGCGGGCCGGGGGTAGTGGTGTTGAGCGAGTTCGGCTCCTTAGCCATGGAGTTCGGGGCGTTGAGTGAAAGGGTTGGGAACTCCAAGTGGGTGAAGTTGGCGGAGAAGCCGGTCAAGGTCGCGTTGGAGCACTCTTCAAAACGAAACCTTCCCAAGAACGTTCCGGAGGGCTTGTATCCTCTTTACTTTGATTCGAATAACCCACGGTGGACTAACAGTAAAGTAAGCGTAGGCGCTATGGGCGACAGCTGGTACGAGTACCTGTTGAAGGTCTGGGTGCAGGGGGGGCGGACGGAGGCGATGAAGGGTTGGTTTAATGCTTGGGAAAAAACGGCGAGAGGTATTCTCGATAATCTTTTGGTTTATTCTGACGATGACCCTTCCATCGCGTTCGTGGGGTCGTGGAACGGCGGGCAGGTGATTCAAGAGATGGACCACTTGAGTTGCTTCGTGGGGGGGATGTTCTGTTTAGGGTCAGGTGCGGGAGTCACGAAGGTGGAGAAAGAATATTTACTCGCTGCGAAACGAATAACGAAGACTTGTTACAAGATGTACCACGACACGCCTTCTGGAATCGCGCCGGAGACGATCAAGTTCCAGGGCGGGACGCAGCACGTTGGGGAGCGCCAGAACATCCAACGTCCCGAGGCGATCGAGAGTATCTTCTACATGTACCGGAAAACAGGGGACTCTGTGTACCGCGAGTGGGCGTGGGAGATTTTCTTGAGCATGGAGAAGATGTACAAAACGGAAACGGGGTGGAGCGGGTTGCGGGACATTCGGAAAATCGGTGCAAGAGCTGAAAAAGACGACTTAACCCAAAGCTTCTTCTTCGCCGAGACAATGAAGTACTTTTACCTTATTTTTAGCGATTCAGACGTCATACATCTCGACGAGTGGGTGTTCAACACCGAGGCGCACCCGCTGCGCGTCAAACACAGGAAAGAAACCATTGTCAAGTAGAGTAGAGTAGAGTTATTATCTTGAAGTATAATACAGGCGTTAAATCTTGCTCGGCGGAAGGTCCGCGGAGCGCACGTCCACCACGACTTGTTGGGTCTGGTGAATTTCACGGATATCCAAAATCGTTTGACCACCCCCATCCTCTCCCACCCGAATGGATTCATCCTCATCCTCATCATCCTCCACCTCTTCTTCTTCGTCTTCTGTTTTCTGCACCTGCCCCCAGCTGGCTTGCCTGAACAGTTCCGCTAGGACGCCTATATGCGCCGCGACTGCCCTATTAGCGTCATCCCCAATCGATCCCGCTAAAACTCGCTCCACAGCTTCTTCGTTCCCTTTGAACGTCAGCGAAACGGTATCCACGCTCCCCATGTTCTTGATCGCGATTTGCGCGTGCGTGTCGAACTTTAAAGATTCAAACGCGCTTTCAAGCTCGTCTCCGAGATCCAAGCACATCTTGTCGAAGCTCGAGCTAGGCATGTGCACACCCCCCACCGGGCACGTCTGTTCCATGCGCGCCGCGAGATTGGGGACGTCGCCGAAGATGTCGTACTGCATGCAGGTCCGGCCGACGACGCCGGAGAACACAGGCCCGTGAGCCAGACCAACACGCACCACCAGCGGCTTGCCATCAGGCAACCTCAACCCGGTGTCCTGGATCTCCTGGATCACACCTAATCCGAAGGTCATTGCGCGAAGAACATGTCGGTGCGCATCCTGGGGGACACCCATGTCCGCCATTAATCCACTCACCGCGAGATACCCGTCACCAACTGTTCTTATTTTTGTGACTCCATGCTCCTCGCCAACTTTGTCCACGGTTTCGAAGTAGTGCTCTAAGAAGCGTAGAACTCCAATAGGCCTCACTCGCTTGCACATATCGGAAAACCCAACGATGTCGACGAAAATAACAGTAACGTCATGGTGGTTCCTGGCTTTGACGCCGGAATGAGACCTTTTACTTCTACTTCCTGTCAATGAAGCGCTTCTTAACAATCGAAGCGCGTTCGGTTCGATGGTTTTTGACGCGGATTTAACTCGTTTCTCGTTGCCCCCCGAGAAGGACGGCGATAGGGACGATTTTTCGAAACTAACCCGTCGCGCGTCCAGGTTTTCGTCCTTGGCGGAAGGGTGGATGTCATACCCGGAGTGTTCCATCGACGCGAGGGAAACCTGGTTGCCGTTTCCGCTGTGAAAGCTGCCATCTTCGCCATGGCCTCCCATTCCGTTTCCAAGGTCCATCGATGATCGACGGTCCACAGACCCCATGGAGTCCGACCCTCCGTGCGACACGGACCCCGATATCTTGGATGATGCCCGGTCGTCGTGCGCGGAGTCGCGTTCCGAGTTTGTGTCGCTTCGGTTAGACGTCAAACCGCACACGTTCGAGAACGACATCACCGAAGACGTCCTGCTAATATTTCTCGATCCGTTCCTGCTTCCGTCGCTGGACCCGTTGTCGCCCATGATCGCCCTCAACACCTGAGTCAAAAGGCGACGCATTAACGATTGATTTTGACCCCCTCCAACATCGCCATACGTACCGTCCATGCCCATACCGCCCACGCGTCGATCCGCGAACGCGGAGGCGCCTATGCCCATGCTACGGAACCTACTGCGCATCCCTACGCTTACGTTTTTCGCCGCTAACTTGCCTTCCCTCAACCGGGTCCACTGCGCTTCAAACACCTCCCTTGCCACCGGCGGTGGCATAATCGAGCACGCGAGCATCTTGTGCGCGTGTATCGCGTTATTTGACTTTTCGTTCAGCATCTTCATCAATATCACGCCGTTCGTAGTGACCCCCAACAACGTCGCGACGTAGTACAAGTATATTTGCCAATCCCAGACGTCGACAACGTGGTTCCAGAATAACGCACGAGCTTGATGGCCATCCAATCGCCACCCGATTTCGTGGCCTATTGACACGACAACCACGGTCACGAACAGCCCCACGTACTTCAACTGCATCACCCGGTCTTGCAAAACCACCATCGCGGTGAACGGCGCGACCGCAGCCCACCCAAGGACACCCCCCGATCGCTGGAACCCGCCGCTCTCCATCTCCAACAGGGCGGGGAGTATTGAGACCGCGACGAGATGCGCGTGTACCAGCACTTTGAACGGCGACCTCCTCAACCGGAAACGCTCGTAGAATATTGCGCCGTACACCACGACGTTGTACATCAGCGGTGCGACGATCATCGCGGGTTCGCTTCCCCCGTACAGCGCTATTTGCAACACCGTCCATCCCAAAGAAGCGCACGAACAAACAAGCACGGATGCTTGCAGCAGAAAAGCATCACCCTCGATCGACGAACCCCCTCCGCCGCGCTTGCGGCCCTTCGACCCACTCCGCGCGGGTTTCGCCATCGCGGCGATGTGCAACACCGGTCAACAACGGTCGTGTCACAACGCGCGCGTAGCAGTGCCACGGAGGCGAACCAACCGCATGGTTGGATCGAGGGCGATTCAGGAGAATTCATAGAAGTATCCGAAGGTTGATTACGCGTGAGCGGGCGGTCGTCGGATTTCTTTCGGCCAGTCCGATGCAAATGCGTTTTTGTTTCGAGTCTCGGCGCGCACCACTCTCCTCTCACTCGTCGCGGCGTGCTCGCCCGCCTCGCCGACGCGTCGCACGTCGTCTCCACGCATCGTCTCGCGTGGTTCCGGCGGTCCTAAGGATAGACGCGACAAAGGGCGCTTCAGGGAGCTTCAAGGCTTTGAACATTAACGCGTAGCGACCACGCAACGAACTGTTAACTCTCTGTACCGCAGCGCTTTTTGGCCCTGCCACGCGCGCCATGACCAAGTTATCGCGCCACGCGCGCGGTCACGATGACCTCAAATCATCCAGCGACGAATCGGCGTTGTCTTCAGGTACGTGTACGGTTTCATACCGATACGATGCGCGCGACCAGAAGACCCTTCGCCACAGATCTGAAGCTTTCGATCGATCAATCGCGTCGTCCGAGAGAAACGCACGTCCGTGTCTCTCCCTACCACACCACACGAAGCTCTGACACGACCCATCCACCCGTATCTCCTTCCATCTCTCCTACACTCAGAAACGCCTCTCGGCGCGTCATTCACGGACGATACCGTCTGGCCTCCGCCCAACGCGAGCACCCCCCCCGCGAAGGTACGGAGGACCGAGTGAGGCAAACGCAAGTGCACTTTTCGCGCCACAACAGACTGCCAGCTGTGCACGATATCCAACTAACTTTTTTTTGAGACGAGCGTCGCGCTTCACAATTTGTTTTTCATACTGATACTGACCCTAACCCTGAACTTCTAACCCTAAAAAAACCGTACCAGTCCTCCGCCTCCACCTCCTCCCGCGACGGCTCCACCGATTCCATCACTGCGCAAAGGAACAACAGCGTGGAGGAACCCGCTTGGTCGACGAAGACAAAAAATCGAGCCCGGTTTATTGCGCGAGACAACGAAGCGCGACGCTTCCAACGCGATAAGTCGCCTCCCTTGCCGCCGGTGACTGGCATGCCTACTAAGACTGCTGTGGGTGACGTCGCTGCGCATCGACTCCCACCCGTACCCCCCGCACAGCTGTACGTGCCTCCGATGACATTAACGAAAGTGTCCTCCACCGCGTACGCCTTCGGAAACGACCAAAGCGGGTATTTCTTCATCCCAGCGGAGGTTCTTTTGAGCAAGAATTCGTTGGGACTGAGTGGCAGGACGGGCGATGATGGTCCAGCCCTACCCACCGTGGTTACAATTGACGAGTCGCGCAACCGCCTGGAAGGGCTGGTCCCGGCGGCGGTGCTTGAAGCTGCGGCGGCTGCAGTCGCGGCGGCGTCGGTCGGTGGCATGTTGGGTGTCGAAGGTGCAGAAGGCAACAACTTCACGCCCACTTCCGCTTCCAAGGAAGAGCCCTACACGAGATACACCGATATCCTTCCCGGATACGCCCCCGCGTTCCCGGTACCGCCATTCGGAACAGCGCAAACGATCAGCTCGCCGTTCAACCCTGCCGTCGCGTTGGGGTTCTCGCCGTTCGTGCCACCCTCGCCAGGGCCGTACTCGCCGATCGTCGTTACCCGACCGGTTGGTGCACACGCCCCCCTTTCGTCACCGCACGCGTCGCGCGTGTTGGCTGGCGGAATGAAATCGCTTCCACCAAACGTGAGTTCTCAGTTTCAGACGCCGCCCACCACGCCGACCGTCGCTGTCACTCAAAAGCCGCAGGGCTTCGACCCGAGCGCGTACAAATCAACCCCCCCCTCGATCGGTTCGTCGTTCCTGAACTACGCCGCGAACGCGATGGCGGGGAGTTTGGGTGGACCGGTGACGCCTGTTACGGAAGAGGTGAGCATTGGATCGAAACAAGGTATCCGGGGAGCGGACGCAAGTGATAAAAACAAGACTGATGAAGCGAGCGATGAGCTCGATGGCACAACCATTACCGAAATCACTAGGGCGAAGCAAAGCGGCACTGTCACGCAAAGCGCCCCGCCCACCGCTACGGTCATGGATCCCGCGTACACCCTCCCCGCGTCCCTAAGCGCCTCACCCCAAATCGTCCAGGCGTACAACGCGGAGTACGTAAACACGATGCGCGCGTGGGAGATTGCGAACCCTGCGGTGGCGGCGGCGGTGGCGCACAGCGCGCAGACTAACAAGCCGTACGGGTCTGGTTATGGGCGCAGCTTGTCGAGCGTGCCTGGCGGTACACCGTTAGGGGGGTCACTGGGAGGGTCGCCGTTAGGGCCCTCGCCTTCCTCTACTCCATACCCCCCCAACTCGTACCTCAGTAACAACGGGTACTCGTATGAGCAAACAGTCGCATGCTCGCCCTTAAACTCGCCGAAAGTCCCGTATTCGCCGCCTTGGAACTCATCGCCGACCGCGGGGTACTCGCCCAGCTTGCCCGTCGGCGGGTACTCCCCCAACCGATTCGGATCGGTTCCTTCGTTCCTACACAGTGGCCAACAGCAATCGACTCGGTTCGGAGCACCGTTTCAACCCCGATCGCCCCGCACTAGTGGCCAAGGCAACGGGTTTGGAGGCGTACCGGGTAGTGTGTTGGGTACGACTAATACCCTGGAATCAAACCGTGTCTCGCGCAAAGGCGGCCTCGGTCTGGGCAACACGTTCCGGGAACACTCCGGGAAGGACAAGTTTCGCGAGCCCGCGAGTTTGCGCGGTCACTTGTTCGCGGAACGGAGTGGGCTTGGATCTAGTACAGGGGCTGTGTTGGTCGGGTCAGGCGGCGACGGGTTGGGGGAAGCCACGCGAGGCCCTAGGATCGAGAAAGCCGCCGCCAAGCTCGCCAAGGAAACCTCGCAAGGCAACGAGTTCCCATCTGAGACTAAAAGCTCATACGAAGACCCGTCCGAAACCGAGAGCTTTCCGTCTTTCCTGCAACAACACCCCACGGAGTGGAAGCGGAGTATTCGCAAAGAAAGACAGGGTGTCGCTGCTGACCCTGAGTTCAGAGAGAGCGTATGGCGCTTTGCGGAGAAGAACAAGGGAAACGATTCCAGTGACGCGAATGATTTGAGCACCGATTCCAAAACCATTAACGGACTCGACGCGAAGAACACAGATCGTATCGGCTCCGACATGACCTCCCTTGACGATTTGGATATCGCCAACACCCGGTTCTTCGTGATTAAGAGCTACACCGAGGACGACGTGCACAAAGGTTTGAAGTACGGTGTGTGGACCAGGTACGTTTTTTTGCTCTTTTTATCCCGTAAAATCCTGCTCGCCTTGTACTGCATGCGTCGTGTACCACTTGGTTCGCGTTTCCCTTTGTCCTGTGAGGGATTCCTCGCAATCCCGATACGAAGAACGCACCCAATATACCCATACAAAAATACTGACTTCTTTCCAAATTCAACAGCACAGACGCGGGGAACCAGAAACTGGACGCCGCTTGGAGGTGCGAACCGTTTCCCAAAATTGAGGAACAGGGTAACGAAGCGGACGACGCGTTTTTGCAGGTGACGAAACGGGCGGAACAAGCGATTGCGATGCGCGACGGAAAGGGGGATGTGTTGGTTGATGGGGATGGTGGTGATGGTGGAGACGATGCCACTGTGCACGTTGATAACGACACCACAGAGGCGCTTCCGGTTGAGTCGTTGCCTAATGAACCGCTCGACACCTCCGCCGAAGACACCTCTGTCCGCCCGCGCATCCTCCTCCTGTTTAGCGTCAACTCAAGCGGTCACTTCTGCGGCGTCGCAGAGATGACTAGCCCCGTGGATTTCGAAACTAGGGAAGATTTCTGGCAACGCGACAAGTGGCCTGGGTGTTTCAAAGTGAAGTGGCACTTCGTGAAGGACGTGCCGAACAACTCGCTGCGGTACGTTTCTTTTTTATCCATAACGACTGTTTGCGCACTTTTTACGCATAGCACGAGGAGTGGCACATAGGAGCATACCCTCACCTCGAACCGACGACGTGCTTATTTCGACACGACAGTATAGCTCCTAACCACCTCACCCACTTCTCCGCAACTAACCCCTCATACGTTTCAAATTCCCAAAGGCACATCCGTCTCGTGGAGAGCGACAAAAAGCCGGTGACCAACGCGCGGGACACGCAGGAAGTTGAGCCTGGCCAGGGCCGGCTCGTCCTGAATGTGTTCAAGCAGCACAAGGCGAACACTTCGCTGCTTGATGATTTCGACTTTTACGCAAAACGGGAACAGGTGCGGAAGGACGTGCGGTTCAACCGGTTGGCGAAGAAGAGGAACGGGTTCGCGAGTAGCAACTGTGGAAACTACGACGGCATCCCTATCACCAACTACGTCAGCTCCAACTACGTCCGGGACGACTACGGTGCGCACAACAACGTAGGGGCGCACGGCAACTATGGTGCGCACAGTGCCACGATCTCGGCGTCCTCCTACTTTGACAGCCACCAGCAGCCTGGCCATGTGCAATACCCGTATCCGCCGGTGACGTTCAGGGGCGTTCCGGTTGGGACCGGGAGCGCGTACGTTGCGGTGCCTGGTCGACACGGAACAAACGCAGTAGTAACGCACTCCACCCCAGCCCCAACCCAATCCGCTTCCAAACCTGTTCCGCACGCCATGAGCGCCTCGGCGCCGTCGTTCGCGCCGAGCCGGGTACTATATACGCTGTCTATATTGTCTACGCAGAACACTGGTAACACAGGTAACGCTGATAACGCTGATAACACCTCCGTGGTTTCTTTGGGCAAAGAATCTGCGGGATCGACGCTCGGCGTTTCGCGCGCCGAAGCCGCCACGGCGTAACGTGAAAGATTTTACGATAAGTAACCACAGAAACCCTGAGTCACGACTCGGGATGAATGATGGTAGTTTGGCACGTGTGAGGAGGTTGCAATGAGAGGCCGAAACGACGAGTAGCTTACCCTGACGAGACGAGAGACCACGAGACGAGGAGACGAGAGACAGTTTGTTTTGATGCAATTGATTTTGATGCTTTTTGGCGTCCTCTTTCGTTTGTCTCGAGAAAATGCATCTGCAAAACATTCGGTCACCTCTTCCCTCGCTCACTTCGCTCCGCGTTGGACGCGATGGGTCGGTTCGGCGGCCGCGGGGGTGGTCGCGGCAAGGGAAAAGGCAAGCCCGGCGATGACCGCCCCACGCTGCCAAGAGGGATGCGCGAGGAGATTGAAGCGGCGAGCGTTGCGAAGCGGGAATCGGGATTTGAGGATTCCGATCTGGGGGAGAAAATGGGGCCGGGCGGGAGCTCTATGCGCGACGGCGGCGGCGGGATGGGTGGCCGGGGCGGCCGGGGCGGCCGAGGCCAGATCCTGGACCGCAAGGCGCAGCGCACGGCAGCCAAGGAACGGGAAAGGACGCAGAGACAGCAGTGGAGCGAACGTAAAGCGCGAGTTAAGGCGAAAGCCGACACGAGCGGCGGCGGCGGCGGTGGCGGTTCTCTCAAAAGCACATCGAAACTTAGCCGTGATACCTCCGGCAAGGGAACGCGACGCGGTCGTGGCGATGACGATGACATACAACCACTCTCAAAGAAACAAAAGAAGAACACGCCGTCCGGTGATGCGCGCGGAGACCGGGGAGCAGGCATCCCGGGCTCGTCAAAGAAATCTAAATCTAACGAAGCACCGAAAAAAAAACAGCCCGTCAAGCTCACTCCCGAGCTGCGGATGAGCTACGCCACCCTAGAAGCGTACAAACGCGACGAGGCTGAGCAGAAACGGCTTCTGAAACTTTTAAAAGGGCGACAAAAAGGTCCCGACGACGGCCTTGGGGATTTCTTCGACAAACTTCCGGGGATGGAACTGCTGGACGACGACGGTGAAAAAACTAAAAATCAAAACACGGCGCTCGGCCGGGCGGCGACGAAAGCTTCCAATCGCAAACAAATCACAATGGACAGCGATAGCGAGGAGGGGGACCCGTTTGGGTTTGGAGGTGAGGAGGAGTCGGATGAAGATGAGGAAGATGATGAAGAGATTGAGGAGGAGGAGGAGGAGGAGGAGATGGAATCTGGTGAAGAATTTGAAGAGACTGATGATGAGGCTGAGGAATCAGACTCTGGCGAGGAAGACGCTGAACCAATTTCAACTGCACCAACTCCCTCCACCCCAGGTGGCAAGTACGTCCCTCCTGCGCTCCGGGCTGCGATGGCGGCTGAAGCGGCGAAAGCTAGTGGCACTTCTTTCTCCGACTCGAAGCTCGAGGTGGACAAACAATCCGCGACGCGCCAGGTTCGCGGGTTGATGAATCGCATGGGCGAAAGCAACGTTCCGTCGATCGTCACTTCCATCGCTGCGTTAGCGAGCTCATTACCCAGACGCACAGTGGGTGACGCCGCGACTTCTGAAGCCGTTAAAGCTTTAAACGAAGGCCTTCGAGTTTCGTCGCAATACGCCGCCGCAGTCGCGGCGTTCGTTGCTGGCTTGTCAGGAGCGTTAGGGCCGGAAGTCGGCGCGAGGTTCGGAGTGGAGATCGTGAGGTGTTTGAACGAAGCAAGAGGGGTTAGTGATGCTTCAGCACGAGCAGACGATGACACTTCCAAGGACACTTCAGACGTCCGCGCCGCTTCTAACGCCGCGGCTGTGTTTTCGCGACTGTTCGTGTCAGGGTTGTTCCCCAGTCCCACGGTCTGGGGCTTCCTAGAGGACGCGGCTGTTCGTTTAAGCGAACTGGACGCCACGTTGATGTTAGGTGTGCTTCGCGTCGCGGGCGCTAAATTACGATCCGAAGACCCGGTGGGCATGAAACGTTTCATCGAGGTGCTACAGAAAAGGGTGAGTACCGCAGATGATGCGGGTGTTACGGGTGACACAGATACGGGTGTTATGGTAAATGTTGGAACCACCCCAAAACCCTTGATGACCAAGCGAGCCCGTTTGATGCTCGACATGGTGATTGACTTGAAAAACAACAAGCGCCAAGCCGTGGTTGAGGTTTCGGGGAGCGAGAATAAAAACGCAGGCGGCGAGGACCAGTGGGGATTCCCGTCCGCGTTGAGTAAGTGGGTCAAGAGTGACGGAGGCATAGGGGACGTGTGTATCGCGTTGAGGACGTTGAGCTATGACAAGTTGTTACCTCAAAACGAATTTAAACGGAAAGGGCAGTGGTGGCTCCCGGAGGCGGCCGGTACGGAGGCTTGGTTCCAAGCCAGAGACGCTTCGAGAGTTGCGGAGAGGAATGCGGAAATAGACGCGAAAACCAATCTCTCAAAACAACAAGGTGAAGGCGCTGAGCTTCTGAAGAAAGCCAAAGCCATGCGTATGAACACTGAATCCCGAAAAGCGGTGTTCTGCATCATCATGGGCGCGGAGGACTTTACTGACGCGCTTGACGGGTTGTTGAGATTGCCGTTAGCCGACGCGCAGCACCGGGAAATCCCCCGCGTGCTGATCGAGTGCGTGCTTCAAGAGAAGGCGTACAACCCGTATTATGAAACGCTGGCGAGCAAGTTGTGCGAGCGCGCGCCGAAGAAACACAGGTTAACACTGCAGCTGATGGTGTGGGACCAGATACGGTTAGTGGCGCCGAGTGTAGCGGAGGGGAGGGATAAAGAGTTCGGCGGTAAAAAATCCGGAATTGATTCTGCCGAAAAAGTTTCCGTTCGACGCGTCGCGCATTTAGCTCGCTTCGTCTCTGGGTTACTCATTTCAGGTGCGATTTCCCCTCCGGCGCTGAAGATCGTTGACTTTGGAGGTACCGGGGTTGAAGACGCGGAAACCGCTCCAACCGCTCGTCTTTTCCGGCGGCTGTTGTTACAAGCCCTGTTATCCGTTTCTGTTAAAAAAAGTGAAAAGATGACTTTCGTGTTTCAAACGATAGCCGCAAAGGGGTTGGGCAGAGGGGGGGAAATCGGTGCGCTAAGGGCGAGCTTGGAGCGAGTGTTGGCGAATGAAAAGTTCGTGTGTGAAGGACTTTCCAAGGCTGAAGAAGATAGAGGGCGGAAAGACTCCGTGTTTAGCGTGCTTGACAACGCTAGAAGGGCGAGGCGTATATTGATGGGAGAGCTCGCGTGAATGTAATTGAAAAAATTCTCCACCAAAATCGTCGTCTCCAAAATAATTCGAACGAAAAGTGCGGCTGACTCATGTTGGCGCCTCATACCGTTGGAGCACCCAGGGCACCTGGGTGCGGGCGAGGCGCGGCATGACGACATCCGAAGAGAAGGTGCGTGCGCTTTCTACGCGCTGGTGAATCACTCGCGCGCGGCCGTCACACACACGTCACTCCCCAACCGCGTCCTGTGAGGGGTGCCTTGAATGGACGTATTTCCCGACCTCGGCACCACCAGATCTGACCAGTTCGCTCCCCTCTCCCATGTCACGACGCGTGTGGCTTTCCCACATTCTCCTCAACCCACCACCGCAGGCGTGCACGATATGTTTCTGCGACGGCCCCATTTCTGACGGCATCCTGTGCGGCGATGACCATTACACGTGCGACACGTGTTTCGAATCCTACGTCCGGAGCGAGGTTGAAAAGCCGGTTGGCGAGATTAAAAAACGAGACCCGGAAGGGAGGTGCTTGTGTCCCAAGAATACGAAAAGCGGTGGCAACGACCGATGCAAAGCCCCCCCGTTACCCGACAAGGACGTAGCTGCGAATTTAACGTACGAAACTTTTGAAAGCTATTTAAGGTCACGGTCAAACATCAAGGAAGCCGCTGTGGCAGAGGAGATGCGCATGGAGATGGAGCGGCGGATCGAGCTGGAAAGAAAACGAGCGCAAGACGCAGTGTCGAATGCAGGTGGAGCCGAAAAGCTACGCGCCGCGAAGGAACAACTGGTAGAACAGATTTTAACCCTAAGCTGCCCACGATGCCACCAAGCGTTCGTGGATTTCGACGGGTGCTTCGCGTTGAACTGCGGCAGATGCAGAGCGGCGTTTTGCGCTTATTGTTTAGCAGATTGCGGCCGAGATGCGCACGCGCACGTCGGAACGTGCGAAGAGGGCAAGGCGAGCTTGAAAGAATCCGGTTCTGCTCAAAAACGAGTAGGAGGCCACCCCCCCACCGTGTACGGCAACAAAGCCATGTTCGAAGTGGCGCAAAAAAGACGGCGGTGTAAACAGCTGGCGCTTTTTCTCGAGAAGTACGACGCCGAGTTTCGCGACGATTTGCTGAAATCCTGTGAAAGGGAGTTGAAAGATTTGCAAATTTCATCCGCCGATATAAAAAAGTTCGGCAAGCAGCTGGACAAGGGGATCGAAAAGGCGAACAAGGCGGCGGCGAGGGGCAGAGGTGGACATGCCGGGAGAGGCGGCGTTGCGGGTCCTGCCGACGTCGCGGACGGACGCGCCGCGATGGGCCGCGCGCTTGAAATGGCGGCGGCGATGTTCGGCGGCGAAGACGGCAGGGTGCACGTCGCGTTGCGGCAATTAGGAGGACGACGAGGCGGGCTCGCGGGGGTGTTTGGAGGTGCAGGCGTCAGGGGAGGCCCAGCTGCTCACGGCTTACCCATACATTTCGACCCGTTGCAGGACTTGCTCGATGCTGGGATTGGCGGTCCGGCTGGCAACGGACTCCTCCCCGGGGAAAACCCGGAGGGCGTGTTGGGTCCGTTGCGAAGAGAGCGGGCAGAGCGAAAACGTTTAGCGGCGGAGGCGGCAGAGCGAGCGGCGAAGGAGAAGAGGGACGCGCGCGTTGCTCGGCGTGCCGCGGCGGCCCACGTACCGAGACCAGTCGTGAAGGTTAATTTGGTCAACGAGACCCGTCCCACTGGTGGTGGGGCAGGAGTCGCGAGCGGATCAGGCGTCGGCGCTAACCCCGCTAAACGCCCTCGACGCTCATCGGGGCGAGGCTTCGCGAATAACGCGCACGACCGCATCGCGATTGACCTTTCCAACTCGCAGGATATTTTAGAGGGGGCGTCGGTTGGTTCTCCGTCGAGGGGCAGGGCTTCGCTTAGGAGTCCGCAAAGGGGGAAGAAGTCACCGGCGAAACCGGCGGCCGGGAGAGAGGAGTTCGTGGACCTCACTTAGTATGTTTGAGCAGGGAGTGTATTCACAAAAGAATTCGAAATATAGCGAGACGACGATGAGAAAACTGATGACGCACTAGATGCGACTTACGCGATAGGCGCGACTTACTTGTACTGATAAATGAATGCGTAAAGAATGCGATGAGCTGTATACTCTAACATGGTGTATCCTCCTCCTATGGGCAAACAGTCTACTTACTTCTTCGGCCCGCCTTTCCCCACCCCCGCAGGCTTGAAAAACGGCGACCACGGGTTGGCCTCGGTTTCGTACGCCTTGTAGATTTCTTTAACGGCTTGCTTCCCTTTGCCGATTTCGTCTTGTTTTTTCACCCATCGAAGGACTGAGATGTTGTCCACGGTGGACATGTCCAAGCCCTTGGCTTCTAATTCGATTCGGAGGGCGTCTCTTGTCGCCGTCTTGGCGCCCCACCACACGGCGCATCCTGCGCACAACGCGATGAATCCATATAACCCGACATCAGCATCGGAACCTGCCGGTGCAAGGTTCTTGCTCGCTTCCAATAAACCCACCACGCCTACCGGTAACGCAATGCCAACCCCGAAAGCCTGCGCCACGATCGAGCTCATCTCCTTCATGGAATCCTCCTGCGTCAAACGCTGCTTGGGTTGCGTAGTTTTTTTCGTAGATGCTTTCGGCTTTTCCTTGGTCATGAACGCGCGAGTCGTGGTTGAAGAGACGCGAGATTTAGGAGTCACTGGTGCCACGCGCAGCGGTGCGACATTGGGAGCGGTAGTCAAGGCGAACATCGTCGGGAAGCGTCCGAAGTGCGTGGCGATGTGTCTGTGATGATGATGAGTTCCGATGTTATTTTCTGGCTGCGACAGCGTGGCAGATCTCGATTCGCGAAAGCCACGCCCGGAATTAGTTTATAGATCGGCATCCTTGGGTTAATAATGGGGACAACGCCAAATCCAGCACTTTTCCCAGTGCCTCGAAGGAAGGCACGACGACGTGCGATCGATTTGCTGGCGGCCGCGCACCTCACTTCAATCACAACGGTCGCGCGAGCGCACCGTCGGGCAGACCACTTGGGAGGGCAGCTTTAGTGAAGACATTAATAGTACACGCGAGTGATTTAATAGACGATGTCCGCGCGCGCCCAGTTGCTTCGCCGCCTCGGCGCCGTTGCGTCCACCAGCGGCACCCATTCGGGCCACGCCGCCGCGCGATCGTGTGTCTCATCCTCGTTCGAGTTCGCCCGAGCATTTAATCGCGAGGTTTCCGATGCGCACGCTGGCGGACCCTCGATCGGGGTTCGGGGAGGAAACAACACTCGACACAGCGGAGGGTTCCACCGGGGGTACGCCGCGGGTGCGGCGCAGGGCGGAGACGGTGGAGATTGGGATGAGGAAGGTTCAGAAGGAAGCATCGAATCTATATCTGGCGATGCGGGAGATGAGTCCGATGAATCCAATGCCGACACCCCGTACGTCGGCTCCGCCAGCGCCGGCGACGTGGACACCGTGGACCCAGAGTCCCTCCCTACAGACGACGTGCTCCCCCCCCATTTAATGCGCCCCAGTTGGCTCCAAAAGAAACGCAATAGGAAACAAAAAGGATCGTACGAAGGCTTTCTCACCGAGATCGATTCCTACCCCGATTTCGAACCCCCCGGCGGCGCGTTGTACAACGTCAACGACCACGCCGCTGCGACCGTTGAAACCTCCGATGAGCTGCTAAAAGAATTTACCAAAGGGTACATCGACGAGCAGAGAAAAATATACGAATCCAACGGGGGGAAAACCGGGTTATCGGATTCAGAATTCATCGACGAGTATAATAAATGCTTTGAGGATTCCTCTGAGGAATCTGATTCCCAAATAATCACCTGGGAAGTCGTGATGGTTCACGAAGCGGGCGGGCAGAACGACCACCCGCTGAACCGCAAGGTGGTGATGAATGTGAAAGCGGCGGATTTGCAAAAGGAAACAGGCGTCTCCGACGAAGCGCTACAATACATCATCGAGATTTGCGGGCCGCGATACGACACAAAAACCGACGTTTTAAAAATCATCTCGTCCCGTTCAAAAAACCGCGAACACAACCGCCAGTGGTGTTTGAAAGTGCTTTACGATTTAATAATGGAGGGGAACCGGGAGTTCCCGAGCGTTTCGTACAGGTTTTCGCCGGAAGGGCCGACGGATTAACGGGGGTGGGTAGGGTAAAGAGAAGAGTACTGATAAGTGGTACGAGAACTCTGATTAGTCTGTCATGTCATATCAACTTATTATTTTTGGAAGGTTTCTTCGTTTCCATTACAACCTCTTCCCTTCGCTCGCTTCGCTTGCTAGTGCAATACGACAGGCTTCAATCGCCGGTCTCATGAGACGCGTACACTTCTGTGTGAGCATCTCGCTTATTCAACGCGTGACGTGGGGAGTTTGTGTGTGACTACTAGTCATAAACTATAGACTCACGCTCACTCCCTGTGTCCTCCCCCTTCGCAAGCGCGCGCGGTGTTTAACACAGCACACACTCGTCTTCAACTCGTGACAACTCATCATCGTAATTAGTCTGCAACGACGATTAAAAAGACTTATTAATGGGTATAATTAGTCTTTTAATCTCGCTTGAGCGTTTTGGTTTGATCGGCGTACTTGGCTTTCAGCCATCCGTACAGTCCGGCGCCCACGACGGCGATACCCGAGCCGATCGCGGTTTGCGCCGAGATTTTGTTTCCGAACGCCAGGATGGTGAACCCAATGACGAAAATACGCTTACCCACGTTCCCGACCGCGTGCGTCACCGGCTCAACCTTACCCAAGGCCTGGTACGCGACTTGGTTGTACAAGTGGTAGAACGCGCCGACCTTGAGGAGGGCTAACACAAACTCTTTTTGGCCTTTCACCTCGATCGCTTTGGTGATACCGGCCGCTAAGGTTGATCCCTCGAACAGCACCACGAAGGGGATGCAGAACAGCAACGAGACGATCGTGACGAAGTTGTACAGGTTCAGGGGGGACATGCGGGACATGAGTTTCTTTGAGAAGATGGCTCTTGCGCTGAAGGCGACGTTGGAGGCCATCGCGGTGCTGAACCCGAGCCACGAAAACGAGAGCTCCGTGGCGGAGGCCAAGGCGACGCCGCCGATGATCGGTAACAGCGCCATGTACACGGGCCACGCGTACACGGTGCCGTTCACTAAAAAGGAACCAGCCGCGCTGAACACCGGTTCTAACGTCTTGATCGTGTGCGTCAACGACACGGCGACGGCGGCGAAGGAGACGTTCGTGAGGCAGTGGCCGAACGCGTGCAGGAACGAGGGAAGCGTCACCGCTTTCAAGAATTCCTTATCAGGCTTTTCGTACTTCACCAGCCGGGTGGTCCAGAAGAAGGTCATGATTAACAGACCAACGGCCAAGTGCACAGCTGACACGAACCACGGGAACGGAAAGTAGTTGTAAATCTGTTTGTTGATGATGTTGAACTGGATGTTGAGCCAGTACCACAGCGCGAAGTAACAAACGGTTTCACCGGTCGGGTTCTTGGCGAAAAACTGCTCAAGGGGGTTGCCGGAAGAGGCGCTGTTGATAGGGAGGGTTGATAGGGGTTGAGTGAGGTTGATAGGGTCAGTATAATGAGATTGATGCTCGGTACAATTCGATAGTAGTATAGCATGCAGTCGCGCAAGCAAAAAATTTACATCAATGATCAGTCTCGAAAAATAAAACTGAAGCGTTCCAAAAACCGTCCGAAATCGCCCCATTCGGGTTTTCGCCCCGGGAACGATAACCTTCGAAATGGGGCGGCGATCTAGGTGTGCGTGCGTCGCGCGTTTCGGATGGGACGATGTCGATCACGAGGCTTCGATGGATGTGACAGATACGCAGAGAGATAGAGGGCGTCATGCATCGTACGCGAATTGAACCCGCGACAACACGTGACCCCGTCCCCCAACCCAACCCAAACACGATCTTTCTGTCGCTGAAAAAACCGGATGAGTGATTTCTCGTTAGACGCACCTCTCCGCTGTGGCGTTGCACTTGACCTGCGTTCGGCCGACGTGCGACTTGACGACGGTTTGCTTCGCGATGACGGCATTGAGCTGAGTGTTACGCGCGAACGTAGAGCCGATCGCGGAGGGTGACACCACCTTGACCGTGACACTGCGCGCCGATACCGGAAGGCGAACACCGGCGGTCGGCGTCGCTAAGCGAGCAGAAGCCGATTTCCCAGCTACCGATTTGGCACTGGGGCGGGCAGTAGAGACGACCCCAGCCTGCCCGAAGGCCTGAACCATGGAGGCCTGCATGTGCTTCTCGGGTAGAGATTAACGCGCGGTGGGAAGGGATGCTTCGCACGCGGCGAGAAGTGGCGAAGGCCGGCAGGAGCTGTCGCCTCGGAAAAGGTTTGGGATAACAAAAAGCAACTGATGGAACAGATTGCCAACAGACAAGAAAACGAATCTTTGTCGAGTCATGACTCGACGTCGGCACTTGAAAGGCTCTTCGTGCGTGATTGCCGATGAGAGATAGGCATGCACGCATGCTCCATCGATGAAGTGGTTTCAAAAAACCACATTGAAAGGTCGGCGTCCGTTATTCCCCTCGCTCTGCCCTACTAAAGATGGATGTCACTTCGTTCGTCCACTTCATTCGTCCCGACGATATGTCGCCCCCCACCCCTTCCCCTGAAGCGGAGGACCTCGTCTCGTACCTCAACGAAGCGTGGACGCCGTACCATGCCGTGCTCGCGTCGTGCAAGCGTTTGCTAGACGCGGGGTTCAAGGTACGTAACGAGTTACTTCTTTTGACCCATCGTGGCTTTTTCTTTTGGCAATCTCGGGTGGACCCGACTTAAGGAGTGGTTTAAGGTCGAGGTGTGCATGACCACCAAGACTGGTCGGTGGCATGTCCGCGACAGTGGTGACACGAGCACCTCACCAGCACACGAACTAGCACTGTATCTGTATGGGCAAACGGTCTGACACGCCTTCCCCATTCTCGTTCTGATCTGATTCAAATCTGACTCACTCAAAAATACACATCAGGAAATCTCCGAGCGCGATTCGTGGGACTCCTTGGCTCCCGGCGGCCGGTACTTTTTTACCAGGAACATGAGCGCGGTGTGCGCGTTCGCGGTCGGAGGGAAACACAAACCCGGGGACGGGTTCGTTATTATCGGCGCGCACACGGACTCCCCGTGCCCGAGGTTGAAACCGAAAACGAAATCCGCAAACAACGGGTTTCTTCAATTAAGGGTTCAAAACTACGGCGGCGGGTTGTGGTACACGTGGTTCGACCGAGACTTGGGGGTCGCGGGACGAGTGCTAGTGAAGCGCGGTTCTAGTACTACTAGTCACGAGCTGGTCAAAATCGACAGGCCCATCATGAGGATTTCTAGTCTAGCTATCCACCTAGACCGTTCCCTAAATGACGGATTCAAGGTTAACTTTCAACAACACATGGCGCCGATTATTTCGGACGAGGTTGATAAACAGCTGGGGGTTGGGGATGTTAAACCAGGAACTGACGAGTTAAACACCAGTATTCAAGATAATAAAAGAGTCAAGACATCTGCGGAGGAGAAGCACTGCCCCGTGTTGCTCGAGTTATTAGCCGGTGAACTGAACTGCGAGGTGTCCGACATTCTAGATTTCGAGTTGCAATTATGTGACACGCAAAGATCGGCAATAGGTGGCGCTAAGAACGAGTACGTCTTTTCCGGGCGGCTGGATAACTTACAAAGCTGCCACGCCTCGTTGTGTGCGCTGATCAAAGCATCAACTTACACGTCATTAGCCAACGAAACGCACACCAGGATGATGGTGCACTACGACCACGAGGAGGTTGGGAGTGACAGCGCGCAGGGCGCGGGGAGCTCGATGACGGACGACGCCCTGCGGCGAATCACAAGGAGCTTGGCTAGGAATTCAAAAGGTGATGGTGACCTGGAGGAAATCTCACGCCGCAACTCGTTTTTAGTCTCCGCGGACATGGCGCACGCGGTGCACCCCAACTACTCCGATAGGCACGAACCAGGGCACAAACCTAAATTCGGCAACGGCGTGGTGATTAAACACAACGCGAACCAGCGGTACGCGACAGATGCGATCACGGGGTGGCTGTTCCGGGAACTGGGCGAGAAGGTGGGTGTGCCGGTGCAGGAGTTCGTGGTGCGGAGCGATCTGGGATGTGGATCGACTATCGGGCCGACGTTGAGCACGAACACTGGAATACGAACCGTCGATGTTGGGCCTCCTCAGTTGTCTATGCACTCGGTACGAGAAATGTGTTCCTCGAAAGACGTGGCGCACTCGATCAACCACTACCAGTCGGTTTTCGAGAATTTCAGTACGCTGGACAAAACGCTGATCGTGGATGGGAAGATTGGCTATTTGTGCAGACCCGTGTAAGTAGGGGGTGTGTGAATGATCGTAGACAGTATACGTAGAAACTACACGATAGTTCAACACGTTCTTATATTACATGACTAATTATTCATACACTTACATCACGACATACACTACATCACCACACACGCGACGCAGCCCGGTTCCGCGTTTGCTTTTTCGTTCACCCCCACGTCCAGGACTACCGCGGTTATGTCGTCCGCGTACTGCCCACTGTACTCCGCCTTTTCACGCGCATAGACGCACATTCGCTTCGCCGCACCTTCGGGGGTTATGAATCGTGCTATTTTTCGTGCGGCTTTCTGGGACGTGAAGCTGTCCCACACCCCGTCCGAACACGCCATGATTCGCGCGCCTGAGCCCGCGGGGACGACTATAGTTCTGATTTCTGGAGTAGCGACGCACGCCCGGGCGCTTCCCCGGTCACCTATAGACCGACTTACACCATGTGACTCACCAGTACTGCTATATATCCTCGGATTACTCAACGGCTTCCCTTCTTCCGTTTTGTAGTACCCGATGAATGACATCCGGCTCACCGCGGCTCTGTCGAACGAAGGCGAGTCATCCGCGTTGCCGCCGTTCCGCATTTCACCCAACTCGCCCTCGTCATCCGTAGCGTCCTCACCCGCCGCGATTCTCTCCGCCAACGCCGTGGCCTTTGCAAACGCCACACCCTGCGCGTGCTCCGCCTGGACGCTCTTCGCGCTGCTCTCTCTGCTCGACGGGAACTGGGGGAGGGAATCTCCTCGCGGCGAGCCGTCCATGCCCGCGAAACTCGAAACGCTCGCGTCGCGGCTCGGGGGCATGTTGTTAAACGTCTCTGACGACGCCGACCGCGTGTGTCCGTGGAACGAGTTTACGGCGCCGATATCATCAAACGTGTCGAAAATGCCGTCGCCACTGGGTGACCGGTTGGCTATTTCTCTTAATTGTGTTAAATCCTCGTGAGACACGTTGATGGACGTTGACTCGTGCAACGTGGATTCCACGACGGCTTGAGACGTGACTCGTAGCCTACTAGTCTTGGTCGTTACCGTCGCCAATTCCTCCTCATCATCCCCAACCGCCCCCCACACCGTTTCCTCCATTCGCGTCGCGTGCCCCAACGTCATTTCGATCGGGGGTAATCCATTTTGAGGCCCCAAACCAGGCCCGTGACGACTGTTTCCTCGCATAGAGTTTCCACGGGACGTCCCCCTTGACGACCCTTCTCTTGAATTTCCTTTTGAGCCGCTTTGATTCCCTAAAACACCAGCCTTCCCGTTCCCCCCCCGCACGCTAGCCTCCGGCGTCGCCAACACCTCGTCTCTGGTCTTGAAACTAGCATCACCATGCAAATTCTCATAGTGTTGCCGTATTCGAAACACCTCACTAGGTGAGCTCGGCTTGTGGTCGTCGGAAAGGTCCATCGTGCGTTGCCAGTCAAAGTCCCTGGTCAAGATAACCCGCGAGTCCCCGCACCACGCGCACTTGACGTGCACGTCACCGTTGTCGACGCCCTTCTTCAGAAACACAACCGCCGCGGTGGTGCCGGAAGGGTCGTGACGCTTGATCTCCCCATCCAGCGATTCGAATGCGCTTATAACTGCCTTGTCGAAGTGTTCGTGGAACCCATCCTTCCCCACTTGTTTTGATAGCCCGACTCTATCATCAACGTACATTTTATTTTCGGCCTTTTCGAAGAATGCCTTCTCGATCATCGGCACGAGCTGCGCCACGCAATGCCGCGCAGCGAACTTCCCCCCGTGGCCGTCGTACAGCTGGACCACGGCGTCGAACAGCCCGGGAACAGGGCCGGTGACGCACGCGCGGTCCTCGTCCTTGCGTGAAGGCCACTGCGCGACGCCGAAGCTGGGGGGAGGGGAAATGAAGTGGGACAAGATGGGTCAGATTGGTGGACGTGGATTGATGTCAAATGGGGGTGTGTTGGTGCGAAGCGTTGGTGCAAAGCGTCGGTGCGAAGTGCGCAGACCGCTTAATTGGGTGTGTCGTATCGAGGAAAAGCATCGTGGACCGTGTATCACCCTCGATTCGTTCGCAACGCCGGGCTCACGTCCGCGCAAATCCGAACTCTCGAAAAGTCACGGCGGTTGCCCGCGAGTGCCTAGGGCACAAACGCGTCGGGGCGTGCGTGCGTACCTGGCCAAATCCTTCCCCAAACTCTCCAGCGTGCCGCGCTGAATCAGCTTCGCGCGATCCGCGTTCTGGGCGCCGGTCATCATCGCGGCCCGTGTCGTGCGCCACTGACACTGACCACCCGGAAGAGCCCCGCATGTCCTCGTCAAAAGCAACCGCGTCTTTTCGCGTTTGGCGAAAGGACACGCGGTGAAAACAGCTCGTCGAAGTACCCGAGATTGACAAATGGAGATTCCCGATGTCTCGGTCAAGCTCAGTTTCAGCTTGACGTTGTCCGCGAGTTTCTGATCGCTAAATGTTTGCCGTTGATAGACAAAGCCGCCTATCAAAATATTTTGCGTTCCGCGAAGAGCGGTTGATGTGAAAGCTACGACCCCGTTGAGTCACCGGCAGAGCGAGGCGCGCGAGGACACGCTCCCGACGTTGCGGACCGGAAGCGGGTCGTTCGCGTCGCGTCCTTTCACGATGGCGGACATGACTGCGACTCTGAAGAGAATCGGCGCGCTTTCAACAGAGCAGGTACGCACCGCACCGCGCCACGAACGCGAGATAGGGGGTGCCCGCTTTCACGCTGTGCGAGACAGCTGTGTTCGTATTCCCCTTCCCTTCCCTCGCTCACCCACGCTTATCCAACACCCCTACCCACAGGTTGACGCGTTCAAAGCGTGCGAGTGGCCACGAGCGCAGCGCGCGATCTCCGAGCTTAAGAACGTGCTCGAGATGCAGGTCAAGCGCAACCCTCCGGATGCGGTCGCTTTGAACCCGCTCATCGAACAAGCGGCACGAGATCTGGCGTTCTCCACGAGCAAGCGAGCGGAACTCGAACGTACCGTCTTGTCAGCCGCCGTATCAGACGCACGGAACGACAAGGCGACTGTAGTGGAGCCCGGTCGCCATGGAAACGCACAGGAGGTGCCCAAACCGCACACCGCCGCGACGTTTACCAACCCAACACGAACTGATCCTGTGCCCACGACTGAAAAAATACAAACGCAGTTGAGAATCGAAAATGACGAGAGCGGTGCGTCGCGAAGGTCACCGAGGTCACACGCCCCCCCTGGCCCCAAAAAGGCCGCGAAGCACGACTGGGGCGCGTCAACGCGCCACCGTAACTTCGGGTCCGACGACGACGATGACGACGTTTGCGCGATTGAGCCGCCCAATTTAGGCGGTCCGCAAGGGTCGAACAAAGTGCTGAGGAACGGAGGTGCGCAAAGAAACGGCGAATGGCAGCGAGGCGGCGGAGGTCGTGGAGGGAACGCCAATTTAAGCGGGCGTGGAGGTGAAGCTACGGGAGGTACTAGAGATATACAAGGTGGGTCTCGTCGTGTGTCACGCGGCGGTGAGGATGCTCCGAGGCCTGGTGGATTCGTCAGCGCCGCCGTGCGCCTGGATTCCGAAAACGCGCGCAAGGGGTTACCGCCGGTACGAAGGGACAGCGGCGACACTAGCAATGGCAATGGCAACACCAACGCCATCGCCGGGAACGGCTTCGTTCCCCCGTACGTCAGGAAAGCGTTCGCGGGTCCTGGTAATGCAAACGGAAACGGCCAGGCGCAGAAGAAGGCAGCTCCTGGACAACAAAACAATCCAGACGAGAACGAACCTCCTTTCTGCGAGCAAGTCATGGCGCGTTTATCCCCGAACGGCGAACCCATCCCCGACGTGCTGTTAAAAATGGACAAAGAGATCGTAGAGAAAGTAGTCGCGGAGATTCTGGAGGGTAAGAGCACGGTGGATTGGAACGCGATCGCGGGTCTTGAGCATGCCAAAGCCGCGGTGCAGGAGCTCGCGGTGTGGCCATTACTAAAGCCAGAGCTGTTCCGAGGCGCGAGGAGCGTGCCGCGAGGTTTGTTGCTGTTCGGCCCCCCGGGCACGGGGAAGACGTTGATTGGAAGAGCAGTAGCAAGCCAGTGCAACGCTACGTTCTTCTCAATCTCGGCTTCTAGTTTAACCTCCAAGTGGATCGGCGAGGGAGAGAAGATGGTCAAGGCCCTGTTCGCAGTGGCGAACTGCTGCGAGCCCGCCGTGATTTTCGTCGACGAGATCGACTCTCTTTTGTCTGCGAGGAAGAGTGATGGGGAGCATGAGAGCTCCCGACGCATGAAAACAGAATTCCTCGTGCAGATGGACGGTTTGGGAGGTGACGAAGGCCGAGTGCTGCTCATCGGGGCTACCAACCGCCCGCAGGAGCTGGATGACGGCGCGCGTCGACGCTTAGCCAAGCAACTGTACATCCCTTTGCCTTGCGAGAAAGCGCGGAAAGCCATGGTGCAGAACATCCTGAACGCGGACAAAGGCGTGGCGCACGATTTGAGTGACGAGGATCTCGACGTCATTACCAAAAAGACGGACGGGTATTCAGGGAGTGACATGAAACACTTGACGCAAGAAGCTGCGCGGGCGCCGTTGAGGGAGCTGTTTCAGTCTGCGAAGAACGACTCTCAGAATTCCCTCGGCGTATCCCCTTTGGCTATGCGTCCGATCAAGCTCATCGATTTTAAGAGAGCTTCGAAACAGGTGAGACCGAGCGTAACGCACGCGGATATCGAGTTCCACGAGAAGTGGAACCTGGAGCACGGGGCGATGAGCTTACAAGGGGGGGGGGAGGAGGAGGAGGACGACGACTGGTGAGACATTTGGTTTTGTGGGAATTGATTTTTGTGAGAGACGCGGCGCGTGAGTGAACGATTAGATCTACGATTGAATGCGATGGTACTTTGTACGTTTAAATGCCTGACTACCTACCGACTACTCCTCCGGAACTGCTTTCAAAAACCGCAACACGTTCACGACTAACTCAAGCGATTTCAAATCGTTGGAGTCGACATACTCTTTCGGTTTTTTATCGTCACTGTTTGCCCACTCGAAAGCTTCAACAAATTTCCCGACGGCTTCTCCCTTTTTCTGGCCACTATAACTCGGGAAGTGTCCTGAGACGATTTGATTGGTGGAATCGCCCCAGTCGTGTTGTATGCTGCTGGCCCAATTCCATACCAGCTTCCGGTGAAACTGAAACACCACCGCGAACACGATTGGCGAGACAACGAATTTATTTCGCAACCCGTCGAATGAATTTTTTGGTTGAAGAATATTTTTGGCGTCCGGCGCGATGAATAGGGAGAATAAAGCCATGCGGTTCCACCCTATAATTTTACAAATTTCAGGGCCTTCTTTTCGGGTGACACCTGCCCCGGGTAGGTTTCTACCCCCCCGGTAGTTCCCGAACCGCAGCAAACCGATGGTGAACCCGTTTTCATCGCCCAGGTCGGTTAACAAGTCGTCTTCTATTATTTTCGGAGGATTTTCGGATACAAAAACCGCGGCGTCCGTGACGATCAAAGTTCCTGTTGACTTTACAAGAAAAGCACACTCGCAATAGGTGTACTGGTTCCAGAACAGGGGGGGGAGTCTTAACAGTTTTTGCTCGATTTCAGAGCTCCACGGCATGTTGCTCCCAACCGCGTCTAAATACCCAGTGGGAAATATCCCGAAGAATTGGTTCGGAAGGTTCACCGGGAAGCTAAACTGCCCGGGCGCTATCCATACTTCCGCGTTCGGAAATTTTCGCGAGAACGGCGCGACGAATATTTTGTGCTCGTACTGTGTGGTTGCTAACACGATGTACTTGACGTCAATTGCGGTACCACTGCTGTCTCCACAGTGTAATCGCAACAAATCCAGTAACTCAACAGTCGGCGCAATCGGGTCGTGCACCCACAACTTTCCATCCTCCATCCGCACCACGGTCATCACCACGGATGTGCTGACCCCAAGCCCCAACCCTATGCCTTGCTCTTGTTCGAACGTCCATATCTTGTTTATCACCAAAGTATTACACACGGTTTTTCGGGAAAACAACGGCGTCAGGGGGAATGGGAAACCCGTGATGTTGATGTATCGACGTTTCGATTGGGGGATGGGTTCCGATGATGGCGTGTCGGGTCCGTCGGGTTGGGACTCTTCATTACGTGTCCGACTCGCCGCTACCGTCCACCGTGTTGATCTTAGTGGCCTTCGGCGTCGGGGATAGCGACGCGGTGCTGGCCGCGGCGCTACACACACAGGCGCGAAACACGACACCGCGCTGCGCATCGCGGAGTGTGATGCGAATGTGAAGAGGTGCAGAAATATTGTGCTGTTGTGCGTTTTCTCCACGCAGCGTCTGACGCTCCGCCTACTCGAGTACTAATACTAATGACTATACTTCCATGAAAACATTTACTATGCTACCCGAAAAAGCTCCAGCTCCCGTTACTGGCGTCGTCTTCTTCTTCTTGTTTCTTTTCGGTGGGAGGTTGCTCCGGCTGCGGCGTCTGCGGCGTTTTACTGGACCGGACTCCGACCAAAACCGTTTCCACATCCCCAACGCTTTGCGTCAACGATTGAACGTTGCCGCCCGAAAACGAAACCGGAAGGCCTTTCCGTGACCGACGTTTCACTCTATTTTGATCGGTGCCAGATTGTTTTCTTGACCGGTTGGAATCAGTCCTTGACCCTGGGCGTTCCAGCCGCCTGGGAGAAGACGGGTCCCCTGAGTCGCTCTTGACTCGAGATGTTTTTCTGTCGTCATTATTTCTCTCATCCCCGCCATCCCCTGATCCTCCCGATATCCCAACCACGCCGTCGTGTCCGCCGTTACAAACACCCACCCGGTTCCATAACCCCCTCTCCAATTCACTATCACGCCAACAAGACGTACAGCTCGCAGACGGGCAGTTTGCGAGTCGTGCGCCACCCCCGTCGTATGAGTATTTAGTCTTGAATCCATCATCGCGAGACGTTTCGCTTCCCAACTTTTGCTTTGTAGCTGACGTGTTTTTGTGATCGTCGCAATCGCACTCGCCCCCGTACTCGCGCGGAATGTCTTTCAATTTAAGGTCTTCTAATAGTGTTTCTCGAGCGTCTTCCGTTGTCTTGCATATGCGCACCCTGGCCATCGTTCTAGCACTCACCACGGGCGAGAACACTGACCACAAAATGTTAAACACCGCCGGGGGGTTGACGATGACTACCTTATGAACTCTTTCTGGAAACGCGATTGATGAAACATTCGCCATCGCGTTTAGGAACTTGTACGCCTCGTACGAAGTGTCGGAGGAATCTAACCTTGACATGTCCACTACACGAAGTATTCTGCCGAGCGTAACGTCGGTCCGCGTATCTATCGTGTCGAACGCGTGTGACATGACGAACGATATGTGTTCCACCACGGTTTGCGTTGGATTCGCAAAGCCTCGCTCCCTCAGCTCCCGCAGTAACGTGGGGAACTGCCCTGGTTTCTCCAGCTGTACTGCGAACCCCTGCTTCGTGGTTTTGTGAAACGAATGAGGATAAAACGCTTTGACGATTTCGAAGCCCGGTTTGGGTCTTTGCAATAGGGTGTCTCCATCCACGTCGGCGTACCATTGGACCCATCCTTTGTGCTTTTCCTTCAGCTTATTTTGATCTCCTTTCGCGGCTTCCACGACTCGTGGATGGGGGGGGGTATTGGCAGGGTATATTGCGTGTTTCCTTCGAGAGCGACCACCTGCACCTCCACAGTCATCACCACCCCCACCCTCTCGTGGATCCTCGCCCAGTATCGCCCTCGCAATGGCTCCAATCAACCCGAACAGCGACGCGACGAAGCCTTTGCCGAACAGCCAAAACAAACTGTCGAGGAACTTCACCACGAGCTGCAGGGCGACGAACGCGGCGGAGCCGCTGGTGGACATCGCGGGTGTCGGGGGTTTATGCACCCGGAACCCGTCGCCCAACACCGCCGCGCGGAGGAAGTACCCTGAGGCACCTCCTGCGACGGGAACCCCTGCCTGTGCGCACCTCGCGCTCAACCGCTCTGATGAGAACAAAAAAAAGAGCAAAGTGTCTTCCGAAGAAAGGATCCCAACTGAAGATGATTGCTCATATGGTTCGATGGATAGTCGGGAATTCTTGTTTTTCGCGTTGTGTGGAATTTGTACGAGACTAATTGCTCCATCACAGTGGAAGAAATGATTGCGGCGGCAAGAACTCCAACCAAGCCTCTTCAACCCGGCCGCCGGCGCTCGCTCGCTCTTTTCAAGCAGCGCGCGACTCTTCGATCCACCGCGCCGCTTTCGTGTCGACGGTTTAGGTCTAAACTCGTCGGACGCGACCGAGGCCAACATGGAGACCATCCCCGCGCACTTCCCCAGAGGCGAGGTACGTGCACTACCGCAAAGCAAACCCCCACAGATCGATCAGCGATGGTTCTTCGCACATCTTCGCGTATCAGCCCAACAGATCGCTGACCTCACCCCCCTCACCCCACAGGATGGTTTCGTCGAGTGGGACAAGGTCGACATCGACTCCCTTGAAATGCCAAGGGGCGACGACATGGGCATTCCGAGGTACGTGTAGTGGATCACGGACGGCGATCGCGCGAGCATCATCCATCATCAATCACGCGACCCTAAAAAAACAAAGTGCATTTGTCGAAGATGCAACAATTTTTCATCAGCGGATGACCTCTTCGCGTACACATCCTGACTCTCCCTTTCCTTTTCATCAACCCACACACCAATAGTGACGATGAGGATGTGAACGTCGAAGAGGTGACGGCCGAGTCGGGGTTCGGCTCGGTAGTCGTCGTGGATAATTTGCCCAAGGTCCCTGGGGCGAAGGTTGACAAATTATCAACAGTTGTGAAGAAAATCTTCGGGCAGATCGGTGTCATCAGAGAAAACGGCCTTCACATGCCCCTCGACTCCGACGGCACCACCAAGGGTTTCGCGTTCGTAGAGTACCACGGCGCGGCTGAAGCTGCAGCGGCGAGAGAGCAAACTGACGGGTACAAACTGGACAAGGCGCACGTGTTCAAGACGAGCATGTTCGACGCGTTTGCTAAATTTGAATCTGTCCCCGACCAATACAAGGTTCCGGACCCCAAGCCGTACACTGCGAAGGAAAACACGCAGAGCTACATGCTGGACGACCGCGGCAGGGACCAGTACGCCATTCGGTTCGGCGACTCAACCGAGATTCACTGGAACGACGCGCAGAAGAGCGAGCCCGTTGAGGTGTATAAGAGGGACTTTTGGACCGAGAGCTACGTGCAATGGAGCCCGCGCGGTAATTACCTCGCGACTGTGCACAGACAGGGCGTTGCGCTTTGGGGCGGCCCCGGGTTCGTGCGGTTCCAGAAGTTCTCGCACAACGGCGTGCAGTTCATCGAGTTTTCGCCTTGTGAGCGGTTTTTAGCCTCAGGGTCTACGCATGATGAAGCGCGCGAGGCGACGGTTGTGATCAACTTTTTCGACACCAGGAGCGGCGCTAAGCTTCGTTCCTTCCAGGGCCCCATCTCCGAGTTCGCGGCTGGCGGTGGCGGAAGGGGCGGTTTGACCTGGCCGGTGTTCAAGTGGGCCGGCCCTTCCGACAACGGCGCGTTCTTCGCGCGCATGAAGAAGGACCAGATTTCCGTGTACCAGGCGCCGGACATGACGCTCGTTGACAAAAAGTCCATCACGCTGGAGGGCGTTGAGGATTTCTGCTTCTCGCCAAACGACCCCATCATGGCGTGCTTCCAGCCCGAGCAGGGGGGGGGGAACCAGCCCGCGCGAGTGTCTCTCATCGAGCTCCCGAGCAAGAAGGAGATCCGCTCGAAGAACCTTTTCAGCGTTTCTGATGTCAAGATGTTCTGGCAGCAGAGCGGCGAGTACTTTGCGGTGAAGGTTGACCACCACACTAAATCCAAGAAGAGCATCTTCTCGGGTTTCGAATTATTCAGAGTCAAGGAACCAAACTGCCCGATGGAGGTTCTTGAGCTGCCTGACAAGAACCAGAAAATCGTGGCATTCGCGTGGGAGCCCAAGGGCCACCGGTTCGCGGTGATTCACGGCGACGGCGCGCGGCCGGATGTTTCTTTCTACACCATGATCGACGACACGAGCGCGATTAACAAAGTGAAACTCTTAGGCACGATTAAAAACAAAACCGCTAATCATTTGTTCTGGTCGCCCCAAGGCAAGGTCATCGTGTTGGCCGGCTTGAAAACCATGAACGGCCAGTTTGAGTTTTTCAACGTGGACGAGATGGAAACCATGGCGTCAGCTGAGCACTTCATGGCCACGGATGTGGAGTGGGACCCGACTGGGCGGTACGTCACGACGGCGGTGACATCCGTGCATCAGATGGAAAACGGATTCCACGTCTGGACGTTCAACGGGAAGCTTTTGTACAAGCACGGACGGGAGAGGTTCTATCAGTTCCTGTGGAGGCCGAGAGCGCCGTCGTTGTTAGGGCCCGAAAAGGAAGCCGACATCGCTAAGAACCTCAAAAAGTACAGCAAAAAGTTCGAGGAGCTGGATGACCGGATCCGGAACCAACAAGACTCGCACCTCGCGGCAGAGAAGCAAGGCGTGCTTGACGAGTGGAACAAATGGGTCGCGGCGAAGAAAGCTGAGCTGGAGAGCCCGGCGATTGTGAAGAGAATCGAGGGACTTATGCGTCACCGATACCCTTCCTGGCAACCAGGCGGGGACTCGGACGTGGTGGAGACGCAGATGGAGGTGGAGGAGGTGCTGGCGGTGGAGGAGGAGCCTTATCTGGGGTAGAGAGGCGAGGGGATGAGGTGATTCAATGGATTTGATTTGATGAAATTTGAGAAGGTCATCAATTGATACTTCAACACTTTCTATTAGCACCCCTCCTACTCCTCCACTCCTCCTCTACGTCCTCTACCTCCCCGCCCCTCCCCTTTTCGGCACCGTGCACCACCCGTCGTCGTCGGGTTCCGGCTGTCCCCTCCTCCCGCCCGTGGTCATGTCATCCACCTCCGGGTCGTTCTTCATGGAGAAGTTGGTTAGGCCGTCGGCTAAGTCATCCGCGTCCATGGGTTCACCGTCTTCAGAGATGTCTTCAGAAGAAACATCATTACGATTAGCAGACGCTCCCATGGTCCACCGTCTATCCTCCTCCTCCTTTTTACACAGCTCCAAGTGTTCCCGCGGCAACGGTTTACTGCATATATCCCGCGCCAAATTATAGTCTCCATTCGCCACTTGTTCGTACATATCGCACGCAATCTTGGCCACTTCCCGCGGAGATCCATCTTCGCACAGCACGCAAAAGTCGTCGCCCAGAATTTCAATCAGCAACTCTTCCAAATCCTCCGCGTACTTGCCAGCTTTGCGCTTCAAAAACCAGTGTTGGAGTTCCTCGTTCATCTGGATGCCTTTCTGGATGCTTTCGGCGCCGCCCCATTCATTCAATATCGCTAGTTGCAACGCTGTCCATCTGTTGAGGATGCCTTGAAGGCCCTCGCAAAACGCGGGGGCGTGCTCGTCCGGCATTTTCGTCACTGTTTGGGAAATTAAAAAAACAAAGGAAATGATGCTGTCAGCTGCGGCGGCGGCCAAGTTGCGAGGGTACGAGGGATCCTTGTGCCTGTATACCCATATGAAATGCGACTAGAAGTATGCGTGTAATGCTGTGGATGTCTACGTGTTGTCTACGTGCATATACAGCTGTCTTTCCCCTATACGTACCGTCTTTCATGAGCAACGCGCGTGCTTCCGCGGCTGATGTTGGAATCTTCGCGGCGGGGCCGGAGACGCCGACTCTGTGGCCGCTCCTTAAGCGCATCTCATCCGTGGTGCCCACCTTCGTGCCGAGCCGGGTGATCATCGTGGAAGGGGAGGTAACGGAGCGGGCGTATACGCGTTCCGGGTTACGACGCGGAAAGCGTGTCAAGGGGACTCCGCGCGCACGACTGTGATGTCGGCGGAAGGGACACATTCGACGTGTTTCGTGAAAAATTTCACAAGTTTCGATATTTTTAGCCGCCGACATACACAAACGGTTATTCATGTGTTACAATATGCATACAGCTACAGCGCCACCACCGCGACTATTACTCCAATCGCGAACGACACCGCAGAGAGCGCCGCAGACGAGCCGGATGGATGTTTCAAAGCATCCGCCACCGCTTTCGGGACGTTGCGCCACGCGAACTTGGTGGCGTCAGACCAGGTTTTTTTAGACTCCAATCGGCGTTGCGCGTGGCCAACCGGATCCACCTTCTTGATACAAGCCTCGACATGTCGCAATCGAGTGCTGGTCAAAAACACCCCTTCGTGCCTGCACTCGGGGCACTTATCACGTCTTCTCCAGTCCTCTGGCTCTGAAGCGGCTTCGCCAGAGGCGACTTGCGACACGGTTTGCCGCCCTCGAAACGTCACAGCAATAGACGTTCCTCGGTGGTCCAAAACACCCGCCGCGCGCAACAAACAATCGCGGCAGAAAACGTGCCCGCACTCTAATCCGACGGGCTTGTATAAAGTGTCTAAGCACACGCCACAAGTAGGGGACTCTGCTACACTTGTAATGGATGTATTCGTTGACGTCGTGTCACAGTCTATGACTCCAGAATTACCTCCAGTTAACGCGTCCATCTCGCCGACGGATCCAAATGACGAACTCGGGTACATTCCAAAGCTTTTTTCTTTTTCTTTTTCATTGCCTCCCTTGGTGTTCCACACCGGCCCGCCCGTCCCCCCCTGTAGCATCCCCGCCACCGCTCTCAATTCCAACGTGACCGGCGAGTGCAGCATCTGGTACTCGCTTTTCTTCCAGTACTTCGCCAAAGCCTCACGGCCTCTTAAACTTTCGTTCGTCTTGTCCCACTTTTTTAAAATCTTGCGTAAAGCGGTGGCGTTCAGGTCGACCCATCGGAGGCACTCTCTGGCCTCTGTTCGAGGGTCGATATCCACTCCTTTTAAATTAGGGGCGTGCTTTGATGAGCTCACGAACCTTTTCCCTAACCGAATAACGGGCTGGTCTCGTCGGAAACTACTCGCGCTCGGCCACCCCGAGGCACACGACGGGACGATTGAAGTATTTTTACTTTTTCCATCTGCATTGCCCATCCCTAACGGCGCTCTTGTGAGTATCCGCAGCGTCCACCCGAAGTACGCCTTGCTCGCGGCGGTCATCTCGCGCTCTAGTTCAGCGTAGAACTCGGAGGCGCATTTCTCACACGCGGGCTGCTTGCTTTTTGAATCGGTAGTCTCATCCGTCTCGTCGTCGTTTTCGTCCGAGTCGTTATTTTGAGAGTTTTCGTCCGAATCTGAAAGGTTGTTACTGGAGCCGGTGGCAGACGTGTCACCCTGACCCAGGGCATCTAATCCGACTTCAGGAGACGTCTCTGGTGTTTCTTCAATCTCGGTTTGTCCCGTGTGTAACTCACTGGCACTTGATTTTCCACGCGCCAGACTACCTGTCCCAACGGTTCGGTCCAGATCTCGCGAAGGTGGTGTCGCGATATTTGTTTCATTTTCTTTGCCGCAATTACAACGTCGTAGCTTTTTCAAGCGCCTGGGGGAGGGGAGGAGGGAGAGGGGTCAGGCACGGTACGTGGTTGTGGAGGATGAGCGTGCGTTTTGAGTGAGCGTGTGCGCGCAAGGACCCATGAGTTATTGATGAGTTATTGATGAGTTAATGGTCACTCGGGCACCCTCCATCAAAGTATCCAAAAAGTACAACGGCACGGGAAATTTCGTGGGTTGCCGAGTCACGGAAGAGTCTCGACGTACCCGTAGTCTATCCACGGCAGCGCATCCGCTAGCGGGCCGGACGCAACGCGCTCGTAGTGCAGCTGCTTGCCGAACTTCATCTCACGTCATAGAAGCAACCGGGCGCAGCGCGTGCGTGGGGGTGTGATGAGGGAGAGAGAGGTCGAACGGAAAAGCAAAAAGCACAAGTGTTCCAATTTTCGTGTCAGATTCCAAAAAATGTATGAGGTGTGCACGAGTTATTGATAGGTTAAACTCGTTAATTTAGTTTTGCACAACTTCAAGACTACGTCCCGTGTCACAGCTTGAGTCCGATGGCGATCCCCGCGGCGAGCCCTGACGCGGAGGGAACCGCAGAGCCAAAAAACCCAACCGCTTTCGCCTTGGCTAATTTCAAATCCTTCGCATCCACCTTACCGTCGTTGTTCAGATCCGCCATCATCGCGGTCTTGCCGACTAAACGCGAAAGGTTCTGCCACTTCACGTCCACGATGTCGTTCAGCTCGAGCCAGCGGATGAAGGCGTAGATGGCGGCGAGAACCATTAAAGCCGTTTTCGCCGCGGCTTTGGCCATTATACCGACGCCCAGGCCCACGGCGCCACTAATACCGAGCTCAGTGGCGAATAACGCAGCGAAGTCACCAGCCTCTAGCCCGGCGATTTGCATGCCCTTCTTAACGTCTTCGATTTTGGGTTTTCCCGCGTTCGCCGAGGTGGGCATCGTGGAGAGTGCTAAAGTGCCTGCAGCTAATGCAGCGCGGCTGAGCGTAAATTTGCGACCAGGCTGCTCAGAATTAGAGTCATCGCCACCTCCGCCTCCACCGCCACCGCCGCGGTTGTTGTTGTTGCCACCGCTGCCGCTGCCGCCCATCGCAGCCATGGGGGTCATAACCTTGCGCGTGCTCGTCTTCAAGGACGTGAGCTTAAGCGCAGGACGCGCAGTGGCTGAGGCGGAAATCGAAAATGCGTTCAACATTGTTGGATGAGGTCGCAGATTTGACGCGTTTTGGTCGGAGTGTTGAACGCGCGGGTGGCGGGTTCGGGGTCTGGGTGGGAGGTGGGAGACCGTGCGGTTTGGCACGAGCTGCGTTTGGCGAGTGAAGCGACACGTGCGTGTGCGTAGGTTTGTGTGGTGTGAAGCGAGAGGGACGCGAAGAAGCGATTGAACGACCAACGCAATTCGCGCCAAGGGACACGCTCGAAACGTCGGTCGAGACGACCGATTTTGGCGCACTCCGATTTATTTCGCCTTTCCGTATTGTCATTGACGACGACGGGCGGACGCGTGTTCGGGCCCACGATGGCGTCCTCCTCCGCCGCCGACCCGTCCGTCAAGGCCTTGCAACCTTTCCTCCAGCGGGCGACGGAAATGCAAACCGCGGACCCGAAAATCGCGTACCATACCCGGGTGTTCGTGATGGAGAGCGGGCTTGCGATCTCGGAAAAGAGCCCGGCGATGATCGAATTGCTGGGCACGTTGATGGAACAGTTGGAGCGAACAAAGCCCACTGTTCAATTCATATCCCCACAGGAAGACGCCGCGCACTGCGAGAACTTTGCGCTGACGATCTTCGCAAAGGCGGATGCGCTGGACCGGAAAATAAGCGGAATTGGGAGCGGTGCATCGACCAAAGCGTTCGTCTCCAAAACCGCGAAGATGTTTTACGTCGCGAGTTTGTTTTTCGAAATCCTACGCCAGTTCGGCGAGATGGACGAGGATATCGAGTCTAAACAGAAATACGCCGCGTGGAGGGCGGGTGATTTGAGTAGCTGTGTGAGGGAGGGGAGGGTGCCTTCCGCACCTCCTAGCACACAGAAAAACGGACACGTGGACTATTTAGACGGGCTGAATGGAGTTGAAGCGCAAAATCAAATCGAAAATGATAACGCAAACGGACCGTCTCCCGGGTTGACGACAAGCTCTCCGAATGGTATGCAGCCTCCGCCCCCCGCGGCGTACACGCCCCCGTCCGCGCCGCCTCCACCGGCAGTGTCGCCATCCGGTGCGCCTCACGGAGTCGTAGTGCAAAGTAGTGCGTCGCCGGTCGGATCCATACGTCACACGAGTAATTACTCTCCTCAAACGGCACCGCCTTCGCCGCCGAAGAATTTGCCGCCGGTGCATTACGGAAACGGCATCGGCATCGCGAACGTTGCGGAGGCGCAGAAGTTTGCGAAGTTCGCGGTCAGCGCGCTGGGTTTTGAGGATGTACCCACTGCGATCGATAACCTCCAGAGGGCTTTAGCGTTGTTGACCGGTAGATTGGAGGCATAGGTAGGTTTAGAAGTAGTATCCATGAATCAAAATTTTGACTTTCGTGTTTCGATAGGTTTCGGGGATCTCATCAATCTCGTCATCCATCACCGCGCGTCTTGTCTCCCTGTCGTGATGGACGGCATCCCGGCGGAGATGATCTCGCCTGTTCCGTTTTCGGGGCTTCCCGAAGAGGTTGATGAAAAGCCGGTTTCCATGTCCGGCGTGGTGTACTTGACGCGCGGGGTGAGTTCTGGATTCGCCAAGGCGCTGGTGATGGGCGGTGAATCTCCCGTGCTCGATTTCGAAAAGGCAAAGGGTGAACACGATGCGTTCGTGGAGACGCTAAAGCAAAGAGGCGGCCCGCTGGTCAGCGTAGTCGAGATCGAGGCGGACAAAGATCAGCCTGATTGCGTGTTCGTGGAGGATTGCCTTGTTGCGTTACCCGGCCGAGGCGTTCTTCAATGCGCGCCGTGTGATTCGAGATTAGGGGAAGTCGAACCCGTCTCCAAGGCGGCTCAAAACATAGAATTCCAATTCCCGCCGGGACAAGTAGAAATCGATTATATCACAGACCCAAGCGACGGATCAAGAATCGAAGGCGGCGACGTGCTATACGTCAAAGGCGGAGACGATGTATACCACCATTATTTCGTGGGGGTAGGGAACAGAAGCAATGCATTAGGGGCTGAAAGTCTTCGCAAAGCGTTGAGAAATTCATTGAAAAGATGCACTTCCAAAAAACTGCCGAATGACGCGGATGAATCGCAACTGTTCAAAGTGCACGAGATTGATTTATCCGTGGACAGTTCATGGCTGCACTTGAAGAGTGCGGTGACGTGGGCGCCGTACGTGGGTTTTGTCGCGTCTAGCGACACGTGTCCCATTTTCCAAGAGATGAAAAAGGTGTGCGAAGCGTTTGAGCAAACGACGACGAACTTGATTCACGACGAGAAACCGGTTGTGGTGCCGAGACATTCCACGAACGTTTTGCCGCTGCCGGGGGGGATTGTCTTTGTGCACCCTGATGCTGTTACTTCAATCAAGGAAAAGGGAGGCTCACAAGTAGAGGTCATTTCCGTGGACCAACCCGAGCTCGCGAAAGCGGATGGGGCCTTGACGTGCGGGGTGCTGGTGTTGGACCCGTTCTTCGAGTGGACAGGCTTCAGCTGATAAAGGTTTTGATTGCTGTTGTCTCTGCTCCTCGTCTCCTCCTCTCGCCCTGCGCCCTCTGTCGCGAAAACGACGCTTCGCCGCATTAAACATGAATTCCCGACTAACTCGACATACAAGAGACTGCAAAATCAACTCGCGAGACTTGGACAACTGTCCAAGATTTTATCCTCTCCGATCGTCCCTCACCCACACCTACGTCGCGCGCCGTCGCGTCGTACGCACGTCATGTCCGCCTCATCCGCGATGTCCGCGCGTCACTCAATCGCGCCTCGCCCCTCGCCCCTCCGCCGCTCCGCCAAGGCCTCCAGGTCCACTCGCGGCACCGTCACCACCCGCGCCTCCATCGCGGACCTGCCCAAGGACAACAAGGACACCAAGGTGCTGGTCGTTGGCGGCACGGGGTACATCGGCAAGTTCGTGGTCCGTGAGCTGTGTGCCCAGGGGTACGATGTCACCGCGCTGGTACGGGAAAAGTCCGGCATCGGAGGGAAAACGGACACCATCGCGGCGAAAGCGTTGTTCCCCGATGCGACGGTCGCGTTCGGAAACGTCGGCGATTGCGACTCAATCCGATCCGCGACGGCGTCGGCCAAGTACGACGTCGTCGTCTCGTGCCTCGCGTCACGCACCGGCGGCATCAAAGACTCATGGGACATCGACTACCAAGCAACGAAGAACGTGCTTGACGTGTCCCGAGAAAATGGCGCGAAGCACTTCGTGTTGCTGTCTGCCATTTGCGTCCAGAAGCCGCTGCTCACGTTCCAGAGCGCCAAATTAAAGTTTGAGCAGGATTTAGCGGCGGCGCCTGATATTTCGCACTCCATCGTCCGCCCCACTGCGTTTTTCAAATCCCTGGCCGGGCAAGTCGAGTCCGTGCAGAAAGGCGGGCCGTACGTCATGTTCGGCGACGGACAGTTGGCGAGCTGCAAGCCCATTTCGGAAAGGGACTTGGCCAAATACATGGCTGAATGCATCAGAGATGCTGCGCTCGAAAATCGAGTCCTTCCCATCGGCGGCCCCGGGGAAGCCATGTCCGCGTTACAGCAAGGCACCATGTTGTTCGACATTCTTGACATGGACCCTAAGTTTGTCAAGGTCCCGATTGAAGTCATGGACGGGGTTATCAAGGTCCTGGATACGTTTGCCGGGTTCTTTTCCAACATGAGGGATGCCGCCGAGTTTGGCAAAATCGGACGCTACTATGCCGCCGAATCGATGTTGGTGATGGACCCTACAACTGAGGTTTACGACGCAGCGAGCACCCCCTCGTACGGCACGGACACGCTTCGCGACTTTTTCACCAAAGTCTCGGTTGAGGGGCTGGCGGGGCAAGAGCTGGGGGACCAAGCCGTGTTTAAATCGAAAGAGTAAAAGAGAAGGTATGGCTTGTTAGTCACGATTTAATTCATTCCAGTATTTAACAAGTAGTAGTTGTGAATGGATGCCCTGTTGATTAAGTGCAAAAACTGGTAGGGCGGTGGTTTCGGAACTTTTCTCAAACTTTCACTCTCGTTATGTAAAAGCCGATTCACCTTTTACAGACACCGTTCATCCCGCCTCCCCTCATATCTACTCACGCACCCCACACCACCTCACCACCAACTCCTTAACAATGCCTGTCACTCCCGCTCTCGCGTTCGCCATGGGCCAAGGCGGTACGTACATTCACTTTTCTCAAGTGCTCGTTCTACGTTGCTCATCGAAACCCGATTGCCTCGGTCACTCGGACCCCGATCGAATTCAACAACACCCGACTGACCTCCTTCCCCCCCCGATCCAGGTAACTTCGTGTCCTGCCTCACCCTCCCCCGTGAACAAACCTTGCAGATCTTCACCACGGAAAAGTACCAGAAGAGCGCGAACGCGGTCAACTCCGAAGCCGAAGTCGCGGTACGTCGATCTCGATTGGTTGGAAATCTGATCCAAGGGTGACTCAGCACACCTTTTTTTTTCTCAAGTGTCATTCCGCCCGTAACGACTCGGATGTCGAACCAAAGCTTTTCCACCCACAGCATCCGGGCATCAGCGGGCTCCACGTCGTCGCCCCGAGAAGCTCTGGCGAAATTCATCACATCCTCACCGCGCTCAGCATCCATGCAACGCTCAACTCGCTGACCCGACCTACCTCCAAATTATCAACCCTGCACCCCTACCCCCCCAGTGGCGCTTCATGGGCTCCGCCGGCATCATCGCGTGCACTGGTGCGGTTCTCGCGGAAAAGGCGTGCAGCGCTGATGACAAGAAGAAACTGAACGGCGCAATCGCCGCGACTTCGTTCATCAACGCCGGTCTCTTCGCCGCCAACTCCACGATGCGTGAGGACGTCAAGCCCGCAATGCGTGCGCTGAACATCGCTTCTAACCTCGGCATCGGCGCGTTCGCGCTCAAGGAAGCCCTGGGCAAGTAAAAAGTACCGTTATGAGTACTTCTGGAAGCAAAGATACTACGAGTAGTTCCTGAGTTACTTCGACGTAATACGTTTTGAGTGCGAGTGCTATGGAGTTTTTCAATATTATACGCCTCTTCAGACTATTCTTGCATAGGTTCTCCCTCCACAGCTCCAAACTTTTTCCTGTACCCTCCGCTTCCCGGGTTCTGTAATTTCAAAGCCATCCTAAGCTCTTCTGTTCTGTTTTCAATGGATTCGGGCTCGGCGTCGAGTAATCTTTCGCCGCTTTGTTTTCTATTCAATTGATCCCTCCCATCAAACTGCTTCCGCAGAAACGAAAAAACGTTCACCGCCGCATCTCGCGCTAAAACAGTCGCCTCTACATACGCCTCCTCCGATTGGTACACACCTCGCGCGGTGCAGTGCAGCACCACGGGCTCGGAGTCGGGTGAGGCGTGGTTTGGGAGTGTATAAGTAGTTAGTCTGGTATCATCTCCACCAGAATCTTCCAAACTTCGCCCGCCCTTGAAACAAAAGGATGCAGTGGTGAGCGTTTGCGCGTTTTTCTCTTCATCCGCAGTCGGGTCGGCGATTAAGGGACTTGTGTTTTCTTCTGACTGGTTCTCGTGCACCGAAACGGTCGCACACGTCGCCGCACACAGCACCCCCCTGCTGGGAATCGCCGCGTCCAGAACCGCCGCGCTCGCCGCGTTCATCGCGCACGCCTGTAAAGATCCGTCGCTCGACGCGATTTGTAGCACCACCAAAATACCTAATCTCGGATGCTTTTCCATCATGACTACATTGCTCAGCGCTTTGCGCACCACATGCTCCAGCTCGCGGTCGGAAACGCCTAGGGTTTTGGTTAGGGTTTAGGTTTAGGGTTGAGGTTAAGGGCAGGGTTACGAGAAGGGAACGTATTCGGTATAGGTGGTTGGCTTTGTGTGGCGTTGACGCAGTCGTTGCCGCAGTCGCGATGAAAGTTTTTTCGACAGACTTTGAGTCGTGCCTTTCGCGTGAAAAGAATTAGGGCGGCGGCGGCTTTCGGTCTCGTGACCATCAACGTACTTTGCATCCCAGACGCAGGTCTGCACTCCACTTCTATGACCATGCGCTCCGGGTCTTCCTTGCGTGACGGGACCACTCGAGGGCCGTACACCGCCGCGAGCACCACCGAGCGGTCTGCGGAGGGGAGGAGGGAGGGAGAGATGAAAGTCGGCAGTGGTCAGTGTCGGTATAGTGCCCACGCGATGCTATCGGTGTCGGTTCCGTGAGAGAATGTACAACAAACGTACCTTGCTCCCACCGCGCTGAGCCGTCCGCTCTTGACAGAAATGCGCGCTCCAGGGTGAGCTGGCGCATCATCCCGGGCGTGCGCCCATCCGCGCGCGCGGAGGACGAAGGCATGGTGCGCTCCCGATAATGAGGAAAAGTCTGGAACGATGGGCTTGTTCACTTTTTCAGTTTTTTCTGATTATATTTCATCGCACCGCTCTCTATATATCCTCACTCCAGGCTGAACTTCTTGGAGGACCCGCTCCTCCCCTCTCTCTCGAGCGGTGCCACGGAAAACGACCCCCCGGGTGGTCCATTGTCCACCCCGGGTAAGGCGCTAACGCCCGGCATGCTAAATGACGACGAGTTTTTATTTTCGGGATTTCTTTCTCGGTCGTGATTCATGGATTGATTTGATCCACCCTCATTGCCTCTCATTGATCCACCCTCGTTACCTCCTCGAAACGACTCGCTCGCGAACAACGCAACTTCGCTCCCCATGTCCTCTGACAAGGTTCTTTGCGGCCCGAGCCGGGGAGTGACGGTTTTCAACTCTCTTCCGAAGAACTTTGGTGAATTTTCGTTGATCCCGTGAAGTTCGCCAACCGTACCTCCTCCATTTTCGTGGAACAAACGCGTCCCCCGGTTCGTGCGCTCCGTTCCCATTCCGCCGCCACTCTCTTCCCGCACGCGTTGATAGCTCCCTTTTAAAGGCGTCGTACCTGTGAATATGCCCACGAACGCCCTGTACCGGAACCGCAAGCTTTCCCAAAACTCGTCTTTGTTGCTCTCGGAAAAGTTGACCACGTCGTGGTACACGTCGCGTAAATCGAACATGTCAGCCATGTTGTCGCGCATGCTTCGGTGGTGTCCTGAACTACTTCTCGACCCGCCGTCGTACTCGGACACCGGGAACGCATACGCGTGCGCGATCGCGGCGAAGAACATCTCGACGCAGATCGCAAACTCCTGTAACGCGGTGGCGAAACTCGCGTCGTCGTAGTCGGACCAGGGGCCGGAGGAGTTGGCGTTGTGCGCATTGGAGGGATCAGAATCAGATGCACCAGATGAGCCATCATCACCACCATCGCTTCCCTCCACGTGCCCCCTCAAGGAATCAATCAAATCCAATTTCGTGGCCAACAGCAACGCTTGTCCCTGCCAGAACGAAAGAAACACCACCGCCTTGACGGTTAGAAATTTATAAAAAGGCGACAAAGGCGCTAATTCCTCCCTCAACGCTTTGTAAAACAAAATCAAACAGTACATCGCCCAGGCTTGCGAGACATTGTTGATCAGCGCAAGGTACGGGTACGCTACCCAGGGATTCGTGAACTCTCCATCACCATACACACCAATTGCCTGTGCTATGAACGCGATTAAAGTAGTTAAAGGCCTCGTAACTACATAGTTGATCACTCCATGGCGGCATAAACGTAAAAAAGGACTTCCGTGCGATGAACTATAGTTAGACGCGTCGTTGCTCGTCATGGGCGCGCAGTTCTTTCCCACGAAGAGCGAAATTGGAAAAATGTGTTTCTGCTGAGGTTTTCGCGACACGATCTGTTCCAATCCAGGAACACAGAACGCCTCCAAATACACGGTACAATAGCTGTAGAAGTTGTACACCACGTACGCTTCGTAGCACTCGCGTATGGTGTCGAAGTAGATTGTCCAATCCTTGAACCGCAACGCTAGCCAGCAATCCACGGCGTAAATGGGGACCATGAACAGAATTCGAATCACGTGTCTCTGTAATCGCGGCGCTCGGTAGTGCTCTAAATGCTGCGCAACCTCGTAGAACGTAATCGGCACCGCTAACAGCACGAAAACCCCCGCCACGAACCACGCGATGAAATGCGGGTGCATGTCGTGCCGGTGCATGTCCCAAGCTGCTAAAGGTAACGCAATCAACACTAACAAATTCAACAAAACCCACAGCGTTTTCAACACTTTTCGATGGAAAGAATCACCCTTCGGCACAGCGCCGATGAAGGAATCCTGAGCCAAGCCATGCGCGAGCGTGGGGGAGTCCATCTTGTTGATGTTTGTGGTATGTCACAACCGTGGTGATTCTTTCGTAAGGGAGTTT
>TARA_B110000977_G_scaffold171397_3_pt1 | contig 49736 bp, 37 predicted proteins | sample TARA_B110000977 | Tara Oceans TARA_B110000977 (sample SAMEA4397798) | marine metagenome | biome: Polar Biome; feature: [SRF] surface water layer (ENVO:00010504); material: water (ENVO:00002006), including particulate matter (ENVO:01000060) such as... | depth 5 m | reverse complement strand
GGGGGGCGGCGCGCCCACGAAGTTGTGATCCGCGGGAATCACCACTTTGTTTGCGGCCGTCACCCCGTCCCACACATCCGTCGGCGCGGGCGGTACGTTCTCATCAATCGCGTGCGCGCACTCGCAGTGCTTCACGAACCCAGGCGCGGGATCTCTGTGCATGAATGAAAGGGGATGGCACAGCACCGCATCGTTAGACGCCTCGCCGTGCGCGTAGTCCCACTGCCATCCGCCATCCGGGTCCTCCGATTTCGCGGGTGAGCCGTACCGAATCAAACGCACCCAGCTGTGCTGGTAGGAACAGTCGCACAGCTCGCCTTCAGACGCGCACCGACTCCACTTCACCGCGTTGGGATCCGGCCCGGCGTCACTGGAATGCAAGGTATCAAGCCACTTCGTGGCGCCGTCAACGTCCATCGTATCACCCCCGAAACAGTGCGCACCCTGAACCAACAGGACGCACATGCTCGCGACGCAAAGCGCGCGGCGCGAGAGCACCATCGCCACGGCGCAAACCGGTCACACGTCCGCCCTCGACGGTGTTCGCGGTACTGACTGTACAAGTTGAGATGAGCGTGAAATGTTGAAGTGAAGAGTTTTGAGTTTGACGGTCTAAATGTATGACGAGCAACGAGTTATTCACTTTCAGTTTTTGAAGACTGCTTGCTCGTGAGCTACTTGCAACTAAATAGGACTATTTGCTCATACTCAAAGAACGCAACTTTTGTGTAACACCATTTCCAAGAAATTATGGGAATTATAACCACCCATCATCCGACTTTGGACGCCGCCCCCCATCCCCTCCAGTTCGAAGGACGCGCGGAGGTTTCGTCGCGAACACCATGCGTACTTCTATCATCGCCGTCGGCGCCTTAGCCTTCCTCGCCTCCGCGGCGCAGGCGGTGCCCTTACCGACTGCGCAGAGCGGTGCGGCTTCGCGTGCGGAACACGACGATCACGCACACGCGTGGCTTGGCAACGAGCTGGATCCCGTGTCCCTTGAGCCCATCCCCACCCCCATGGCTGAGGTGTTCGACGATGACTTCATGGATCTGTTGAGCCTTCAACCTGGCGGCGCGGCGGTGGAAACCGACCGCGAGTTCAACTGGTGCGCCAACGAAGGCAAGGGCAACCCTTCGTGTTTCTGCAACGGCGCCATGCGGTACGGGTCGTACGGCACGGACGAGACGCGGGCTAAAAACCGGGACGTCCAAAAGTGGGCGTATAGACGGGCGTGCGGTAACGTGGATTGCGACGCGAAAGACTTCGGGGGCGTGGACCCGTTCCCCGGGGAACAGAAGATCTGCCAGTGCACCGCGCCTATTCCCACGCCCACGCCTGCGCCCAATTCCTTGCCGTGGAAATTCTGCTCCTCGGAAAACAAAACCTGCGAGTGCGGCGCGAACTCAATCGTGCGCTTCGGAAGCACCGGTAGTAAGGACTTGTACGGCGGCGGCTCGCAGCCCACGTTCTTCGTGGACCACCCTGAAGTCACAAAGTTCAAGTACCACGAAACGCCATTGACCAAAAACGCGACGTACAACTGCGTCAACGCGTCGTTCCCCGGGCCCGACCCGTGGCCCGAAGGCACCAGGGAGAAGGACCAGCTTATGATTTGCCAGTGCGCGCCTCTTCCTCCCAAGAGCGAGGAGCTGTGCGAAGCCACGCCCACGCCGGAACCCACGTTCAGCGCGAAAGAGGCGGTTAAATCGCACAAAGACGGTACAGTGCACGGCGGGTTCCCCGTGATTGGCTCGGACGGCGAACCCGTTCCCGACTCCGCGCCGCGGCCGTGGGAAGTCAAGTGGACCTGGTGCGCCAACCAGGGCGACGCCTGCAACTGCCTCGGCGTTGCGCGATACGGGCACTCAGGCGAGTTTGAGATGTACGCGGACAACTCGAAGTTTTTCAGGGAGAACCCGCAGGTGTTCAAGTGGGTGAACAAGCAAACCACGGGCGCGATTACGTGCAACTCTGACACTTTCGGGGGACTCGATCCGTTCCCGGACCACAAGAAGATGTGCCAGTGCGCGAGCGGCGTTGGGATCGACGTCTTCACGCCGTTTTCCGTGGGGGCGGATGACGAACCCGCGGACCCCGTGGCGTCGATTCCCGTCACGCCGCAGGTTGTCTTGTCCAACCCCAGCGCGTCACTCGGGTCAATGAACAAAAAATCGGCACCCAGGCACGCGTACCACCACAAGATACAGCCCGCCGACCACCACTTTGAAGCGCGGGACTTGGCCGGGTTCTCCAAAGCCGAGCTCGACTTGCTGCACCGCTCGGATGAAGTCGCGGCGATGAAGGCGGCGACCGCGGCGATCGCGGCGCGGGAAGGCAAGCTGCCCACGCTTCCGGAGGAGGGTGGAGCCCTCGGCGCGGCGAGGTCCTCAATCGTGGGCAAGTTCGCCAACCTAGGCGCCGCGGCGCCGGCGGGCAAGAGCGGTGTTTATCTTTTCGGCGTCGGCGTCTTCGCGTCCGCCGTCGCGGTCGGCGTACTCGCGGCGAAGAAGAAAACGCGCGCGTCTTCCATGGAGGAAGCGCTGCTCAACGGAAACAGGTACGACGTGTACCTGTGAATCATTTAGTTTGTACCCGGTGCGGTGCGTATGTTTTATCTCTGCTTTAATAAACGAAAGAATTTACTTTCGAGAGAGGTCTTGACTTTTATTCGTCTCGTGTTTTATTCAATCGTATCGCTCGTCTCGTTCTAATGCAAGCCTCCTAGTGTCGCGCGCGCTTGGAGCGTCGCGCGGGTTCGGGTACTTCGGAAACCTCCGAGATCTCTTCAGAAACGTCCTCGTCATCGGTATCAACCTCGATATCGTCCGCGCCTTCTTCACCCTCTTCTTCAGATCTTTCATCATCTTCGTCCTCCTCATCCTCCGCTCCTTCCTCCCTTCCTCGCTTGCTCCCTTTCTCGAAGCCTTTCCCGGGCTTGATCGCGATTTCGCCGTACGGCACACTTAAGTCTTGTTTCGCATCAAGGAACCCACCAGAGACCAACACCAAAGTCTGGTAAAAGCACCTCGCGGCTTTGCTTTTCGTTAAAGCGTTGTCGTGGCACAGGTTCTGAAGCGATGCGGACACGACAGCCGGCTCGTCGTCCTCCGCAGCGAACACCGCCCGCGACAGGAACTGCATCAGGTTATACGCCGCGCTTCCCACTCTGTTCACGGACGCGCTCCTTGCGGCGTGGAACATAGCGCCATGTGCTTGATCGTCAGGCGTCTCAGACTCCTTCAGCTTGTACTGCGTCACCCGCTGCGAGGTGTCGCCTGATGCCGCCTTGGAGCGCGAAGCAGACCCTACCACGACGCCCACGGATGAGGTCGCGTTTTCGCTCCCAAAGAAATCACGAGACAGGCCTTGGCTTCCGCCTGATTTTTGTTGCGAAACCCCCACGGAGAACGAACGCATGTCGTCCATTGCGCACCCCTCCAGCAGGTCCGCCAGTGACAGGCCGTCAGTGTTGACGTTGCGATTCGCTGCCCTGAACACGTCCTCATTCGGGCGCTCGTCGTCGCTGTCGTTCATCGGCGGAAGCTGGTCTTCGTCGCTATCGTCCATCGGGGGAAGGTTGTGTTTGTCCACCTCGCCGCCCATCGCGATCGGCCCGGGCTTATACCCCCCCTCATCGTCACTTGAAAGATCCCCTAGCGCCTCGCTGCGCTTGAGGTGCTTTAATCGACCCCGTCGCTCGCGCCTCTGCTCCACGCTCAGCTCCCTCTCCGCCTCCCTCGCCAGCGCCTCCGCCTCCGCGGCGAGCTCCTCTTCGGGGTGCCGTTGCCTCTGGTTCTCGCCAAAACCCCCTTTCGCTCGCGAGTTTATCAAAATAGGCCAAGGCTGCTTTCTGGCTTCGAACAAGTCAACGAAGTGGTTCCTGAAGGAGTAACACACGTCGTCTCTTGCTTCTTTCCGGAACAAAAGCCCGCAGCCGGCCTCGCCTTTTAAAAACAAAGCGTCAAAGAACTCTTCGCGAATGGTTTTTTCGTCGCTCCCGTTTAACCGTTCAGCGGCGCGCTCGGGGTCGACTTGCCTGTCAGTGGGGAACGGCCGCCCACCAGCCACCACCGTGTCACTGTTGTCGTGCAGCCACATCCGGTACGCATCCCCACCAAGGTGCGTCTCTTGGTCGATGGTCTGCATGCGGTGCCGTGCGGTGCCCGGCCGCGCCGCCCGCGCTTTGCGCACGGGACGCACTTGCTTCCCCGCCCTCGCCTTAGCCGCGGCTTCGAGCTCAAGCATCGCGGGCGAAGGCGCCACGGACGAGTGCGTGACATTCAACGCAGTACCGGTACCGGTACCCGTGCCATATCCAGTGCCGTCGCTCGCGTTCGTGGGCTGGTACACCGCGTCGTCGTCGTCGTCCAGGGGCAACGGCGGCAGCCCGCCGTCCTCCGAGTCTGACTCTAAATCGTACTCTGGTAAGTGCTGCGAGTCGTTGTGCTCGAACGGGTTGAACTCTTGAATCCTGCCGGACGCTCTGCGGTTGCCCATCTCGCCGCCAACACGACCCATCAGGTCGTCCATGCCCTGGTCGGGAAGGTTCAAGTCATCGCGAGTAGTGCCGCGGTGATTTTTCTTCTTCTGTTGTGCACCGTTGTCGATTTGTAAAAGATCGTCCTCTCTGTACCCGCTCGCCCCCGCTCCCATCTCGCGTTCGTACCGCTCGTACTCGGCGTCGTCGGCGGTGGCGAAGAACGCGTCGTCGTAGTCCCTTGCGTTCATTCCGTCGACTGCGATTTCCGCGAAGTTCATGTCGAACGCACCTCGCTCGTCGTCCAGAAGGCACGCGTCGTCGAAGTCGACGTCTCGGGTCACGGCTTCGCGTCGGCCGCCGCCGTGTTTGGCGCGCGAGGTGTTGTCGCTCTTTTTCCCCCTCAACGGCGACCGTACGTCGTCCCGCAGCGCGTTGCGGTCGTTCGCCGCGAGCGTGTACCGCGCCAGCCGAGTGCAGAACACGGAGCAGTCCTCGAAAAGGAAGTGGAGCTGGTTTTGGGTGCGGGACGTGAGTTATTGAGTTTTTAGTATTGAGTTTGTTGGCAGTTGGAAAATGAAACAGAGAACTCGTCTTCAGGAAAGGAAGGCGTTGGAAAGGGGTCGCGGGTGGGAGTAGAGGTCTTACCTGGCGCGAGTAGAGGGTCACGACTCCGCGCATTAACAGCGCGGCGAGTCGAAGGGCCTGTTTAGGTTGGGATGCGCGGGTTTTCATGGGCGATACGTCAGGTCAGCGCGCGTCGTCGGCGTGTCGCGCCGAGGGGGACGAAGGCGGAAACTACGGAGGAGGAAACTCTGGCGGGAAGGGTTTTGAAAGGCACGGGCGACGCACCAGCGGCGAGGGAGGCTTCATGATGATGTTGCACGCATCCGACACGGACAGAGAAGCGGACTTGTGGCGGTTCAGCTTGTTCGCGCGGTTCGGCTGGTGGGCCAGGATCTGTGAGCGCGCGGGGTGTGGGAGAGGAGAGGGACTCGTCAGACGCGTTCGGTTGCCGCCAGAGCGACGAGGAAGGAAACGGGAGAGGTGAGAGGACGGCGCGCGCGAGGCGAACGGGCGCGCGAGGCGTATCGAACGCGGATTTGGCTTACCCATATCTGACCTAGCGCGCCCTTGGGCGATAGAAGGTCCACGGAGTAGAACATGGTCACAAAGGCGTGCGCGTGGCGAAAGGCGGACCGCGCACAGAGGACTGAATATCGTTGTTTTGGAAGCTCGGCAAGTCACGCCAAATTATTTGAAAATGCCCGCTGCTAGACTGATCTCCTTTTGCCCGCCTTCAACCTTTCCACGCGCCACTGTTCGTCGCACGCGGGTACGGAAGCAAGCGTCCCACGATGTCCGCGCTGAAAACGGTTCAAGACAAACTCGCGATAGAGGCGAATGAGTTCCAGGCGCTACAGAAAGGTACGTCGAGTAGTGACGTTTGCTTAACTGATCTTTTCTTTTCTTGAGAAACAGCGCTGACTCTCAAAATCTTCCCGTCATGCACAGATCTGAGCCGGAACATGAGCAACCGCCAGCAGTTCGTGCAGCAGTTCAGCGAAAACGACATGGTGTTGAAGGTAAGCTTGTATTGATACAAGATACACGTCGTGTGAAGGATCTCGCACTACTCAGACTGTTTACTCACTGACACTCGTTCTAATCTTTCTCTCAATAATCTAGGAACTGGAAAAGCTCGAAGACGAAGCGAACGTGTATAAACTCATCGGCCCTGTTTTGATTAAGCAGGACTTGGTGGAGGCGAAGAGTAACGTAACCAAGCGCCTGGAGTTCATTTCAAACGAAACCGACCGGTTGGATAAAATGGTTAAGTCAATGGAACACAAACAGGAAGTGAAGCATAAGGAAATCACGGAGCTGCAGAAGAAGTTGCAGGGGTTGGCAAAATAATGGGTTGATGAGAGAAGCGTATATGGTAGCTCGAAGTACTTGTAATGTCTAGGACGATAGTAGTGCTTTCTTCAAGTCGTAATATAATGGTAACGCTTGTTGTTACATGTCGCGCTACGTGCTAATACAGTTTATCGGCGTATTACCAGTATTAAAGGTAACACCGCCTACAACAAATTCAATCAGTAGATCTCATTACCTCGATTGCCTGCTCACGCCCAACATTTTAACCCGGTTCATCGAGTTCCGCGCGTCCACGATTCGCTGCGAGTACCCCTGGTTCTGCACCTGCAGCCGTCTCTGTTGCGCCACTCTCGCTTCACGCATCTGCGCCCGTCTCTGCTCCATGTGCAAACTCTCAATCGCCCGTTCCTTCAGCATTTCCGTCTCCGCTTTGAACTTAGGAATGGCGACCTCCTTGTACTCTTCGAAGTCTTCCAGAGATCCACCAGCTTCGAGAGATCTTTTAACAAACGCCACGTCGTTCTCCGACAGGTACTTCATCGGGAACGGATCAGGGGCGCACTTGTACTGCTGGAGGTAGGTGTGCCTGGGGCGGATGCGCTGGTCCAACGATAACGAAAAGTACGCCGGGAACTTGACGCACGTCTTGACGTCGCCGCCGAGCTCGTCGCACATGTACTTGAACTTTGGGCGCAGGGAATTGTCGACTGATAGCGAAAACAACTGCGAAAGACGCGTCACGGTGTGCACCACGTCCTCCTCGTTCATGCCTATTGAGGACAAGAACGTGATGTGCTCCTCCAGCCCCTCGAAAGAGTACTGTAACAGGTGAGGATGCCGCACGATCATCTTCATCACGCCGTCGTGCGAGATTCCTAGATTTTTCAAAAACTCCACGCGCGGCTTGACTTGGTTCTCGATTGAAAACGTGAGCACCGCCGGGTTGCGCTCTAACATCTTGGGGATGTCACACTCCGGGATCAGGAGTTCGTTTTTGAAGTAAGAAACTCTTGGCATCAAGCCTTTGTTCACTGATAAATGAAGAATTTGGGGCTGCTTGCGTAACATTGACGGTAACTTCTCGGACGAGATGCCCAAATCTGTGAGGTACCTGCATCTAGGAATGCTGTGCCGGTTGCGTTGCAGCAAAATCTTTGGCTCCTTGTGAATCAGCTTGATCAGCTCAGCACCCTCAAACCCGAGCTCGTTTTGAAGGTACTCAACACGGGTCATGATCTTCGCCACCGGGCGCTTGAATATTTCTTCGCAGTTCACCAAGCACTTCTCAAGCTCCTTCGTAGTCAATCCTAACGACACGAGGTAACTCACCATCGGTCGCCACTTCTCCTTAATGTGTAACTTCTCGCTCAGCTTTTCAAACTCGGAATCAGGAATGGTTTCGTAATCCTGGTGCTCCATCATCTTCCAATCCACGAACGAGTCCCACTGGTGCTTGTGCGCGCCCGAACCGGTGGGGGCAGGGACCTGCCTTTTAGGGGAAGGCTTTTTCACCGCGGCAACTTTTTTCAAAGGAGGAGTAGCTTTTGTTTTGATAACTTCACTCTTCCCACAACTACCGCTGGAACTGCCAAACACCGCGGCGGCGCTTTCAGAGTCCACCGTAGGTGAATTCATCGCAACCTTCTTTTTCTGACTTTTCTTGGTCTTCGTGCCGTCCGCCAGGTTCAAATGGGACAACGCACCCGATGCTTTCGCCAACGTTTTCGTGTTCGCCTTGGGAGCGCGTTGGGATTGACCGACAGCGGAAGCGCGCGGTTTGTTCATCGTATCGCTCATCATACCTTCCCTGGACACCTTCACAGCTTCGTTGTTTTGCAAACGCTTCACCGCTTCTGATTGGTGCATGGCTTTCATTTTCGTCTTGGCCTTGCGCGCCAACCGATCGCCATCCGGGATATTTGTCGGCGCGTTTTTGTTACCCAATGGCGCATCCGCCGCCTTTGATGTGCGCCGGACATCGCGCGCGGTGCGCTTTTCGATGTCCTCCAACTCGTCGTCCGACTCGACGCCGGGCGCGGAAGGCTCGTATAGCACTTGCGTGTGTACGGGGGTTCGTCTGGACAGCGTTGAGTCATGGAAGGGCATAGGTGTGGTCCATCGAAGGCCAGCACGAGGCACGGCACCTGCTCCCCGCGAACTGAGAACGAAGCCGTCACCCTTTGTCGTCCGTGGCGCGCTCGTGGACGCGTTGGCGACCACGCGGACACCAGGCACACATGCGGTGGCGGAGATACACGCCATCGTGTGTGCAACGCACGTTTTTGTGTTCACAACCGAGACTCGCGCGTCCTACCGTGACCGTGCCGCGCGTGCGGTGAAAGCGAATGCGAGAACGCCCGTTCTCCAAAGCGCCCGCTAATGAGCCTTCCGCACTCCCCGGAGTACGCCCCGTACACCCTACCCGTTCCTTCCCCACAAGTTCTCACGAACGCAACGCTAGTGAAACAACTCAAAGATACCTAAAACGACTCGACACGCGCGATTCTCAACTCGCCCGCGGCCGCCGCCGCTTGCTAATGACGATGCCTTATGACGTGTCGCTAATAAGTTTCGTAAAATAAAGTGCTTTTCAGATAAGGCGGGGGCTTGAACCAACGTTTCTTGAGTTAAACGATCGAAAGTACTCGCTTTTTTGCTTGGCCTTGAGTAAACAGTCCGACGTTTTGGATAAGTCAGCATGTGCGTCACTCTCTTTCTCCAGCCGCTTTTTGGGGGTCTCTGGTTTTGTCCTTGAATGGGGCTCCTTCGACCGTAACATGCACAACGGACGCGCGCGGACGCGGACGGGGGACGGCGTCTCTCCGGCGTTTTCACTGGACCGTTCGTGGGACAAGGGTCACCTTCTTTGATTGGAAGGGGTAGGTGGTTGATTGGAAGGGCAGGGCGAGGGGTCTCTGTAAAAGCATCCCTCCCGCCGACGCGTGAGAAGCAAATACGGTTGCGATGAGCGCCCTTGGGGTCGCCGCGCCTTTGGCAGGACCCCAGATTAGGGTTGGAAACGCACGATTGGCACGAAGCAATGCGGCCAGCGTGCACGCTCCTGTCGTGTCGCGATTGAGAACCGGAAACGTCACCTCTCGCCGTCCATCGCCCCCATCCTCCCGACGTGACGTCAGGGCGGCGGCGAATCGTGATTCCAAAGAATCGAGGAACCCCTCATCGGTGGGTGCTATCTCTGACGCGAACGCCACGCACCAGGGTTCTTTTAAGGGGTCCTGGGACGACCTGTTGAACGACGATTGTCTAGCGAAAGAAGTCAACGGAACCGGGGTAAACCGGGACAACGCACGAAGCACTCAGATGTCAGATGATGCCTCTAGGGTAGAGGCTTCTCTGCGAAACTCGCGTTTGACAGATGATTCCGATTCCGATTCGACCGGGTTCTTTGTCAGAAAGGAGCGGCACGAATCTTTATGCGTGTGCTCCGTGTGTTCATCTTTACGCGAGCTCGTGTCCATCGCCCCAACACCAACTGAAAAGCTAGTAGGGACAGTCTCATTAAACAACAACAAAAAACAAATAAAACAAAAAGGAGGCGCAAACTACAATTTCAAGAAAACCGATCCTGTGTTGGTCGCGTTCGACGGCGGGTTCGTGGTGGGGAAACAGCAACAGAAACACCACGTTTTGGGGTGTCACTGCCCTAACTGTAACAACCTGAGGTTTCGGGCTGACAATGGCATTTCAAAGATTGTGTCTATTGAGAAGGAGTTGTTGTTTGACCTGGTTGGGGAATCCGATTGCTTTCAACAAGTCCTCTCGGCGCAGACTGAGATTGATCGGAGGTTGAAAATCGGAGCGGCGAACAAAGGCAAGAGCGCGTGGAACAAAGGGCGGCACCACAGCCCCGAAACCATCGCCAAGATCAAAGCCAACACCGCGAAAGCGATGAAAGACCCGGATGTGAAACGGCGCATGCGGGAAGCCGCGGCGAAGACGTTTCACAGCGTGACGACGAAGATGAAGATCCGGCGCACGGTAAGGGACACAGCGCACAAGAAGATGGAACTGAGGAACCGTTTGCGAAGCGAAGAGCTCGGGGTGCGCCGAGGGAAGGTCGGTACCGTATCCATCGGCACCTACGCCCGACGAGTTTCATCCGTGCAGCAGCTATTCTTCGGGGTGTGGAGCAAGCATGCGATTGATAAGCGCGATTTGTTGAGGAAAGAAGAACTCAAGGCTTTTAAAAAGATTGAACGCGAAGAGCGGAAGAGGCTTAGCGTCGAGGAGAAACAGAAATTGCGGGAGCTGAAGGGCGTGAAGGCGAGGACTACGCGTGGTGTTCCGAAAACACCGGAACACAAAGCTGCGATTTCCGCCGCGCTAAAAGCGAAGTGGAACGACCCTTCGTACGTGTCAAACCAGTCGCGGGCGATGAAAGCTCGGCGGTCGACTGCTGGGAAAGCAAGGGCGGCGAGCCAGAAAGAAAAGCGCGACGCCATCGCAGCTCGGACGCCGCTTTCAGACGCGGAGAAGAAAAGGCACAAGCTCGTGGGGGAGATGAAGAACATGTACACCAAGGCGAGCGTGGCTGTGAAGGCGCTTGAGAAGAGAAAATCAAGCGGCCTAGAAGTTGACGAGGTCATGCTGAAAAAGGCGCTCTCCGCTGTGTCCGAAACTAGGAAGGTTTTGGAATCGTTGGGGCAAGCCGCCGTGCCCATTCCGCACCAGTCCGCGGCGCTGGCGGCGGCGAAGGCGCAGAGCAAGGAAGAGGTGGACCTGAGAGTGGTGCACGTGGTAGATGGGGAAGAGGTGGAGGCTCAGGAAAGTGAAGTGACTGTGGATGACGGCTTGGATGTCGTTTGAAGGATTTTAATAAATTCGTTTCAAATTTAACTCTATCACGCTCGCATCAGCATCATTCTTATCAGCCTCGTAACGAACACCTCTCTGCCTTTCATATCGTGATCGCTTCCCGTTGACGGATGCATCAGACATGGAGCGAGCTCCGCCGCGATCGCCTCTGCTGCTTTTGCGGCGTCGACGGAAGACGGCAACCCTCCGCCGTCCGCCGCGGCAGCGGCTGCGGCAGCTCTCAAGACGCGCGTCAGAATCACCCTGTGCATGGCGGGCAGGTCTCCAAGCGCCTTGGTGACCCCCTCTGGAGTGGCTTCCGAGTCCAAGCATTGTTGGTGCATGGCCAATGGAATAACAGGTAGAGCCAACCCCATGAGCCAAATCTTCACCAGCTCAGAGGCGACGGAGCAAGACACCTCCGCGGCGGCGGTTTCGATTTCAAAAAAACTCGCCGCGCTGTTTGCGACGCTGCTCGCCACCGCTTTCTCATCCGCCGACGCGCGGAACAACCGTCGTTCTGTTGTGCCGGAGGTTTCTAAGTTCTGAAGCAGCGCGTGAAGCGCACGAGGCGTAGGCGCGCTAGGCGACGGCGCGATCGCATCGGGAACAGGGTCTGATGAATTACTTGACTGCTTTCCTGATTCTGCTTCTCGCTGAGCGTTTTCCGAAAACGCCGGCGACCTGAACGAGTTTGCAGGAGATTCACTTCGCACTCTTTTCCTTTCCATCGCCTCCAGGTACACGATCTCTTCCAAGGTGGCGCCGAACCCAGGAACGGTGTCCACCACAGCCCGGTCTGCAGCACGCGCGCGTCTATTGTCATGTAAATTATCGAAACTCGCGCCTTGCTCTAGGCTCGCAATCAACCTCGCGCGTACCAGCGTCGCCCACCCCGCGATTTCAACCAACGATAAATCTTCGTTTTCCTTTTGAGTCAAAGAATTTGTAATTTGCTTGCCCACTTGTTTCGCGCTCTTGCCCACCTGTTTGACCGAAGACTTGACAGACTTGATGATAGAGCTGATAGACTCAATGCTGCTGCTTCGAGACTCGCCGCCACTGGTATTCTTGGAATTCTTATCAATCCGCGCCCCTTTCTTCATGACTTGCGCGCATCGCTCTAACACGTACGGCGCCAGGTCATTACTCGGCGCAAAGGCACACGAAACTAAATACAGCAACCTCCACACCCTCAACTCCTTTTTCTTCGAAGGGTTCTTACTGGTTTGCTTCAGGACTTGGCAGTACCACTCATCTCTCATTGCTTGACCTTTTTCATCGTCTGTAACTCCTAACTCAACGTGCTTGAGTAAAAAGAACACGTGCGGGGTGAAGAACAGTCCGGTTTTGTGGTCGTTAGACGCTTCGTCGTCGCCCGCGGCGGCGAGCAAGGAGCGGAACAAAAGTTGCGAGTCTTCTTGGATGCCGGCGGTATTTGCACTTTCTGTCAGCGCGCTGTCGAGAGGCGTAGCTGAATATCTTGCGAGCACCTCAAAAGACGGCCCTTTGACCGCAGCTTTGGCTTTGAAGCACCCGAAGCAGCTGCTTGGTTTTTGCGGTTCGGGTTTTGTTTCTGAAAACCTTGACTCAGCGTACTCCTCGAAGGGGTAGCTATTTTGTGTGTCCGCCCATTTCGATTGCGGAACGTTGAGCACGACTTGCTCGGGCTCCACTTGTGGAACACTTGCGGGCTGAAGTGTGAGTTCTGGTTCAGGCACCGGCACCGACTGTTCCACAGCCTCAGTCTTGACAGATTCCTTCCTCGACAAACTTTTTTCATTTCTCGCCAAACTCGGTTTCCTTTCCACGGACGTTCGCGGCGATACGCTCTTATTGTCGAAGCTCCCAATCAACCCGGGGGTTAACATCTTTCTACTCCGCTCCGCCTTTACCCTTAACTTGGCTTGAACTTCAGCTTCCTTCTGTATTTGGTCCTCCGCTCTAAGCTGCTCCGCCCCGGTTTTCCTCGCCGCCCAGGCGCGAATCTCTTTCGCTCTTTTGCGCGCCAGGAACCCGCGTATGCGCGCCTGCATCGTGACCGCCGCGGCTTCGTCGCCTGTCATCGCCGCGAACGGGTTGTGCGATTCGTCGTGCGCCTTCGGGGAGGCTTTGGGGGACGATGTGCTTGACTTAAGACTTGACGACCGTCTGATTGAATTACTTCTAGAAACAGAAGGTGTTCTAGACATTTTAACAGAAGATACACGAGCTGTCGGCGACGGCGCGGAGCCGGCGGCGCGCGAAAACTCACCGTCTGATTTCGCAGACGACGTCCGTCGTATCGGGGACACGCTCGTCGTAGGTGATATGCTTGATCTAGGGCGTACATGTACGACAACGTCCGTTTCTGCGAACGCTCTTGAACGCACTTGTTCGCCATAATCCAGCATCCGCTTGCGCGCGGAACCGCTGCGGCGTTTTAAAACCTCAAGCTTGGCCAACGTTTGCGGCGACGGCGATCGTGTAGCTTTCGGGGACGAAGGCATTGACCCAGAGCTTCGACGAGGAGAAAGAGCAAAAATCGTACTGTACGTCGTGTTCCTGGTCTGTGAAACCTGGGGGGCCTCGGCTCGGGCCAAGCGAAGCCGCGAACCTGCCGCTTTCGCTTTTGCGTCGCGAGCTGAGTCTTTTGGCGAAGGCGAACGCCACTGCGGCTTTTCAGCTTTTGAATTCTTCTCCTTGAGCACTTTTATTTTTGCGAAAGAAGTTTCGTTTTTACCCCGTGCGAACGGAGGCGAAACCGGCGGGTTTGAACGTGGGTGACTGATTTTAAAGCCCCCCGTGATTGCTTCGTCACCGTCACTCGTAACAACCCGGAGCGGAGGCTGAATCGTGGAGTCGTCGAGCTTGGATTTGTTTTCAATTGAATTAGATTCCCTCGAAAAACTCTCCTTCATTTCCCTCGGCAGCGCTTCTCGGAACCGTTTCGAGAACCGCTCCCACGGCCGGGTCACGGACGGGAGCTCACTGGCGCGTCGGTGGAGACTAGAGGACTGGGTGGACGATTTGCCTTGATTTAATAGACCTGGAGTAGTGCGATTACGTGATAGCGATTGCGTTCGCGTAAATCCCGCGCCGCTTGTAAACGCGTCGCTTCTCAAAAACGGCACCGGCGGCGGTGCTTTCGTCGATTCACCCGTGGTGACTAACTGCCCATACAACTCTGACCGATACACCTCTGACCTCGTGTGCGGCATTGTGCTTGACCTGCGCAAATCTGCTGATTCGAGTGGTGTGGGTGGAGGTACGGAAAACGGTTTGGACCAGCTTGTCTCTCCCGTTTTTAAGTTGCAGTAATAAAACTCCCCGCTCGGCTCGTCCAAGACTTGCGCCCAATCGTTGCCGAGATGCACCACGGGTTTCGTGTCCTCGTCTGACGGAGTGTCGTTCGTCACGGATGTTGTCTCTGCAATCGATTGGTAGCCGTTCATCGCACCGTTCTGTCCCTCGTCGTACCGCAACGTGCGACGCGTGGACTCCGCGGTACCTCCAGCGCCAGAATCGCGATTCTCCTCCTCCAACATTTCGGTCGCAGAAGCGCACTCCCGCTTCACGGGTTCCACACTTCAAGCGGCCACGAATCAAACCAGCCTGATCGCGAAAGAAACGCGTTTGATTAATCCCTACTTGAGTACACGCACGCGCGGCGCCGCCCGTGCGCCACCAAGGCCAGCGCCTGACACCAATGCGTTCGACATCTGGTCCACAATCGTTATTGTGAGTATGGGAGAACGAGAGAGATTTGAGTTTTTTATTTTCAGAAAAGTGTCTGCACATACGTGCATAGTCTATAAACTACCTCTACCTATCCTAACAATACTACAGCTCCCCCCTCTCTCGAACCCTCCCAAACGTCTCATCTTTCCACCGGTCCTCTAACTCGACCGTCGCGTCCTGTTCGTTGGTCAAGTGGTTCCCCGCAGCGTTACTCGAAGTCGCGAGATGTTCGCTTTGCCGTTCGTAAAACACCCAAGATAAAACTTCGTGATTTTGGTAAGATTCACCGGTGGACGCCGTGAACCCCACCCAGGCCATTCCCCCCTCTAAATCTAAAAACGCGCCCATATTCATGGGGACGGTCAACGCTGGTCCACTCATGTCATCCACGAACACCTTCAACACGCCCAAGCCGTGCTTATACCCCACCGCGTGCGGGTACACGAGATCTATTAAATGTGGTCCAGCTTGAAACGACGAATGCGCCGCCGCCTCCGGGGTGAACACCGGGTCGTACTCTATTCGTACGTCGTGACGTTCTCCGTCTGCTAGGTCGGGGATGTCTAGACCTACTCCTAAATGACTCCCATGCTCGCTTCGCAGCTGGCTCGTCCCCCGCGTGAACACGGCTACGTGATTTTCATACGGATCCCGCAACTCGGGGTCGTACCATGTGTCCAGTTCTATCGCCACGGCGTTGGGGATGCCCCCGTACCCCAAACCGCCCCCGCCGTCGCCCAACGATTTGGCGTCGAAGTTCTGGATCACGAACGCAAGACCATCTCCACCTCTGCGCGCGCAGGACTTAGGGGTGTGGTCCACCCACTTGCACGGCCCGGGTGTGAGCTGGCCTTCATCGGGGACGACTCGCATGGAAAAATCGGTTCGAAAACCCCCGACCACGGACTGCTTCACGTCGTGCCATGCGGACGCCACGAGGTTTGGAACCGCGGGGGTGAGCCGTAACCACGACTGCGTGCGGTTCGCCACGCCCTGTAACGAAAGCCCATCAAGGGAGTTGAAATCAGGGAACGCGAAGTTCCCGCCCGCGACCGCGAGCGAGGAGAGGAGCACGACGACGCGCAACATCGAATGGCGGGAACGCGTTGTTAAACTTGTTTTTTCGTGGACGAAACGATTTTCGGTCGACACATTTCACGAGGCGCGCGGTTCGGTGAAGGGTCGACGAGGTCGAGGTCGGCGGACACAACATCACCGCGTGGTGATGTTCCCCGGCCAGGCGCTCGCTGTGGAGCTGGACTGTGCGCTCACGGATGACCCTCTCATAGACGAACTGGCGTTTGTGCCTTCCGCGTCCATGGGTGATCTTTTCGGCCCGAATCAAGACACACACCCACAGGGCGCGGTGACTTCGTCCGTGAAACCGGGTTCATGGACATTGGTGGAACACAAGCTCGCCATCGCCGTCACATCCTTGGTGCCGCTGTACACGTTCGCCGCAGAGGGGCTGAGAAGAGCGGACCAGGTGGGTAGAAGAGAGGATACACTTCGGGTAGATTCATCAGAAGACACCTTCGAAAAGAAAATAAATAAAAGCGTCGTCGGCGTTTGCTCAACCACAAACGTCGACTTCGTTCGCTTGCTTCTCCTGGTGAACGGCGACCACTTGACGGCGTGGAACCGAAGGAAAGTTAGGATGTTGGAACTGGTAGATTACATTGGTGATGCGAAGGTGAATCGAAGCAGCGACGATCAGACTAAATACTCTATCGATACAACCGAAAAGAAAAGTAAAATTTCTCAACTCGCTTCGAGGGAATTAAAATTCGCCGAGTGCGTGCTTTCGAAGTTCCCAAAAGCGCAGAGCGTGTGGGCGCACAGGCGGTGGGTGATATTGATCTTATTGAAAGGAATAACACCAGATCAATTCGAACAAGAAGTAGCCGTTACAAACACCGCCTGCTTACGAAAACGGCTAAACTACGCCGCTTGGCGCCACCGACGGTGGTGCGCGCTCGGAGCGACGGAAAGCGACGGCGTTGGCGTGGATAAAAAGAACACGCTGAATACCCATAGGACTGATGTGCCTGATGAAGCAGCACAGCATGATTCCAATGACTCTAATGATCCTAACACCTCTACCTCTACAGTATCTATACTCTCTGAACTTACAAGCATTTCAAAATTCGTCAAGGTAAACGTTTCGGATTACTGCGGGTTACACTACCGGCAGGCACTTTTGGAACGGCTGATTTGGTTAAAAAAAGAAAAGAAAAATGACGAAATAAAAATAAATTGGACCGAAGAGCTTTCTTTGATTTCCGATTTAATAAGCAGGTACCCAGGTCGGGAAGCGCTGTGGGTGCACAGGCGGTTCTTGTGTGACGCACGGTTGCGTGAAGCCGTTGAATTATTTGGACTGGATAGTAATAATGCTAGTGATAGCGAAAGTCATGAAATCGTGGCGTCGGAACTTACGTACGCGGAGACCTTTTTTTCACGCAAAGGAAACGGCGACATGGAAACCTCAACCTCAACCTCACCCGAAATTCTGCACACTTCCTGGGCGACGCACCCCGCTGCGGACCAGGTGCGCTTCGCCAGCGCGCATGCGTTGTGGGTGCTGGAAGCGGGGCGGAGGGTGGGGGTATTGGGTGCGGTGGGCACCAACGGCGCGGAGAAAAGGAGAAACGCCGCGGCGGCGTTAGAAGTGCACTGGCCGTGGGGACAGGCGGCGGCGCGAGGGATGCGACGGAGGGAAGGAGTAGAGGATGGATAGATAGAAGGTACACTCGTATCAATTCATAGACACACAACGTATCATCAAATTATAATTATCACGTATCATTTTATCATATTATTGCAAAAGAAGAAAGCAAACGTCTTCACATGTAATACGAAAACATCTTCACATTATTTTCCCTCAAAAACCTCTTCCGTTTACATCTGGAGAACAGGTTCGGCGTCCGGGAGTAGTTGGAACGACGGCGTGGATTTCGCGATGTCAAGCTCCTCTTCGTTCATGTCCGCGGCGATCGATTCGTACAGGGGGGTGGACATGTAGCGTTCACTGGTGTCGGGGAGCATGGTTAAAATCACGCTTCCTTTCGGCGCCTTTTCGGCGACTTTCAACGCGCCCGCCATCGACGCGCCGCCTGAAATTCCGGTGAAGATGCCTTCCATGCGCGCGAGCTTTTGAGCGGTTTCGATCGCTTCCGGGCCGGTGATAGGCACCAACTCGTCATAAAGGTTCATGGCCTGCGCATCTTCCAGCACTTTCGGGATGAAGTCGGGGGTCCAGCCTTGAATCGGGTGCGCGGCGAACGCGGGGTGCGAGCCGGCGGGCGCGCCGGTGGCTTTGCGCTCGGTGGTGACCCCAGAGGCGATCAACCCAGCGGCTTCCGGCTCAAGAAGCACGATCTTGGTGTCAGGCCTGGCGGCTTTCAAAACCTTCCCGACACCCTGGAACGTCCCCCCCGTGCCGTACCCGGTGACGAAGTAATCCAGTTGCTTACCCGCGAAGTCGCTGAGAATCTCCGGTCCAGTGGTCGATGCGTGAAACGCGGGGTTGGCGTCGTTTTCGAACTGGCTGCACAAAAACCAACCGTGCTTGGCACACAGCTCTTCGGCTTTCGCGACCATCCCCGTGCCTTTGCCCGCTTTTGGCGTGACGATAACCTTCGCGCCGAGCATGCGCATAATCTTCCGGCGCTCCACTGAGAACGGCTCGGCCATGCAAATAACGCAGTCATACCCTCGTTGGGCGCACACCATCGCGACCGCGATTCCCGTGTTCCCGGAAGTGGCTTCAACCACAGTGTCGCCCTTTTTGAGAACGCCTCGGCGCTCCGCATCGGTAATCACGGCGAGCGCGAGGCTTTAGGGTTTGTGAGGGTTAGAGATTAGGGTTTAGGTTGAGGGTATTCAGGGGTCAGATATGGTGTGATGGATGTGTTGTTGGTAACAGTCATATACATATATACGCTCATGAGTGACTCTCTTTTGTAAAAACGAAAAAATCAACAATCCAAAAAGCGCAGAAAGGGGGTCCAAGAAAAGCGTGTTCGATTCCGGTTGGCATCGACTCGCGATGGTGTACGCTCTGGGTTTAGGGTTTGCGATCGTGACGATAATCCCCTAACACACGTACCGATCCTTGACCGAGCTGCACGGGTTGAAGAACTCCGCTTTTGCGTACATCGTTACGCCTTCGGGGGCGAGGCGGTTGATCTTGACGATCGGCGTGTTGCCGATCGTCTCTAAGATGTTGTCGTACAGTCTGGCTTTGGGGGTGACGTGGACGGCGCGGCGGGCCTTGGGGGCGCGACGGGCCTTGACAGTGTGGCCGCCATAGGCAACCTTCGCGGTGGCGAGTTTGGAAACGGCGAGAGAGAACATGGTGTCCGTGAGTGTCGGAATGACAGGAGCGAACAACGAGATCGCTTTTTTGGTGACGAGGCGCAAATGGCGCTGGCACGCCCGCAGTGGCAGTCCGAAAATGGTTTTTCTCGTCGTGGTTTTTGAATCAAACTTCAGCAAAGCCACGACTCATCCCATACCCGGGGGCGCTTCCCATGGTGGCGAGACGCGAGAGCGGCGTTCGGTCTCCCGGGGCGTCACCCAGGGCGTCGCCCAGGGTGTCTGAGAGTATGAATCACGAGGATGACGTCCGGTTCTGGCGCGAGCGCGCGATACGGCTCGCGGAGTCATCTGAGGCGGGCACGAGCGGTGCGAACATCAAGGGACGTCGCCCCGGCGCGGCAGCCGCTGCCCTGGACGCTCTGTTCCGCCCAAGAGCGGCGGACGACAGGGGGGTCGAGGGACGACCGAGTGACACGTCGGGACGAGATTCTTCACACCGACACAAGCTTGGCACGGACGGGCGGCCAAAGAGTGATGTCAGCGCGTCTGTGAAAAAACACCGCGCGGAGACGCACGCCGCGGTCGCATCGCTGCACGCGGTCGCCGCGGACCTCACCGAACGCGCGGAGGCGGTGGATACAGAGCTTGACATGTTAAACAAACGCAAAGTAGAGACGCATAGCAAGCAGACGCAAGCGCTGGACGAACGCGCACAAAGAGCGGTCGCACCTCTAATCGCTCGACGAGATTACATTGAACGATTAATAGAAAACGTGGAATCGATTTTGAAACGAACCGAGGGCGAAGACTTTGAAGACTTGGATGATACACTAACACAGTTCGTGCAACAAGAAGCGGCAAGGGCGCGTCGCGCACGAGATGTCATCGCAAAGGAGTCGGACCAGCAAAACGCACGCGCACGACAATTGTTTGAGGTCACGAACGAGAACGTTCCGCGGGACGAATCTAAAAAGAAGAAAGAAAACGGCGTTCGTTTTGGGAAACTGCCCCTTATGCGCCGTTCGTACTCGCCGCCGCGACGACGACGCAGCGTGTCTTTGGACGGACGACACTACGAATATGATGACCTATCACTAAAAGACATAAACCCCCCTTGGGATAAACGAATTGCGGTTGAAACTTCCCGGGACGACCGGGCACGAGAACAACGCTCGCGGTCGCCGTCGCGCTCGCGGTCAAACTCGAGGGGACGCGGGAGGTCGAGGGAACGCAGCGGTATTTCTGATGACACAACTGGTGCGTTCACGCAGGACAATGTACGGCCATATAAACACACACGAGGACATAGTCACAATCGCGAACATACCCAGAACGCTGACACTTTATCAGCAGAGGCTGATACGTTGGAAACGAGCGCGCGGCAGTTAGCGGAAGTCGCGGCGGAAGTTCGGGCGCGCGCCACGGTCGCTGCCGGTTCCGTCCCGTGGTACCAAGGCGACGTGCATCCGCGGACGGTGTTCCGCAGAGATGCTCAACAGCACGATTTCACAGCCGCGCTTTGGCCTGATTTCGACGCGTACGGAGGAAGTGTTGGGGGTATAGGGGGTTATAACTCAGGGATGGCAAATGGCGCAAATAGTTCTTCAACAAGAGTGGAACAGCTTCGGGACGGGTACCAAACTGCGTTGCTCGAGATGCAGCGGCGGCGGGCGGTGGAGCGTGAGGCCGCGGCGGCTGCGGCGGAGGCGGCTGCGTTTGAGCTGGAGAAGCAAAGAACACAGTTGGCGGCGATCGCGTCGCGGCTGGCGCGAGCCGTGGGCGTACCGATGGCGCCTCAAAACTGGGGAGGGTCTATTTCGAAAGAGGCGGACGCCGCTAAGTACGCGGTTGAGGCGGAGCGTTTTGGTAATTCAGGACCCGCCGTGGTCGCCGCAAACGCCGCTGCGGAGACGAGCCAGCGCGACCGCAAAGCACGGAGGGAGCGAGCGTTCGATGATATGCAATATAAGGAGGGTAACCAATCCTATCAATCCTCCACGGCACATGCCATGGGTGAACTCGCGGAGATTGCGCGGGTCACGGGCGAGCGCATGCGGGCTGAGCAAGCGCGAGGAGCGTCGGATAAAAAATCAGGGGATATGCAAACGGCGCACGAAGCCGTGTCTTGTGCCGCGCGGCAAGCCGCCGCCGCCGCTGCCGCTTCTGCGGAAGGGGGCTCGCCTCTTGTAATAGCCACTGCGCTGGCGGAGATGGCCTGTGCGCTGAAACGCGCAGAAGCAGCTGCTTCAAATGTGGAAACCGAAGCACGGCGCGACGAGAGTCGCTTACACCGCGCAGAAGCCATCGCCGCTGGTACGTCGGACGCTTTGGAGGGTGAAGTAATGCAAACCTTGGGTGAGTTTACCGAACTTCTGGACCAGCTCAGGGTCGTGCGGGACAGGGTAGAGAGTGGTGACGATGCTGCGACGCTTTTGGATGCACCTATACGCAAACAGAGTGATGCTATCATTTTGGAAAAGGTTCTGAGGAAAGCCGACGCGGAGTCTTCAAACGACGCGACCGCTTCGTTAGCGGCGGCGGCGATCCGGGGAAGCTTCGAAGGACGACTGTATGGTAATCAATCTGAGATTCCACGTAGATCAGCGGCGACATCTCCAAATCATAAAAGACGTCAACTCGGTGACCGCGTTCCTCCTGATCCGAAACGCGCATCCTCCATAGGATACCATGGACCTAAAAACTTTGGTAACAGCGAAGGTACGAACGACAACAATTCAGACCCTTTGGAAGTCGTCGGGCCCGTCGCCTTCGCGCTGAACAAGTTCGGAACCCTCACTTTTGTTGGGTGAGTACCTGTGGGTAGAGATGGCGTAGACAGTGTATAGACAAGGTAGTAATGATATGACGTAGACACTTATATGTCACAAATAAATAATAAATAAATAGTCCCACTCTAAATACCAACCTATTTCATCCACGCAAATTTCAGAAACCCCTTCCTCCCCATTTTCTGGACGTCGATTTTTATGACCTTAAACACCGGCCACAACACGATTTCGAGCAACGGCTTGAGCCACTTGTTCCGAGACGCGGTGGGCCCGGAGTCCGACCAAGGGCTAGTTGACGTAGACACTCCATCGTCTAGTTGCTTTATTTTTTCGAAATCGTCATCACCGAATTCAAACGAAAACAAGTCCGCGTTGGATTCAATTCTCGACGGGGTGACTGATTTCGGAATCACCACGATTCCTCTTTCGACGTTCCATCGCAGCGCGACTTGCGCCGGGGATATATTTTTCTTCGAGCTCACCTCAACAACAGAAGGGTGGTCTAATACACCACCACCTCGTGCTAGGGGTGAATACGCGGTGATGCATATGTCGTTCCGCTGGCAATACGCAACCAACTCATCCTGAGGTAGTCTTGGATGCACTTCAATCTGATTCACCGCCGGCTTGATTTTTGCCGTTTTCAATAATTCGCGTAATTCTTTCTCCGTGAAATTGGAAACGCCGATGGCTTTCACCAGCCCGTCTTCCACTAACTGTTCCATGGCGCGCCAGCACTCCGCGATACTAGCGGAGTTATCAGGCTGCATCAGCGTTCCCCTTTTCCACACCACAGGCCAGTGGATGAGGTATAGATCTAAATGGGATAGATTCAAATCCTGTAAACTCTGCAAACACCCGTCTCGAACATCGTTTGCTTTTCGTCGATCGTTCCACAGCTTCGACGTGATGAACACCTCGTCTCTGGTGATGGTTTTTGCTTCAAACGCGGTCGTGAGTGCCTCGCCCACCTCTTCCTCGTTCGCATACGCAGCCGCGCAGTCGATATGCGTGTAGCCTAAGCGAAGCGCGTCGGAAACCGCGCGTCCGACCACCCCTCTCGCCGCTTGCCAAGTGCCCAAGCCCACGGTGGGGATTTCGGTACCGCTCGAAAGCTTGATCGTGGTTGAAGTGGAGTGAGTCGAGGAGGACGCCATGGCGACGCGGCGCGCGGAGGAACGACCGGCGCGGATTAGGGACGCGGGAGCAATGGCCGCGGCGACGACGACTCGGCTGGCGAGCATCACAGACGCGCGGTTGTCTGTGCGGGTGTCGCGAGCATTCGCCAAATATTTTCGTTCCGAGGACTACGAGAACGCCACGTGGACCACGAATCTCACCATTGTATGATGCCGCCGTCCACCAGTACCACGCGGTACGCGGTGCTTACGGAGGACGGGGCGGGTGTTGAGGGGGATGTGGAGTGCAGTGTATCAGGTGCGGAACATTTGGATGACACGGATGACGTGCCAGCTCCATTCTGGACCGAAGCAAGGGGGCAGCTCAACTTGGCATTACCGGTATCCTTGTCAATGGTGTGCAACCGTGTGATGAGTCTCACGAGTGTCGCGTTCGTTGGCCACCTAGGTGCGCTTCCCCTAGCAGCCGCAGCCCTAGCCACAACCCTAGGCAACGTCACCGGCAACTCCATCATGGTGGGCATGGCGAGTGCCAGTTCCACGATTGGAGGCCAGGCGTTCGGCGCGAAGCGGTTCAACAAATTAGGCCAAGTCCTGCAGCGGTGTTTGGTTATTCTGAGCATAGCGTGCGTGCCTATTATTTGCGTGTGGGCGAACGCGGAGCACGTGTTACTTCAACTAGGACAAGACGCAGAGATAGCCAGACTCTCCGCGATGTACATGAATAACCTGATTCCCGGCCTCGTGTTTTACGCGTGGAACATCAGCGTACAGGCGTACATGCAGTCGCAACGGATCACGAAACCTTCTGCTGTCGCCGGCGTTGTCGCCGCGGTATTTCATGTTCCAGTCAATTACCTTTTTATACATCAATTCGAGTGGGGCTATGCAGGCGCCGCGTTAGCCACGTCTTGGAGCAACGGCGTGGTCCTGTTGATGAACGTCGCATATCTCAAGCTCATGAAGAAGAACTCAAATAATGAAAATGAAAACACGTGGGCCGGGTGGAGTATAATTGCTGCGTTCTCCGAGTGGCGCCCGTTTCTGCGATTAGCGTTGCCCGGAATTTTAATGATGGCGGAGTGGTGGGCCAGTGAGTTGAACATCATCCTAGCGGGGTGGCTCCCCGACCCAGAGCGGAACGTCGCGGCGGTGAGCATATTTCAAATCACAAACGCGCTAGCGTTCATGTTGCCTATTGGGTTTTCCGTGGCGAGTTTGACTAGATGCAGTAACGAGCTTGGCGCTGGTAATCCCAAAACCGCCAAGTTCGCGTCGGACGTCGCGTTTCGAATGATTCTAGTCATAGAAGCATTCATATCACTCGTCATACTTGCAGTAAAGGATGTTTGGGCCATGCTGTACACCTCCGATACACGCGTTGTACGCCTAGTCAGTCAGCTCTTAATCCCTTTAGCGATATACACCGCGTTCGATGGAGTTTTATGCGTCGCTACGGGAACCATAAAAGCGTGCGGGAAACAATGGGTAGCCGGTCCAGTGGTGCTGTTTTCCTATTACCTAATAGGGATTCCGCTGGCGTATTGGTTGTCTTTTACGAAAGGACAAGGTGCTATGGGACTCGCGATCGGGGCTACGGTTGGGACGATGCTGCATTCCGTGCTTATCATCGCAGTGGTGTGGCGCACGGACTGGCCGGAAGAGGCGAGGAGAGCGGCAGAGAGGGTGGGCGAGAAGAGCGATGCGTTTGAGGAAGTGAAATGTGAAAAGGCGTCGAATGTGGAGCTGGAGACGTTGCTCCCCCCGGTCGCGGAAGTGGAACTCACGGACGTGGAGAGTAAAGTAGTCGTAGTGGACTAGACTAGACTAGAGTAGAGTAGCAAAGAAGGTAATATCAAAGAAGGTATTATCAAAACTCCTATCCCCCGGCTACCATCAACAGCAATCCTCGAAACTTCGGAACCTCTAAAAGTAAAACGCCCAGGACGCCGGACATGGCAAACACGACCCCTGACACCGCCGCGGCTTTATCCTCCCCTGCAGCTGCCAGCGCTGCGGTGCCAGCCGCGTGCGTCGAGGCTCCCGTGCCGACGCCCCTGGCCACCGGCCCGTTAATCCGCATCGCGTCTAAAATCGCCCGCCCCGCGCTGAGCCCGATCGTGCCGCTCAACGCGCACGCCGCCGCGGCTAAACTCGGATCAACATTTAAAGTCGCCGCCATGTGCACGGCCAGCCCGGTGGTGGTGCACTTGGGGATACTTGCTAGAATAATATCTAGAGGTAGATTGAGGTATCGACCCAGCCACGCAGCTAACAGCATACACCCCGGCACCGCGACCAACACGGAACAAACAATCGGCAAACCGTTTTTTCGCAACGTCTCGATTTCACTCTTCACTCGGAACGCCAATCCTAAAACTGCTGGGGGGACGAAGTACAGGAAGAACGCACCAGCGCCTTGCAAGTACTGCCGGATTCCTTGCTCAGCCCCTACGCCCATCGCGGTACCGACCAATCCAGCGATAATCGCCATCGCCACCCCACCAGTAACGGTTGGAAAGAAACCGAGCTTTTGCAACTTTTGAGGAATCTTGCTCATCAAAATGTACACGCACGCGGTGGTGCAAATGTACGCTGGGGCGGCGGTGGTTGAAAATTTAAGCGTCATCCAGGGAATCAGGGCTAGCGGTACCAAGGAACCAGCCGCGACCGCCCAGAGAAGTTCCGGGGGGGTCTCTCCGCAAACGGCCGCGATCGCAGCGGAGGCGGTAATGCGTTTTGGCTTTTGGGTTTCTTTCGTCTCGGGCGGGAGACTTGGCGACGATTCAATTGCCGATACTTCAATCGTCTCAATTGCTTCCTCCTCCTCCCCCTGCTGTTTCTCACCTCCACTCATGACTTGCGCAACCTTTCCCGCGGTGAGCATCGTGGCGAGCGTCCCTAACGCGCACACCAAGGACGCCTGCCATATAAGCGACCCGGGAGGTAAGTTACTCACTGGCACTGCGCATATGTACGGGATGAAGATGCACGCGATTTGCGCATCCACGGCTTGCACTGCGGGAGATAACGTTTTCGTTATTAGTTTTTCTGCTGTGCTGTTTTTCGGCATGACAAGAAGCACTGTCGTGAGCAATATTAATGCAGTGATCAATGGAGCGGTGGTCACACCTAACGCGCGCATCGCGAAACTCACGGATCTCAGAAACAGCTCTAAAAGAAACAAGCCTCCTCCAACTTTCACGAGCCATCGGGTAAGCGCGGCGATTATTTGTTTCGACTGTCTGGGAGTTGGTGCCTCTACGGAGAACGCGTTGGTGGAGAAACTGTGCGCGGAAAAGCTGGGACCGGTGGCGTGTGGAGTGGTTCCCCGAGGCTTCAGCGGTGGCCTTTCGCGAGGGCATCCCAAGGTGCCTAGCTTTTTCGGGTTCCACGCCTTGTGCGCTCTTGCAACGCGTCGGTGGGTCACCGGTGCCGCCGAATACCCGGTCACTTTTGTCAGCGCCCGCGCCGATCGCGACGGAATACCCCGGAACCGCCCATGAACATGGGAAGTTCCCACCAAGGGCGCACACACCGCCGCCATCGCCTATGGAGCTCGATCGACGGTTCGCGCCAATATTCTCAGAGTTTCTCCAAGATTTGAGTCGATTTTTTAACACCGCTTTTGGAAGTTTGATGGCGCGAAATGGTTGACGCTTCGCACTCACACGCGCACGTGTACGACAACCCCCCCCTTCCCTTCAGTCATTTAAGATGTCTGAGCGTAAGGCCGTTATCAAGAACGCGGACATGTCCGAGGTACGGATTTGTCTCGTCTGGAGGGAGCGCGCGTTTTCCGTGCATCCTACGCGCGAATATGGAATCACTCGCATGGCTCTTCCCCCCGGGAAGTTGGGGCGATGACCGTCCCGGCGACCGTCCCGGGTGGTACTTCCGACCTTCCTTTTGGCCTAAAACTGACGCCTTCTATCCCACACCACCCAAATTTTACAATAACAGGACCTCCAGCAGGATGCCGTGGACTGCGCCACCCAGGTACGTCTCCTTACAGCTCTCATTAGCGTCCGGCGTTTGGCATTTACCAACCAACGTGTGCTTGGTGTTTTTTGACCAGGGAAGGGGGCGATCGCAAACGCGTATGCCGTTCCACCTTCGTCAACGCATGTTCGTTGACGCGCAGGTGTCACACATGGCAACTGCAATCATACGGAACCGTTCGCGTACAGGATTCCGACCGGACCCAGAGCATGGACACGCGTGGTCATAATCATGACTCACGCTCCATTTTTGGGCCGGGGAAACCAACAAGGAAGATCGATCGATTAGCGTGACTTTTTTCTCGACGGGACACGGAACTGACCACCCCCTTCCCTTTTCACAATCAATCCAACAGGCTCTCGAGAAGTACAACATCGAGAAGGACATCGCCGCGTTTATTAAGAAAGAATTCGACAAGAAGTACAACCCGACGTGGCACTGCATCGTGGGTCGCAATTTTGGAAGCTACGTCACGCACGAAACCAAACACTTTATCTACTTTTACCTAGGGCAGGTTGCGGTGCTCTTGTTCAAGTCAGGGTAATGGGTTTTTTGGACTACTTTAAGTGACTTTAAAGTGACTTTAAAGGGCGAACTGCGTATAGCTAGTGAGGTGTAAGAGAACCTAGGGGTGATACATACGCGTCTCTTCATCATCTTCTCAGTGAATTCATTGCGATACAAAAACAACCATCACAAGACGAACTTCCTCCTGTTGTGTTTGGTGCCGTCCGTCTCGCCGTTCCTGACGTACTCGTACTCGCCGTGTTCACTATCAAACGTGCCTTTCTGGACAGACATCAGTTTCAACGTGAACCGCGGACCCAGTTCCTGTAGCCGGGCCTGGACGGATTGCGTGTCGCTGTCGAGCGCAGGTTTTTTTTTCTTTTTCTTAGCAGTCGTGCTTTTCCCGCCCTCCCCATCGCTCTCGGCGTCGCTGAAATCCTCCTCATCTGATGAGTCATTTTCTGAGTCACTTCCACTGGCATCCAAATCGTCACTTCCACTGTCATCCTCCTCCCTCTCCTTCCGTCGTTTCTTTTCAATCGCTTTGGCTTTCTTGCCATTCCCGTACCGCCCGCGTTGTTCCACCTCGTCCACCGGAACCTCCGCCGTCGCGAGATGCCCGGCGTGCACGTTTTTCCGCCCTTTCCGCATTTCAAAAATGTACCGGTGGTGTCGGAAGAAAATAAAATCGCGCTGGTTGTGAAACGTCACCACGCGTCGTCCGTTGAACTCGGGCTTTTGGGGAAAAACGCTCGCGAACATCCTTCCGACCCTGTGCCCCATCCGCGTCGAGAAGTTGTTCAGAATCAACTCGGGGAAGTGGTTTGTGGCGCGGCCGTGGTTGCGGATCTTTTTTGTCAGGACCAACGAGGATAATCGGTATAAGCACGTAGGGCCTTCTGGTAAATGGACGTGTAGAAGGCCGTTGACCCGCGCGCCGTGCGAAAACTTCTTGTTCTCGTTGAACACGAGAAGGTCAGTGAAGCCTCGTTTGGTGGCGTGCGTGACGATCTCCTGGACGTGGTAACTCCGTCGCGCGTAGTAGTACGCGTTGGGCACCACCGTAAAAAGATTCTCTAGAAACTTGAACATCGCCCCGCTCGGTTTTCGGCTCGTCGTGATTATCACCTTCGGCTCCGACGCGTTGCTAAAGTAGTTCGCAAACTCATCCTCTGCGTCTTCCTCAGCAACCTCGTCGTCCCCTGCTTCCACGAAGGTTTCATCTTTAATCCGCTGGTTCTCGATGGTCTTCGGGACCTGACGCGGTTTCGGAGTCTCGCCCATTTCAATAGCGCGCTCCTCCTCCTTTTGCCGGGCGACTCTTTTTTTCTTTCGCTCCAAGGCTTTGTGGTGTTTCAGCTTGCCGTACAGCTCGGACCGGGCGATTTTGTTCTTTATACCACTCGTTTGCTTGCCCACCGTGACCACGGTGTCCTTTTCTCGCCGTGGGCGCTTCTCGGTGGAACCAGAAGGGCCCGCGTCTCCATCATCAGACGAAACATTTCTCTTTGTAGAAGCGCCGCCGCTTTTGTTGTTCGCCACGCTCTTCCCGGTGCGCGGCCCACCTCCTCCCATCGCAACCCTAAACCCTAAACGACGTACGCACCGAACGGGCTTGAAGAGGATATGAAGTGACCTTAGGGCGTGCCGTCGTATGTGACAAGGGAGGAAGCGGGGAACCACGTTTGCCGGCCGCCGACACATAGATAAAAAAGGCCGGTGACTGCCAACGTCGTGCCGTGACCTAGAAATAAAAAGTGGGTGACTGAAAAATAGCTTCGTTTCTACATTGTGACGGCCGCTCCTCGATGAGATGTCGCAACATACGCACATATATAAATAGATATAGTCGGTCTTACTACCCCTTAATCGTCCCTCTGCCCCTTCAACCGATCTTTCCCGTTGAACTGCCTGTACCCGAACCACTCGATGTCCCCGGGCCATGTTCCTTCGCCCTCGACAAGGCTCTTGTCAAACGCGCAATCCTGGTAGTACTGGTTCACGCCGCCGTAAAGGTGATAAAGGTTGGTATAGCCCGCTTGGTATAATTCAAACGCACCTGGCAGGCTCCCAGCCCCCTTCGTGTCATCTGTTAACCCTCTGTTTTTCGGCGGTTCCCTGACCAACGACCCTCCCCAGATGCAGGTTAGGATGATTTTGGTTTTTTTATCCGGGATGGCGGATTCAACCTGCGCAACAAAGTCTACGTTCTTCTTTTTGAACCCTGGGAGTCGCAGTTTAGCGAGGAAGCCGCCTAATACGTATGGCACAGATACACTGCCAGGCACGCTCCACTTTTCGTAATCCGGTTCGAAACGCACGTCCAGTAACACGGCGCCGCGTTTCATCAACTGGCTACACTCTTTACTATCGATGGTTTTCATCTTCTTCTCTTCCCGCAACCAGGACCACACCTCAGGCCACTTGGGCATGCCTTTGCCTATTCCGGGAACAATGCCGTTCGCTTCGGGGATTCCTGACGGGGGGAACGGGGCTTTGGCGGCGTACGTGGTGGTCCTGGGACGTCGCGTGGAAACAGATGTGCTTCCTTTCGACCCGCCCGATCGCAAACATCGCACATCGTTTCCTCCGCGTTTCAGCGATACGGGCACCGTGGGGTGGGCAACCGCGCCGAGGCCGTGCATGACTCTTGACGCGTTGGAGACCGGGATGTGAACAGAAACGGTCGGGCCGCGTTCTCCGTGCCAGGCGAAGTGATGCGCACAGCGTACTGTACCCACCAGAGGAGGTGACACGCTGGCAGAAATATTTCACGAAAAATCGATTTTTATTCAGGCCGCGTGCGCATTTCGTCGGGTGTGCCGATCAGTGAGGTGTGCGCTGAGGCACACCGCTCATTTTTGTCGCAGCCAGGGCCTTTAAATTGCCATCCACGCACTCACCACCATGGGCGACGGTTTAACTTACGGGTGGCACAGACGTGGTGTGCCTATTCCGCACGTCGCGCTTGTCGCGCTTGTTCTTTTCATTTTCGGCCGAATAACGAGCGTTGGCGATGGCGGCACTTCACCGGTTGGCTTGCCCACTCCAACGCTAACCAAGGCGCACGCCGCGGGTGACGCGACGTTGATAAAACGCGTAGAGACCGCGGAACGGGAACGGGAGCAGTACAAATCCCTGTACCAGGAGAAGGAGACGGAGCTGAACGGGGCTTTGAGTTCGATAGAGGAGGCGAGCGATTGCGAAGATAAACTAAAAAAAGAAACGGAGACGAAAATAAAGTTCGCAAAAGAGGTGGAGGCGAGCCGACGCGAGTTAGCGGAGAAGACAAAGCAAGCAGTGAAGGAAGCCGCGCTTGGAGTGGCTGATATGAATAACAAGATGGAGAAGATGGAACACCAACCGTCACACCAGCCTTCAAAACGGGACATCCCAGCCGGCCGCGAGTTTTCCAATCACCAAACCGGCGTTTCGGGAAATTCCGAAACCATGACGCTTGATTTTCAAGTCCTGAGTTGGGAACCGCACGCCGTGTTATATAGGAATTTCGCGAGCTTAGAGGAATGCGCACATGTCAAAGATTTAGCCGAAAAGCGCCTCGCCCCTAGCGGCCTAGCCCTCCGAAAAGGAGAAGACAAGGAGGGAACGAAAGACATCCGAACCAGCTCCGGAACGTTCCTGTCACGGAAACAAGACCCGGACGGCGTTGTGGAAAAAATAGAACGACGAATCGCCGACGCGACGCACGTACATTACACCCATGGCGAGCCCTTCAATGTGTTGCGGTACCAGCTCGGGCAGAAGTACGACTCGCACTACGACACGTTTGATCCTGAGAGTTATGGGCCGCAGCAGTCACAGCGGATTGCGTCGTTTTTGCTGTACCTGACGGACGTCGACGAAGGCGGCGAGACGCATTTCCCGCTGGAAGGCCCGGGCGGGCTTGAGCGGTTGAAAAATATAGATTACAAATCGTGCGACTACGGGTTGTTGGTGCACCCCCGAGCCGGGGACGCGTTGCTGTTCTGGAACGTGCACCCCAACACCACGTTCGACAAGCACGCGTTGCACGGCGGGTGCCCCGTCGTCAAAGGCGAGAAGTGGGTCGCCACGAAGTGGATTCGAGACAAAAGCTTCGGAAGAGCGTGATGAGTTTGTATTCCAAAAGAGACAAACAAAATCGCCAAAACAAAAGCTGCTACCGTTATCCATTTCGGGTATCAGGTTACGTGTCTCGCAACACTCCTCGCCCAGTGTGGCTCGCGCATACCGGGTTCCCCGCTCCCCTCGGGTCATTCGACGTCATTTACGATGTCCCCTGTCGCGGCTTCGATGTCGTTCACCGCTGCGGCGCCTGTCGCGGCCAGGGTCCAGTCGCGTGTGCGTCGCGGGGCGGTTAAACCTCGGTCGATTATTGCCCATGTTGCTGCATCAGCCGCCGCCGGTCGCGCGCAGTGGCCCCGGCCCAGGACTGGGTTGTCCACCCCCCGCATCGCCCCTGTGACTGTTACCAAACCCATCCGATCCGCGACGACGACCACGCACGCCGCGGATGCGGTCGCGGACGCCCCAGTTGACGAATCCGCCGACCCCATGAAATCCACCTTTGTGGTTGGCATCTTATGGTTCTTCGCGCACCAGCTCATCGGCGTGGGCAACGACGTGATTATGAAGTACACCGGGAGCACGCTGGGTGTTGCGCAGGTTGTGTTCCTACGGTTCGCGTTCGCCACGCTCACGATGTTACCCGTGATGTTGCTGAGTGGGATGGACTCGTTCAAAACCGACCGAGTGCCGTTACACGTCGCGCGAAGCGTTTTGCTAGCCTGCGGCATCGCGTTATACTGCCAAGGCCTCGCGATCGCCCCCATCGCGGTCGTCACCACTTTAAATTTCACAATCCCCCTGTTCACCCTAGTCATGGCCAGAGTGTTCCTCAAGGAAACCGTGGACGCGACGCGGTGGATCGGCACGCTCGCTGGGTTCGCGGGGGTCATGGTCGTCATGCAACCAGGGGGCGCGTCATTCAATCCGCAATGGCTCGTGGTTTTATTGTCAGCCGCTATGTTCGCCTCGCTGGACGTGCTAAACAAAGTGTTCGTGGGCAAGGAATCCTTCTGGGCTATGATTTTCTACACCGCATTTTTCACCACCGCGATCGCCGCGGTACCAGCCGCGATGGCGTGGGTCGCGCCGACTGGAGCGCAGCTGGGTTTGCTCGCCATCCTCGGCGCCGGCGCTAACTTGTTACTCTACTGCCTTTTAAAATCCTTCTCGTTAGTCGACGCCTCCGCGCTGGCGCCGTTCCGGTACACGGAGCTCATGTGGAGCGCAGCGGTCGGCGCGCTTTTTTTCGGGGAGATTCCCGCGGTCTCAACCCTAATCGGCGCAGCGGTGATTATCCCCTCCACCCTGTACGTAGTATGGGCGGAGAACCAGAAGGAAAAGAGCGATTGAGGTTAGAATGATTAAATTATATTTGTTTACAATGAACGCGGAGATCAATCTTCCGTTGACACTTTCGTTCTACATGTCATACTACCCTTCATGACCCTTCATATCCATCATTCATACCCTATATTAAAAGCAGCACCAGCATTCGAACGGGCACTTGCCTGGCTTTCCGTTTTTCGGCGCGACTTGTCCGCACGACACGTCTGAAAAGTCGCCGTACGATTTGTACACCGGAAGTCCGTCTTCGAATCTTCGCGGGACGTTAACTGGGGTGAACTCGGGTTTCTCGCGTTGCTGTTTCGGTTTCTTCTGCCCGGGGAGTAGGACGCGGGCTTGTTCTGTAGGGCCTTCTTTTTCTACTCGTGCCGCTTCTGCTGCCGCAAGCGCTGCGTCGGTCTTGGCCTTCTTCTGCTTGCCCTTTGAGAACAACGCGTCTAAATCGAAGTCGCCGCCACCTTTTTCTGATTTCTTCGAGGGGTCACCACCACTCGCTACACTTCCTGAAGGCTCCTTTCCTTTCCCTGGTTTCGACACCCCTCCATGGACGGAAGACCCGCCGCCGGAAGGTGGTCCTTTCGACTTGTCCTTCTTGCCCATCGTGCCACCCCGAGGCGGCGGCGGGGGCGCCCGAAGAATGTGCTCATAGTCGGCGGTGCCCATTTTATTTTTCTTCGATTTCGATGACGCGATCACGCGACTCCACGTGGCCGTGAGTTCGTGGCTCCTACGCCTCGAAGCCCTCGGGTCACTTCGCCTCGCGCAGTGCTCCCACAACTCGCGGGCCACTCGCGATGAGCGTGGTTGTCCCGAAGCCTTCGGGCAACGGCATTACCCACGAAACGATTCGGTTGACCGAGATGGAGAAGGGCAAGGGCAAGGCTACGCCCAAGACCGCCGCCCCATCTTCCGCCGATCCCTCGGGGTACGACGAAAAAGCCAAGCAGAAGTTGGAGCGCGAGCAGAAGAAGGAGCAAGACAAGGATGTGAACTTCTGGAAGCAACACAAACAGGAACTGTACGAGATGTTACCGTTCCTGTGGCCCAAGGAACGGCCGTTCATTAAGGTAATGTTCGTCGTGTCTGTGGTGGCGCTGTTGTGTTCAAAGCTGTGTAACGTCGCCTCGCCGATTGCGCTGAAATACGCGGTTGATGCCGTGGTCGCCGGCAAGTTCAGCGTCAACGCGATTCTGGCGTACGGGCTTATAAGGTTTGCCGCGTCTCTGTTCAACGAAATCAAGGATAACGCCTTTGCGTTTGTCAGCACGCACGCGAGCAGGAAGATTTCGTTGAGAACGTTCACGCACGTGATGAGTCTATCTTTACGCTTCCACATCAGCAGGAAAACTGGCTCCGTGATCCGCGCCTGCAGCAGAGGCAGCGAGTCCTTCGCCGCACTTCTCCGCTACATCTCGTTCCAAGTAGCCCCCATATTCCTGGAAGTCGCCATGGTATGCATCTACCTGTGGATCTTCTACAGCTGGTACTTCGGCGTGATCACGTTCATGGTGATTTTCGTGTACGCGGCGTTTACGATTCCGTTCACGGAGTGGCGGAATAAATTCAGGCGCCAAGAGACCGACGCCGACGATGTGTTCAACCAAAAAGCAACGGACAGTTTGTTGAACTACGAGACTGTTAAATTATTTTGCGCGGAGCCGCATATCGCGCACGTGTATGACGTGGCCTTGGCGAAGAAGCAGGCGGCGAGTTTGAGGACTACTCAGAGTTTGACGGGGTTGAACTTGGGGCAAGCGGTGATTATCACGGTTGGCATTACGTTATCGTTAGCGTTGGCCGCTCGGGAAGTTTTGGACGACAAGATGACGGTCGGGGACTTCGTTTTGGTGAACACGTACATCCTACAGCTATACGTCCCGTTAAACTTTTTAGGAACGTACTACCGGATGATCAAGCAGTGCATGGTTGACGTGGAGGCGATGTTCCGGTTAATGAAGGAACACGAAGACGTCCAAGACGTTTATCCAAACACGGAGCTTGTTTTGAAATCACGAGCCGATGCGAGCGTGAGCTTCAATGATGTGAAATTTATGTATAATGTCTCGGATGGCAGGCAGATTCTCAAGGGTGTATCATTCACAGTAGAATCCGGGCAGAAGATCGCGATAGTTGGAAGTAGTGGAGCGGGTAAATCCACGATATCAAAGCTGCTGTACCGGCTGTACGACATCCAATCTGGTTCCATCACGATCAACGGGCAAAGCGTAGCGAACGTCACGCAACGCTCCGTCCGCTCGCAAATAGGCATCGTCCCCCAGGACTGCGTTTTGTTTAACGATACAATTGAGTACAATATCGGGTTCGGGAAGCTAGGGACGAGCACGATGGGCACTATAGACGAAGTGAAGAAGGCTGCGAAAGCCGCTCAATTCTCAAAGTTTGTCGACGAACAGTGTAAGGACGGGTACGACACTTTGGTTGGTGAGAGAGGGTTGAGGTTATCGGGTGGGGAAAAGCAGCGAGTCGCGATCGCACGTGCTTTGCTAAAAGACCCCCCTATCATGATCTACGACGAAGCCACCTCGTCTCTGGACACGCACACGGAGAAGGAGATTATGTTGAGTATCAACGAGGCGGCAAAGGGACGTACGAACATCGTTATCGCGCACCGCCTATCGACGATCATGGACGCGGATTGTATTATTGTTTTGAAGGACGGGCTCGTTGCCGAACGCGGGGACCACCCGAGCCTGTATGGGGATGAAAAAGGGCTTTACAGGGCGATGTGGGACCAGCAGTTGAGGAGTGCGATGGAAGGGGGGTCGAGTCGCGTGAACTTGATTGGGGGAAAATAGGAGGGAGCGTGAGAGTTTGTGATGTGATACTTTTAAATTCTTTAGTGACGATATATTTTTCGTTCTTATCAGTTATTTCTATACCTATATCTTCCTAGAGCAGCTTAATTTCGTCCGTACTTTCGTCATACCAGTACGGAACCTTGCCCACTGGCGTATCGTCGCGTGCTGTGGGCGGGGCTGTGGGGACGTCGAGAAGAGTTTGAGGAGACTGTTTCGCTTCCGTTACGTTCCGCGCTAACTCCGTCGCGACTTTTCGCATTTTCTGCAACTCCAAAAACACGACTTGCGCGTCGTTTAGTTCCGCCCGTTGCGCATCACTCAACGTTTCCTTTTTAGGAAGCGCATCGTCCAATTCCTCCAGTTCACCTTTCAATGCAGCAACCTGAGCTTTTGCCCTTTCAAGGTCACGCGATAGTTTTTCATTCGCGCCAGAAATCTCGACCAACTCGTTTTCGGCGAGTTTCTTTTTTGCAGACGCGTCGCCGGCGGCGTTTTTCCACCGCACGACTGTCCTCTCGAGCTCACCCACTTTCAGTGCGGCGACGTGCTGTTCCCGGACCTGCTCCAGGCGTATCATTTGAACGGTATCGGATTCGTTTTGAGAAGAAGTCGTCGCGTCGGAGCTCGAGTTTTGTCGAGTTTTGTTTTTTGAGTCTCTTTTTTTCTCAAGCGCGCTTTCTTTTTCCAACTCTACGAGCTCCAACTGCGCTTTGAGTTTCTCCACCTCCGCCACCGCCACCTCCGCTCGTGCGTCCGCTTCCTCTGCGATTACGACGGCCTGTGCGATTTGAGTCGCAGCGTTGGATGCTTGCGCAGCCGCTATCTTGGCTTCTTCTTCTACCTTGACTAGCGCGTTTCGTAGGCTTTCGGTTCCACATTGGCTCACTTCCTTGCTCGTCTCCGCCTCACGCAGCGCTTCTCTAAGTGCATCCCTTTCCTGCGAGGTTTTTTCATGTAAAGAGGCGAGATCCCTTAGGCTCACGTTCAAAGTTCTTTTCTGGGAGGTAAGCACGTCTAGGCGAAGCCGCACCGCGGCGTCGGTGTTTGCACCGCGGTTGATACCGCGATTCTCCACTCCCCGAATCAGAACCTTTGAGGATGTCGATGAAACGGGGTTCGTGGCACGCAACAGCGCGCGGATTTCTACGGACGGGTGGTCCGTGCCGCCGCCATCCACCGCGGACGTCGCGGTGATGCCCCGCGTCTCCATCACCACGGCCACGCCCGCGAGTTTGATGAACACCAGAGGGGCGACCGTCGTTGTTGGTAGTGTTGGTTGTCACCGAAATTTTATTCTCAAAAAAATCCAACTTGCTTCTCAAAGTCATCATTCCTCGTCGCACCGAGGAGGTCAACCCCTCCCCACGGCCCCGATGGGCTTGAACTCCCGCCGCCGCGCGATCGTTTTGTTCGGCGATTCCCTAACACAGCGGTCGTGGGAGCCGCACGGGTGGGGTGCAAGTTTGGCGCATACTTACGGCCGGCGGTGCGACGTGTACAACCGCGGATTCGGGGGATACAACACGCGGTGGTGCAAATACATGCTCGAAGAGTTGTTCCCAGAAAATGAACATCCATTGTTAGTAACCGTAATGCTCGGCACGAACGACGCCGCGCTGGTGGACGTGGAGCCTGCCGCGCACGTGCCCCTAGACGAGTACGAATCTAATTTAGATGCTATCGTGAAGCACGTTAAATCCAACGCAACTCAAGTCATTGTGATGACGCCGCCGTGCATGGATGAGTCTCAGCGGCTAAAATTCCAAAACGAAAAGTACGGGAAAAACGCGATTGGCAAGTTGGACCGGACGAACGAAAACACGAGAAGGTACGCTGAGGTTTGCAAAAAAGTAGCACGTAGACACTCGGTGCCGTGCCTTGATCTGTTCGCATCCACGTTGAGAAAGCAAAACGAAAACGGAAAGCCTTCGTTGAGTCGAACGCAGTCGCTTGACCCGTGGGCGGAACCCGCAGGTATCGGCACCCCGAAATTCGATCGCGAGAAATTGCTCTTCATAGACGGCATTCATTTCAGCGAGTCGGGACAGAAACTCGTGGCCAAAGCTTTAATGGACTGTATTAATAGTGACATCCCTGGTGACGTACTCAAATCGGACTCGATGGATCCTGATTGGCCGTTCGGACCGCAGCTGAGGGGAAACCCACAGGCGTGGCGCGAGAAGATGGAGCACCACTCTCAAACTGCGCGAATCGACCCGACGCTTTTCGGTAAAGTAAACGGGAAAGACAGTGTAGGAACTGAAACTAAAAATGTCATTCACCGTGCCCCCGATACCGGTGTTCCCGGAATGTTGACCGATAGCACAACTCGGGGAATAGCGGTGTTGCTCACGGTAGCAGGAATCGGAGCGGGGCTTGGGTATTTGGTGGGCGCGCGGAGGTAGTGGCGGTGGCTAGTATTTAGCGAAATTGTCGGAGAAAATCTGCTTTCGGTTTTTCTTTGTTTTGTCGTCGCCTTTGGGGATCCGCCGTTGTCTCTGCTCACTTCCGTCTGCACGGTGACTTGCTCGTTGCGTCGACGATCCATTGTGACCGACCGACGCGATGTCGGCCGAAGACAACTCCGTGGGCGCTAAGCGCGATCGCCAAGAGCCCGGATCTGGGGATGAGCCTGTGGCTAAGGAGGCTAGGGTTGAGGCCGCTGCGAATGAACCCGCGTCTACGACAGAAGAGGCGCCCGCGACCGCCACGGATGCTGCTGCGCCTGTGGCAGACGAGCAAAAGGAGGAGCAACCTGCCCCTATCGTGACCCTGGAAGAAGCACTGGAGCTACTGGCGCCCAAAGTCACCAAGCGGTTAGCGGTGTTGCACGAGTCGGGAGTGGTTGCTGAATCCGAGGTAGAAGCCTCCACGCTTCACGCACTGGGGGAGTTCACCCCGGTGCAAGCCGTGGAAATCATCGACCAGCTCACGGAAGAGAACTTGCAGGGCTTCGAGGACAAAAATAAATTAATCAGAGAGGTGATGGATAGGTTCAGAGCGCCCCCTGCGCCCGCTGTAAAAGCTGCACAGGGTCCCCGAAACAGCGGCCCCCGCGCCGCTCCGTCTGCGGCGGTGAGCGGCGCGCTTGAAAAACTCTACGCCTCAGGCACCGTAACCTCCGGGAAAATCGACGGCAAGATGCTGGACCACCTGGCGTCCATGCCCGAGCCTGCTGCAGTCGCATCTATTGACGAACTAGCAACGAGCGATTTATCGGGAATAAGGAATCTGAACGGGTACCTGAAGAGCATCTGCCGCAGGCACGAAGGGCCACGGGAAGATCGACGTAACGATACTCAATCACACGACACCCGCGGTGGGTTTCACTCTGGCGCGCGACGTGCAGCTCCTCCAGAGGCTTTTTTCGAGATTCAAAGACGGTTCCAGATGGGAGTTATTACAGGTGGAGTGGCGATGCGCTTGGAGCAGTTCTACCAAGACACCGGTGCGAACCTAGACTCCGCGGCGTGGGACATGATGTTGCAGCTGAACGAACCGTCGGCGATGGCGGCGATCAACGAGGTGCACTCCGCGTGCCGGGGCGACCGAGCCGTGCGGAACCCTAGCGCGTTCTTCACCGGGATCGCGCGGAAACACAGAACCGCGATGGAACAAGGCCGGCCTTTCGCGCAGCTGAGCTATGGGGGAGGAGGCGGAGGGTACGGTGGACACGGAGGACACGGAGGACACGGAGGGTACGGAGGCGGTCACGGCGGCGGACGCGGCGGATACGGCGGCGGACCTCCCCCAGGCGTTCACGGCGGCCGCGGCGGCGGCCCCGTGAATGACGAAACCTTGCGCGCGCAGCTTCCTGCGAGTGTGTATCAGCGAATTTCAAACGCCTCCGCAGCTGGAAAGTTCAACATAGACGCTATCGACCAACGCGCTCTCGATACACTTTTAAAACTCGACGAGCCCACCGCAGCGCAAGTCATTGACGAAATTGAAGGCACCGACCTCGCACGCATTCGAAACTTCGCGGGGTACTTCATGGGTATATGCAACAAGTTCTTGAGAGGGGGACCGGAAGGGGCGCAGCAGAGATATTAACATAGGGTGTATGACTTTATTACATTAATCCTACAAAGCGTCACTTCTCGTCGACTCTGATTAGCTCAATGTCGAACAGCAGCGTCTTGTCAATCATTCCTTCGTTCTCCAGCACAAACCCCAGCGCTCGTTCGCCCGAGAAGTTCGACGGCTGCGGCCCCATGGTCTTCCACTTGCGGCCCTGGGGGTAGGATAAATCTGAGCCGCCTGCAACGATCACGCGGCGAATCTCACCTGCTTTCATCCCTAGGACGGCTTCTCGAAACGCGGGGATTATTTTCTGGTCGTCTGACGTGAATCGCACAAAATCCTTGTCATCCCCCGTGAACGCGCCTCCTTTTGATTTATTCCGCGCTTCGAATGGCCGGCCGTAATAGCCTAAAGTATAGCCGTCCCAGTCTATTACTGCTTTCTTTCCAACAGTCATCGTAGACCCAGTGCCCTCCTTCATTGTCTTGTACTGCAACGCGCCGTCAAATTTCTGCACGAAGTCGGGGTACACGTATTTGCTCTTTCCGTAGTCTTTGCCTTCAAGGGAAGGCATGTACTCGTTGCTTGTTTGGTACTCCGCGTTTGCGGGGTTTACGAATGGAGTGAAACACTCTAGCAACGCGACTGTGGGGGCGATCGCACAGAGACCCAGGGTGGAGCGTCGTGAGACCGAAGAAACAGATGTCGGGGCTTTCGGGGATTTCGTGGACTCGCAATCGGGGTCGCGGGAACCATCGACGCGGTCACCGGCGTTCACTCGGACGGTGCCAGCGCGCCCTTGACTGCGCGCGCGGCGCGACGCGGTGCCATAATGTGCGAGAGCAACTGGCGCGAACGTCACGCAAGACATGGCACGGGGAGGTGTGGGGAGGAGCGAAAGGGAACAGGTTGAGTTGGCATCCGAGTCACCATTTCGGGACGTGGCGCATCCATTTTTGACTGTGATATATTTTGATGCGCTCGCTACGTACGTCTGCACATTGCACTAAAATAAACCGAGCTCTAGCCAGACTACCTCGACCTCCTTGCAGACTACACAACACTCCTTAAGCTCCTCTCGCCTCTCTCCTCGTCGCGTCGTGCAGGATGTCCACGTCCACGGCGTCAGCGGGCAGCTGCACGTACCTGACGACGGATCCGCGGATAAAGCAGTTGCGCACGCTCTTCATGTGCGGGTACCGTTGCTGGTCCACCACGGATGTGCTTTCCAACTTGATGTTCAGGTACTGGTCAACTGAAACTAGGGTGCCGCCGATCGCCAGGTCGTTCTTCAACTCAACCACGATCTCCTTGCCAACAAGCGTCTTGAAGTACGAGTAGAATAACATTTTGGTTTTTTCTGTTGATCGAGTCGTGGGGTTGTTGAAACGGGGGGTTTGATCGGTACAGGAATGGGATCAGGGTCAGCTGAAAGGAAGGTTGGTGTATGCGTGTTCGAAAAGAAGGATCATCAGTCGATTGTGAAAACTCGATCACGATCGTGCGCTTCTCGTGTTCGCGTGGCCTTCCGATTGGAATCCACAGACGTTCCACGCAACATCGTCGTGTGTATAATGTGAAGTATGTCGAAATCGTGTGCGTTTCGAGAAAGACACTGGTGTTCTACGGTGGAGACGCACATCGTGTCGCTAGATTTTCACAAATGCCGCCTTCTGTCCGTGCTCCGATCCGGGGCTCACGAAAACAGGGGGTGCACCTTGACACTCCTTTTACGTCCTGCGTACGCCTTACGCGTTGGACGGGTTCGAGAAACCGTCTGCGTTCGCGCCGACTCGCGTGCAGTCGCGCGTGGCAATGTGGCGAGGAGGGGCGCTTGGACAGAAACAAACCCCATCAATCATATCAATCCACGCCCGCCCGATTTTCGATCACGCCAAAATGGCCAAAAGTGCCGATAAGCGTTTCCAAGGGGAACTACCTCGATGGCCTCTATCGACTGCGTCATTGTGAGGCGCGCATCGGAGTTTGACGGCCGCGGCAGGGTGAGCGCCAGGGGCTATCGTGGTAGCCGGCGCAGCGTAGGAGCCCCTCCCGATGGCTTGGCCCACATGGCTCGTACCTGAAGCGCAGGCGTCGCGAAATCTAAATGGCGTTTCTCGGATGGATCGTCTTGGTTCCGCCGAGACGAGGATGGCGCTCCCCGCATGCGAATCCTCCGGTGTCCCATCCCCACGCCGGTTCGCGGTGACCTCCGTGGTGGTGAAACCAATGCCCACCACACGAATCGCCCCGCTGCATGACCTATCCCCAGGAAGTTCAGATGTGTGGCTAGTTGGGCGGTGGGTGCGGTGGGGCTGCGATAAACTGAACGCGATTGACCAGAAAACAGCGGAGAAGATTCCGCAACTCGAACGCGGAGCCGCTGCTGCGAAACGCAAACTAAAGCTCGCGGTACAGAAAGAAATCACCAACCAGTTCCCTCCGTTACAAGTGTACCTCGCGGATAGAGCGTTCGCGCTTGACGAAGCCAGGAACATCGAAATGGAAGCGGCGCGGAAGTTAGCGGCGGAGCTGGTGTCTGAGGCTACCGATGTAACTACTACAAATGCCGATGAAAACAGCATAAATGACATACTGACGGTTTCAAATGAAGTAATTGATACTCACATCAAGCCGAAGGATGGTCCCATTGAGCAGCGGCGAAAGCTTACAGACTTTTTCAGTACGAGTTCGGAGACGGCGGTGGCGGCGGTGGAAACTGAGTCATCGACTACCGCGACGATCGAGGCTGAGACGCACGTGCAGCTGCGGACGCAAGACATCGAAGTTGAATCTAAGGAAGATCCTGAGGCAAGAACACAAACCACACACGAGACTCAACAACAGCGTGAGGCTCGTTGGGCGCGCGAAGGCGCCGCGCTCGCGGCGTCGCTCGCGGCGTCGCCAAAGCCGAAAACGCCAGTCGTAAAAACCCGGAGTAACGCTGTGAGTAAGACTCGAGTACCTTCTGGAGTAGCTCCTTGCGTTCATCAACAGCGCGTATCTCGTCGCCGCGCAGAGGCGAGTGCCGCGCCTGTCGTATCCGCGCCGCGCCTCACCCTCGCGCCGAAAAGCAATTCTTCGCACTCGCCCACGTGCCTCGCCGCGCCGACGATTTCAACGATGAACCGTCCAACTAGACGTACTTCAGCACCCAAAAATTCCAAGCCGCTCCAAGAACTGCCTGAACCCACCGCAAGCAGACGTGACCTCAGGGACGATATCGCGCGTCAAGAGCGACGCGCACACCGGGAAGCGCGGAGGGAAGCACGACGAGCCGGGGATGAAAATGTGGGATCGTCAAAAGTAGAAAACAAAGAAAATGAAACTCGATCAGAGCGACGAAGCAATTCGTCGGGAGGCGTTAAAAATGTTCGCCCATCGAGGTCCACGGACGACGCGGTGGAACGCATGTTCGCGAAGACTTTAGGGGCTACTGGGACTACGGAGACGGATGGTACGCCCTCGAAAACAAAAGGTCGTGCTTTCAGTGACATCATGAACACAAAAAACGAAAACTCCCTCACTACAAAACTCGACGAGTTTCGCACTTCGCTTTCGGCGTTTTCCACACGCGCCGCGTCTGTGATTGCCGAACTCGCCGACACGCACTTCGACGGAAACGGAGAGTTTCAAACCTCAAACCTCTCACACAAAGATAAAACCCGCGTGGAACACGTATATACCATGTCCGTCGACGGCGCGGACGTGTTGGTGCAAACCAGAGAAGTCACGGTGCAGGGGAAGCAAGTTTAGAAAGCATATTTGGTTGTATTAATAATAGTATCATCCTTCTCCTTCCCCTCACCTCCTTACCTCCCTGGACTCTTCCGGACTTTCCACTTTGCCTTCCCCCCTTTCTGCAGTCTGTCGATCGGTCTTTGTGCAAATTTTAGCCATACGAACGCAACAATCGGGGTCGCAACAACCGCGGCGTGAAATGGCCAATCGCTGGAAACGCACGAGCCGCCGGACGAGGTGCATGATTTTTTCGCAATTTCCGTCCCGCAACTCGTCTCGCTCTTCGCCCCAACGCACTCCTTCACGGTCACCGCGTCAATTAAAAACATAGTAGCCGTTTCGCACCACTTGTACCCCAAGTTGGAAACCGTGTTCAAAAGAGTCATGTACGTGCCGCCCATTGTTTCGTCCGACACTTTCGAATAGAAACTCATGAACGACACAAAGTGCACGGTGTTGAGCCCGGCGTAGATTGATAGCCAAAGGTATAACGTCAGGTAGAATCCATACGGGATGCTCGCGGTGCCAGCGGCGACGTCTTTGATATCCTCCGGCACGGCCACCACCACTAACGACGCTCCCACCGCTACGAACGCACGTAGCATCCATGTTTTTGTGACGCAATCCAACGGGCGAGCGCCGGCGGTCCATTTGGATACGTAAACCGGAAGCAAAACGCTCACCGGCGTCATCAGCGCGCTCAACGTCGCCATGTGTTGTTTAGGTACGCCGCGTTCTAAAAGTTTCAACTGCGTTAACGTTTCAGCCGCCGAGAACGCGATCGCGCGAGTCAATAGGACACCTGTCAGTTTCAACACCGGGGGTAATCTCGCGATAGACAAAGCCTGCTTATACGCTCCAATTACTGTCAATTTATTTAATTTCGAATCTCCAACAATTGTGTTTTCTCTCTTCAGCGCCACGAAGAACGCGCTGGACAGAAACACAACGCCCCAGAAGCTCATGAACCCCCCGAGCCCAACAGACCCGTACGAGTTGAGAATCAGGAATCCAGTAAAGGACACGAAAAAACCGCACGTCTGGCCTACTGAATTACATGTCGACGCTAGCCCGACGTTTTTTTTTGAAAGCATCGTCAACGCCCATCCGTCAACTGCGATGTCCTGCGACGCGAGGAGGAAATAGATCCAGAAAAAAACGGCGGATAAAACGTTGACATCGCTTCCTTTTTCGGAGATTAGAGTGCCTAGGTGGGATGACAGGTATATCAACGTCCCTCCTACTGCGATTTGAATGGGGATGAGCCAGGTTTTCCGCTGCCCGATAGACTTAGAATACAGGGAGTCGACAATCGGAGCCCACAGGATCTTCAGGCTGAATGGCCAGCTCGCCAGGGAAAACACCCCTTGTTCCGCGTAGCTCGCCCCCTTTTCTTGAAGAATGAAGCTCACCGAGGCGCTCAAGCCCATGGGGACGCCCTGTAACGTGTACAGCAGCAACAACAGCGCGACTGACCCGTAATCGCCACGCAAATTGCCGCCCTGTTTTTTCCTTAATTTGTCATCGTCATCATACCCTCCGTGTTCCTCGTCCGTCCCGTAGTCACCCAGAAGCTTGCCCTCCAGCAAATCAGCCGCGCTGCTGTTGCGGCGCACATGCGCGCGCGTGCGGTACACCATCGCTCGGGGACGGGTTGGAGCTGGCACCAGGCACCTCCGCGCGCGGGCAATGAGAGCGATTGAGGCGACGGCGGCCTGGAAAACCCGGAACAGATAAAAAAAAATCGGTTTGTCGCTTCGTGAGAATTTCAGAGGAGACACGCGAACGAGTTTTGGGTATCACACGTCTTCATACATGCATGCTTGTTGCAATCTTCTAGCGCGCCGCTTCGGGACCGGGCGCGGCTTCGTACGCCTCGTACTCCCCATTCTCAATCGCGTCGTCGATGGCGTCCACAATCGCCTCCGGGTCGTACTGATTGTCCTGCTCCTCAAAATATTCAGGAGACATTTCCGGCGCTTGCGCCACGGCTTCCACAGTGTCTTCGAACGACTCTTCGTACGCATCCGTGTCGTCTTGATCGATCTCCAGTTCTTCGTCAACGTCGCCCGCGATGTCCGCGTTCAAATCAACCGTGATTTCAGAAGTGGCGCCGTTGACGGAGATTTCTGTAGTGTCTGATTCTGTCTCTTCAGGCCCTTCAACAGGGAGGATTTCTTCAACCTCAGACACTTCCTCGACAACCAGTTCCTCCGCCTCAACCTTCTGTGCCTCCGCCGGTCCAGGCGCCTCGGCGGACGCTTCGTACGCCGCTTCATCTTCCGGATTTTCAATCAACTCCTCAACAACCTCCTCCCCTTCCGGCTCCTCCACCTCTTCAACCACCTCCTCGACCGCGGCGAGTTCGTCGTCCAAGTTTTCGATTCCCAGCTCGCCCATGAACGGCTCCAGTAAATGTTTCGACGAACGTTTCTTGCCCAGCTCACCCGCGTCCTCCTCACCACCCTCCCCTAGCAAGTCGTACGGCCATTTGTCCGAGTACGAGTTCTTTTCGTACCTCGGGACTTTAACATACCCCTGGTCGCCCCACGCGACGTCCGGGTCTTTGAAATTCAATTGAACCCCCTCCGGCGCGTTGGGTGAGACATGGTAGCAATTCAGGGCGTACGTCTGGGTATCCTCTTGAATTGACGAACACACCTTGACCATGAGCCACGCGTCCACCATGTCCATCCCCCCTGTTTTCACGATGAACGCATCCAGCTTGTCCTTCATGCGTTTCTGTGAAACGTACCCTTGTAAACCTGCCGCCCCTTGCATTTGATTCCACCTGTAAATATGTAAGTCGGCGGATTCTTTGGGGCCTTGGGATTTGAAGCTATACATATAGTCTCCAGACACCGCGGGCCCATGCGTAAGGAACATGATATCGTAGTCACTCGGCTGGTGTTTCACGATGTCCTGGAAGGAATACGCAGGTACACTAATAGTCCACGGCGCGTCCGACTCCAAAACAACCACGTCGTCCCACTGCTCGTCCCACTGCCGCTGCCACTGGAACATGTGGCCGTACATGCACCCGACGTGGTGCGCGATGTGCATCCACCCCTCTGGTAGGGTGTTGTTGTTCGCACGAGCTTCAGCCACAGCTCCTGCGTAATAGAGCTCACCAAGGGAGTGCGCCCCTCCCTCTGATTCATCTTTCGTCCCCAACCTTGATTCCAAGCCACTCACCGCCTTTTCGGCTTCGTCGAACTTCTCGGGCCAGTTGTACGCGTTGATGCCGGGTGAGATTTCCAAATAGTTTGCTAAACCTTCCTGATCCATGCAGTTCTCCCGCCCCATCCACTCCTTGATGTACTCGGTATTCTTCAGGTCGTTCTCGGAGTCGATGCCGATCGCCAGGACGTGCGTGATGAGCGTGGATCGGTACCCAGATTGGCAACCGTTGTCGTCTTGATTCTCAGATTCCTCTTCACCACCCTCACCCTCACCCTCTTGCGGTTCCTCCGGATCTCCCAGCTTGCTCTCTGCGTGCGCGCGTCGTGGGACCGGGGCCTTGACGTAGTGCTGGGAAGGGTCCGCGGTGGTGGTGGTCGGGGGTTGTGTTTGCTCAGCACGCATGAGACTCAGCTCAGGCAACTCGGTGGGGTCGATCCTCGTATCGTACCCGTCCCTGAACGCAACCTTGGCGCACGCCACGAGCAGCAGCGCGGACCCAACCGCGACGCTGCCGAGCACGCGCGGGAACGAGTCATTCTTCACGCTCCTGGCGCGAGGCACGTATTCGCCGCCATCACTCTGGGGGTGGGGGACAAGGGGAAAGGTCAGACCCGTGCGGTGCGGTGACGGGAGTGTGTCATAAAAAGATTCGACTGGAGGGCGATCGAGAGGGACGGGCGCACGAGCGACGTGGCCGCGGGTCGTACCTGCACCAGCAGTGGCACCGCTTCTGGGTTACCCATCGCGTCGTCCCACCGGGTCAGACGAGGCGCGAGGCGCTGTGGCGTCGTCGGGGGAGCCGGGGGGTTGATGTAGTCAAAACACGACTCGAGGTGTTACGGTTATCGAACACCCGGAAATTGATTCGAGAAACTTCGATTTATTTTCCTAGGATGAGCGAAAACGTCAAAAGCTACGACTCCGGTCTTCGCTCGTCGTGGCGAGTGGAGCGCAGACGACACGTGCGAGCGGAGGTAAATAATGGGGGGATATATTAAGCGGTGCTCGCACGGAAGGCAGAAAACCCAGTCTAAGGATTGTAACCCGTGTCCCCATGGCAAGGTGAAATACCGCTGCGCGGAGTGCAACCCCTGCCCTCACGGCAAGCAGAAAAGCAACTGTGCGGCGTGCAAACCCTGCCCTCACGGCAAGGTGAAAAGCAAGTGCGCGGACTGTAAACCCCTGCCCGCACGGTAAGGTGAAACACGGCTGCGTGGAGTGCAAGCCCTGCCCTCACGACAAGCGAAAAAGCTGGTGCTCGCAGTGCAACCCCTGCCCCTACGGCAAGACAAAACACGACTGTTTGGCGTGCACCGGTTGCCGTCACGGCAAGCGGAAAGTGATTGCTCTTCGTGTAAGTCAGAACGCGCGGATCCGCCGAGGTCAAAGCGGATCAAACGCGAGCCGGAGAGTTCGCCCGACATCAAACAAGAGCCGGAGATCAAGCAAGAACCCGAGCCGTTCACCATCCGCGGCTACTTCGGCATCGGCGACGAGGACACGAAATAAGTGATAGAGACATGTCTTTTGATACTACAAGCGCTACAACACACAACACTTCAAAAATCCAACCCACCCAACACGCTCCGCACGTTCTCCACTGGCCCCACCTGCGTCACCGCTGCTTGCGCGAAGCACCCCGCCATCGCTACCATGGCGAGTCGTCCGTGTTTTATTTCTGCGACGCGTTGATTTTCGAAAAACTGCGCGTCATCTGCTAATTTAAACGGGTCGAACGGCGCGCCGCCCGGGTAGTTTTTATCCCCCGGAAGGTATACCCCTACTGGTTCCAGTGATCGAATCCCAACGAACCGCGCGTACTCAGGCCCACCCATCAACACAAGTTGACACGCAGCGATGATCGCGATGCCTTGCTTGCCCGCGATGACGAAGCTCCCTAGCCCTAGGTAGTCCAAATTAGCGCCGCTTAGCTTCGCGGCGCCGACCTTCCACCACACTGGCTCGGCGATTTCCAGCAAACCGGTTCCGTTTAACAGCTCGGGAACCACCACGCCCACCACCGCAAGCATGGCCCACCGCGCGTGTAAAAGCTCCAACTCCACGGCGCGGTCCAGCTTTTGGGACAGAACTGGGTTATATTGAGAGGTTTGTGAAGCCATCAATTCTTCCATTTTAACTTCTCCATCATCATCGTCCCTCGCCAAACCAAGCGGGTCGAAGCCGTAATCCCCGGGAAGCTCTCCGTTTAGGTAATTAGGGGGGGTCCGGGCGAGTAGAGATCTGTCTGGTCCGAAGAAATTATTTAATTTCTTCCTCACTTCAAATCGTTCAAGGTCCCTTTTCTGTGCCACCAACTCGAGCGCCGGCCGCTTTGCGAGCACCGCGTCTTCCAAGTTTTTGCCGAAGTCTGTCTTTGAGAGAACTGTCAGCCCAACAATCGGAAACGCGCTGAGGAACAACGCCGCATTTTCGAACTTCTGCACCACCGCCACGCCCAACGCGATGCCGCCGGTGACGTAGAACAGCGGACTGCTGATAAAGTCGCCCAGGGGGGAGCTGTCGGGTGATGATGAGGTGTCACTGATTTCGTCCACTCCATTTTCGTTGTTGGCATCCTCGGACGCGTTGAGTCGCGTGGTTCGCACGCGAGGGGACGGGACACCACATTTAGGCTTGGCACACAACACGGCACGACGCGGCGTGGCACTTGCGCGGCGCGCGGCGACCGCGGGGGTCACCACCTGGGAGAGGACAAGCGCCATGACGAGTGTCGATTTCCAGATGTGCCAAGTGGACAAGTCAGTTTATCTTTCGACCGACCGCGTTTTTCGCTTTTTTATCATCGCCGCCGCTCAACCCATCATAACGACCGACGCGTCTCTCCCCCCGAACGCACGCCCGCGTGCGATCGCCGACGATGGGTGATGTTGACCCCGCTGCG
>TARA_B110000977_G_scaffold192762_2_pt1 | contig 50122 bp, 28 predicted proteins | sample TARA_B110000977 | Tara Oceans TARA_B110000977 (sample SAMEA4397798) | marine metagenome | biome: Polar Biome; feature: [SRF] surface water layer (ENVO:00010504); material: water (ENVO:00002006), including particulate matter (ENVO:01000060) such as... | depth 5 m | reverse complement strand
GAAGGAGGTTTGGGGTTCTGGGGGAGCGTGGGGGGTTGGGGAGCGTGGAGACGAGGAGGGTCAGATTTCGATTCACACGGTATTATCCAGATTGTCAGTGTCAGTGCGGGTGTCTCTCGGTCCTGACTGAATACCCATACGCACCTTGGATCGCTGTGCCCGGAGGGGGGCCACGGCAGCGAAGTGAGGCGAAAGGCACGCCATGGTGACGTGTCGTGCGAAGTGGGATGAATAGGGGGCAACTCTATGGGTGTACCATCTCTATCGGCGGTTCCGATATCTGTGGCTCTAGCTGTTCTGGTTGATTTTCGGATCGACGAGTTATTGCCGGGTTAAAAATGTTCTAGTCGATCTCTGCTACTGACTTTCCATCAAAGATGGACTTCGACTTCCAGTCCTCTCGGCGCACCGCCCACGATGTCACCGTCGGACTCGCGGGCGGCGGATTTTGTGGGAGCCGCGCTCGGTACGTTCTGGGTGTCGTTCTTCGCGGCGAGCGTGGTTGCGGATGCGAACCTTTTCCCCGGGGTTTCCGAAAGACTAAGAGCGATCGCGAAAAGAGGAAAGGATGATGATGGCAAGCAAGATGGCGCGTCTTCACACAAATCATCTGGCTGGCACGTACCGCACAAATGGTTCACGCACTTCTACGTCGTGGGCGTGGTGTGCAACGGTTTCGTGCTGGTGCACGCGGTGGGACTAGTGGCTGAACTACGTAGCACCGGTGGACGGGAAGGGAGCACCTCATTGATTACCGATGAAATCGAGTCCTCAGCGCGCGGCGCGCTCGTTGCCGTTCTTTTCCAAATACATGTCACACGAAGACTTTGTGAATCTTTGTTCCTATCAAAGCACAACCCTCACGCCAAAATGCACGTCGTAGGGTACCTCGTGGGCATGGCATACTACGTCGCAGCGCCGCTGACGCTCGCGAGTGGCGAGACGATTGAAAAGTTGTGCGGCGTAGCGATGGAAGCGTGGGAGAGCGGAATGAACGCGGTCGTGATACGTGCGGCCTCAGAGCAGGGCATACACCAAAGTATAATCGCAGCACACCATACTATTTGCGCCTTTTTGGTCACTGTCGTGTCTGCCATACACGCGAGCACACCAAGGAGGTTGGATTTACTCATCAATTCAGGGGTTAACAGTACAGTTACCTCGTCGCTCAGCAATCTCTCGAGCGTTTTCGGAACCCTGGTGTTTGCGTTCGGCAATCTCAACCAGAGTTGGTGTCACAGTCAGCTGGCGGGGTTACGGAAAGGTCAAGGGGCGAAAGGTAAGGGTCAAGGGGTCAAGGGTGCATACAAAATCCCCACCGGCGGTTGGTTCACGTATGTGTCGTGTCCGCATTATTTCCACGAGGTTGTTTTGTACTTCGGTTTAGCGGTTGTTAGCGGGGCGGACACGTTTTACAGACTAGCGCCTATGCTATGCGCGGTCGTGGGTAACTTGTGGCTCACCGCACAACAGACGCACGTTTGGTACCGAAAAACCTTCCCCAAGTACCCGAAGGAAAGGAAAGCGATGGTGCCGGGGTGGGGTAGTAGTAGAGATTTAGAATAAAGTTTAGCACAAGCTGTAAAAACTGCCTTTGATTTTGAACACGTTTTCGAGTCGTTTTTAGGGATCGCCCTGTCAGATCTGAGTCGACCTTCGCTCCCTCGGTCCCCCCCTCTCATAACGCCAGCGCGTAGGTGTTCACGCGGTAAACACATAAGCACGTTGTCTATGGACGGCACGCTTCCCTTCATGCGCGTCCCCCACGACACCATGCGCGAGGGCCTGCCTGGTGCCAAGGCTGGAGTTTCCCATCTGGGGAAGCACCCCGTGCAGTTGATCCAGGAACAAGGGCCGGGGACTTCCGCGGTGGAGAAGCGCAGCATGCTGGCGAACACGTACGGGATCGCCATGCCGGCGCGTATGGACATCGAGGCGCAGATTTTAGGACGTCAAAAACGCTTACCAGGCCTCCCCTCCTCCAACTTCGGCCAGGAGATCTTGTCAAACGACGTGGACCGGTTCGGGTTTGAGTCTTATTTAGACAACGTGCACGACCGAAGCGATTTGCCGCGGAAAGACACGCACGCGGTGATGGAACAGAAACTCGGGCTGAACGCAATGCCGGGGTACGGGCCGGGCTCGAAGCGGTGATTCCGTGACTGTATACCTATAGGAAAGAAAGTTGATGCTAGGAAAGTGAGGGCGCGCGTGACTGGAATGGGTATCGCCCCGAGAGTCGAGGTCATTGATTTTATAAACTCGCAGTCCACGTCTACACGTCATTCATACTAATACACTCCTACACTCATTCTCCTACACACACTATACACGACTCTATAAATACCTATCCTACGGCACTGGCAACGCCTCTACGACTTGTGCACCTTCTATTTGCAACACCTCATCGGTGTCATCCTCCGACTCGACGTCGTTCGACCGGTACATGTCGTTCTGGCTCTGTGGTAATTCATCCAAAGGTTCCGCCGCGACTCGCACTAAATTCGCACGGCGCATGACGAATGCTTCTGCTTTCAATGCATACATTCTCGTGTTGACCGATTGTATTCGGCCACTCACCTTCTCGATTCGGTTTTGGATCGCGGTAATCCGTCCCGCGTGCTCCACGACCGCTGGTTCGGGCATCGCCGCGACTAGAATTTCTAATTCATGAGACAATCGATCGATGTGGCCGGTGAGCTCGTGTTGAGAAACAGAAACAGTCAGCACGTTCTTGTCGCACTCGCGCACGGTGGGAGCTAGGACGCGCTGCAAGCCTATTCGGGGGGGGAGGTAGGGTTGATGTGTGTCAGGCATAGAGGATGAGAGTGAATGGATATTGAGTCGGCCCGAGATTGGTCCCGTACGCGGTTCCGTGTACCCGGCGAGGTGTGTCGCGGAGTACACAGTCACACGGGGTGGTGATAGCCGCAAGAAACACACAAGGCAGTACCTTGCGAAAGCGTCTCGACGCTCGTCGCCATCGTGGCGGGTGACGCGCGTGCGTCGCAGTGGAGTTGGTTGTTGAAGTCGGCCTTAAAGCCGTGGCTTGCCGGACTGGAATAAACGTGCTGAAAGCGCCAAAAAACGCGCCCCTTCATTTTTTGAGATATTTTCTGAACTGCAAGTTCCCGACCTCCCGATGGTGCCCGCCGCATTGCACGCCGCGCCTTCGTGTTCCCCGCGGTTCCACGCCTCACCTGCGTCGCGATGGCGTCGAGGTCCGCGCTCCGACGCGGGATCGCGTTATTCGTCGAGGTCACCCGAGGGGCACCCACTGGCGGCGTCTTCGCGCGTCAAAGCGGAATCAACGCGCAAAGGTACGTGCTGCACTTTGTCACGCTCTGCAAAGGGCCCAATCATCGGACGCGTGTGTGTCTTGAATTCGAACGAGAAACTCGCAGCAAACGCGCGTATCGTCTAGGTATCTATAATAGTACACCAATGACATCACCGCGCGTGACAACGAAAGACACACCATCCCCGCACCAAGGTCGATCGCCACCTGACGATCGGGCAATCTTTTCACTGTTCTTTTCGTTCGCGCCCTTTTCGACTTCGAAAAGGAGATTTTTTCTACTCTGACATTATTTTTCATCCTCCTTCTCTCTTCATCCACCAGATACACCCCCTTCCTCGGGCGTACCTCGAACAACGACCTGAATGGCTTCGGAAACATCAACACCACATCCTCCCGCGGTTTCGCCGCCGACGCGTCCGACTTCCCCCCCCACCAAATCGTTCCGTTCCCGAGTTTGTCGCCGACGATGACGCATGGGGGCATCGCGAGTTGGAAAAAAAAGGCGGGCGAGTTCGTCGCCGCCGGGGACATTTTGGCTGAGATTCAAACCGACAAAGCCACGATGGAGATGGAGAGTATGGAAGATGGGTGGGTTGCGAAGATTTTAGTGAGCGAAGGGACGGAGGATATTCCGGTGGGTAAACCCGTTGCGGTTCTGTGTGAAGATGAGGCTGATGTGGGGAAATTTGATGCCTACGAACCTTCGTTCGACGCCAACGCCGAGGCTGGTGCTGCGCCGGGCGACGCGTCTGCCCCAGAACCCGCGCGTGCGATTCTGGAACGGCCTGACTACAGACCTATTGGTGAGCGCGGTGTGCCGTTGACCGGATCCCGGGCTGCGGGCCGACCCGAAGAACCCGGCGCGGCGGATGTCGCGAAGGCTTTCGACCCCAACGCCCCCACGATGACCGTGCGCGACGCCTTGAACAGCGCGATGGCAGAAGAGATGGAACGCGACGAAAAAGTGTTCGTGATGGGCGAAGAGGTTGGTGATTACCAGGGGGCGTATAAGATCACCAAAGGTCTTATTCAGCGGTTCGGACCCGAGCGCGTGAGAGACACGCCGATCACGGAAGCGGGGTTCACCGGCCTCGCGTGCGGTGCCGCCTTCATGGGCTTGAAACCGATCGTGGAGTTCATGACCTTCAACTTCTCCATGCAGGCCATCGACCACATTGTCAACACCGCGGCGAAGACGCTGTACATGAGCGCTGGGACGATTTCGTGCCCGATCGTGTTCCGCGGCCCGAACGGCGCCGCCGCCGGCGTCGGCGCCCAGCACTCGCAGTGCTTTGCGGCTTGGTACATGTCCATTCCTGGTTTGAAAGTCGTGGCACCTTATGACGCGGAGGATGCCCGGGGTCTGTTAAAAGCCGCGATAAGAGATCCCGACCCTGTTGTGTTCCTCGAGAACGAGCTGTTGTACGGCGAGAGCTTTCCCATCTCAAAGGAGGCGCTCTCCCCTGACTTCGTGGTTCCCATTGGCAAGGCGCTTGTGATGCGACCCGGGACGGACGTCACGTTGGTTTCGTTTTCAAAGATGGTCGGGTTCTGTAACCAAGCCGCGGAGGAGCTGGCGAAGGAGGGTATCAGCGCGGAGGTGATTAACTTGAGGTCGCTCCGGCCGCTTGACAGGGATGCCATCGCGGCGAGCGCGCGGAAAACGAACCGCGTGGTGGTAGTCGAAGAGGGGTGGCCGCAAGCGGGTGTGGGCGCCGAGATTAGCGCGATGGTCAACGAAGACGCGTTCGACTACCTGGATGCGCCGGTTGAACGAATCACAGGCGTTGACATTCCCATGCCCTACGCCGCGAACCTGGAACAACTCGCGTTACCGAAAGTGCACGACATCGTGAGGGTGGCGAAGCGGGTGTGCTACAGAGAGTAAAATTACGTACTTCAGTGGTGTAGACTACTCGTAAGACAAGTAGGTGGAACAGTTGAAGTCGACACTTTGTGTAAGAGCGATTGACGAAGAGAGATATGAACAAAAGTTTGACCAATATCTATATCATTTAAAGATTGCTCTTACATCATTATGCAGGTGAGTATGTACAGCATACACACGACTATTACAAATACACACAACTATCTCAAAACCCTCTCGGTTGCGTTACCCGCGCGCCCATCGTCGCCTGGGCGCCTGCGTTTCGAGTCTGCGAGGCTTTACCGAAATAACCGCGACCGCCGCTCGCCCCCCCCGACCCGCCCCCTTTCCCCGATTCTTTCGTCAAGTTGTGAAATCGCTCCCGCTTCGCCCTCAAGAACTGTGCGGACGGACGTTTGCGAGTCGCCACGCGTGCGGCGCCTATCCGACGCGTCGCCGCCGGGGCGCTGTTCACCCGGCGACGGCGTTCAAGTCCGTCGACGTGTCGCGATGACCGGCGATGCAAATCCGTTGCTCTATCTGTTGGTCTTCCGGCTCGCCTATCCTGCTCGACATTCTCACTCTCCCTGACTCGCCCTGTAATCGCGTCTTCCGACACCAGCTCCGTGGTCACAGCGTTTCCGGAATCGATCCGCAAATCGTCCACGCCGCAAAACACTAGGTCGGAGAATATCTCGACGTGCTCGGAGTCTATTTTAGATTTGTCTCCAGTTTGGATCTCTCGCGACTCTTCCCTTGAAGCTCGTAACCCCGTGTCTTCCGTCACTAAATTTGAACCATCACCGCCATCCGCTCGTGAAAATGCTCCACCCCATGGCCCCATCAGGATTTGTCCCCTCGAACCGCGGACGGTATGTGTGGGGGGCGTACCCGGCGCGACGAAGGATGGACCTATATTTTCCGATATTTCTCGAGGAGGGCTTATTTCGGAGCCCGTTTCCATTTCCCTACTATCGACTATTCGAGTGGGGCCTTGCAGGTGCGCTAAACGAGCTGGAAGCGCTCTGCCGACGGACCCGAGGGTAGGTGCTTCATCCATCAAAGAATCCTCATCAAGCGACAGCAACACGCTGTTTCCGAAAACGCTACGCTGAGTCGTCACTCTGGGGTGGGAAGGGAGAGGAAGGTCAGAGGGGTCGCGAGATCTTTGGAAGAAAATTGGATGAGTAATGAAGGGTTCGGATACCGTCGGGAGGACTCGCACCCCCGGGTACGCCTTCCACCTCGCTCGCGCGGAGATATATATCGGTCCTCTCATCGCACGTACCTTCCACTGCCCGATGTTCGCTCGGCGGTCGCCATATCACAGTGTCGCGTGTCGCCCGCGCCCCGCGGAGATGAATGACGTGGACTCGCGCGCAAAAGCGTATTTTAGTCACGATTTTTCCGAAACAAATATGGAGTTTTGACGGTCTATTAGACCCTGGCGGCGCTGTCCGAATCTGCGTTCAAAACACAGCTGTGTTTTGAAATAAGCTTTGTCTCGGATGGACCGACGCGCACTCTGAGACGCGCCCGAGGTGTCCGGACGCGTATCGGCCCGACACAACTCGACGTCACCATGACACCTCCCAAGCGCGACTCTGGAGATGCGGCTGGCATGCGCGCGATATCCAGCTTCTTCGCGCCGAAGACCAACATCGTGACCCCCACGATCGCCTCGCCTGGGAAGGAAAAACAACAAACCAAGGCGTTGAAGGTGACTGCGTCTGACGCGCCTGGCTCGAACGCGCGTTTGGCGGAGAACTCGCCTACCGCCGACGTCACGAAGGTTGCGACGCACGCTAGTCCCCAACCCGCAGGACGAAGCCCGGCCCCTCCAGGAACCGCGAGCGCGAAGAAGAGCACGGTAACATCTCGCGAAGTCAGAAGGCGTTCTTCGGATTTCACCGGTGCTGAAGCCAAGCCCCCCCCCGCCTCACCCACTTGCTCCACGAACGACATCGGCCGCCGCGTCGCGGTGTTCTGGCCTAGCGAGAAGAAGTTTTACCCCGCCAGGGTCGCGGCGGTGGACACCACGCGAGGCAAGCACCACCTTCGGTACGACGACGGCGACGACGAGTGGATCAACCTTTCACGACGAACCACGAAGTGGGACGAAGACGCAGATCTCATCGCGAGCGAAAATTTACAGGATGACGATGACATGGTGTCTGAAAAGAGTGAGCAAGACGATTCGGATGATGCCGATGATGCCGATGCCAAACCAACGCAAATGAAGCGCGTCAGGGTCACCGCGAAAGGCGTAGCTGTCGCCGCGGCGTTGGAGAAAGTCAAAAGCAAGCGCGAGCCGAAAAAACGGAGAGCCGTGGTTTTGAGCGACAGCGATTCCGACTTCACGGGCGCGTCGGGGTCGGACGCCTCTGAATCCGAGTTCGAAGTCGAGTCAGAGGAGAGCGAGGAGGACGAGGATTCGGAGGAGGAGAGCGAAAGCGAGTGTAGCGACGCGCCGGCTAAGCGCAAGTCCACCTCGGGGGTTAAAGGAGGTAAGGGTTCTGTTTCAGCAAAGAAACCTTCGGTGAGTCCGTCGCCCGCCCCGTGCGTCGCCCCCGCCCAGCTCCCTGCTGCAGGCGCGCCGCGCACGTTGGGGTCATCCAAGACGTTCGCGGAGCGCATGGAGCTCGGGGGGAGCGGGACGCAAAACGGAGTAACAGCCACGCCTGGCAGTGACACCGGCGATTTAACCTCCGGCCTCGCCGGTCCCGCACGGTACGCAGACCGGGAAAACAGACTGTTCCCATGGCTGCACGTCTCGCGGCGCAAAGATTTATCTGGCCGAAGGCCAAGCGACGCGGGATATGATCCGTCGACCCTGCAGCTCCCTCCCTCCTTCCCCAAGTGCGTGGATGCGCGACAGAAGCCGTTCACCGTGTCACCAGGCCAAGCGCAGTGGTGGCGGTTCAAATCGCAGGACTTCGATTCCGTAATACTGTTCAAGATGGGAAAGTTTTACGAGCTGTTCGAGATGGACGCGCACGTCGGGGCGAGCGATTTGGGGTTGGCGTACATGAAAGGCGAACAACCCCACTGCGGGTTCCCTGAGAAGAACTACGCCGCGAACGCGGAGCGCTTGGCGCGGGCGGGGCACAGGGTGGTGGTGGTGGAACAAGTCGAGACACCGGCGCAGCTCGCTGAACGCCGAGCGGCTGGTAAGACCAAAGACTCCGTGGTCGCGCGCGAGAAGGTTGGCATTTTAACGAAAGGAACCCTTGTTGATGTTGGGATGTGCGAAGCGAGTCCCGATGCGAGCTATGTGGTGTCATTGGTGGAGATAGATGGCACTGCTGCTGGAGGCAACTCATCCTACGAAGACTCCTCAGACTCTCCTTGGATCGGTATGTGCGCGGCGGATTGCGCCACCGGAAGGTTCCTGGTTGGTGCGTGGCGCGACGACGCGACGCTGGGCGGCGCGCGGGCCGCTTTAGCCGCGCTGAAGCCCGTAGAGCTGGTTGCGCCGCCTCAAGGGTTCTCACCGGCTGTACAAGCTGCGGCGCGCGACATCACCCCCGACGCCGCGATCCGCCGACGCCGGGGCGACGAAAACATCGACACCGCCGCCAGGGTGCTTTCCCTGTTTGAAAAACGCGAATACTTTTCAAAGGGAAATTCGGTGGATGGTGTCGCGTCGCCGAACAAATCGCCCATGAAGAAGGGATCCAAGGGGAACGGTGATTCCGTGTCCAACCTCCCTCCCGCGTTACTGTCCTTCGCCAACGACAGCAACACCCAAAAAAGATACTGCGCCCTAGGCGCGTTCGGCGCGATGACGCAGTACCTCGCCGACGCGATGCTAGACGAGGACTTGATCCCGTTGGGCCGCGTGGAGAAACTCCCCGGCCCGGAAGACGCGGGCAAGTGGACGCACGGCGGGTTCGTGCATTTAGACGCCGCAGCGTTACAAGGTCTCGAGATTCTGGAAGACAGCGGAGGAGGCGTTCAGGGGTCGTTACTCCAAGTGCTTGACAAATGCGCGTCGCCTGGGGGTAGACGTTTGTTGCGCCGGTGGATCACGCGGCCGCTGCGGTCGGCGGCGGCGGTCAAAGCGCGCCAGCTCGCCGTGGCGGACTTGCGAGGTGTCGGTATCGACGCCATGGGCAAGGCCAGACTCGTCCTGAAGAAGGCACCTGATTTGGAGCGCGTCGTGTCACGATTAGTGGGTGTTTCAGGCGGCCGAGGCAGAGACGCTCAAAACGTGGTGCTATACGAAGACGCGCAACGCGAACGCCTGAAAGGGTTTCTGCACGCCCTGGAGGGGATGAAAGCGGCGCAAGGCATGACGCGCGCGTTTGACGAGATTCGCGGTCGATTACAGTCACCCGCGTTAAGGCTGCTAGTCACGCAAAACGGGGAAGGCGCGGACTCCGTGGATGCGCTAGATGCGCTGGACGCTATGGATGTGGATGACAACAGTGCGTCTCCTTCCATCGCACCCGCCGACCTCGCCTCAGTGGGCGGCGTCTCCATGCCCTCTCTTGACGAGGAGCTTGGTTTCTTCCAAAGCGCTTTTGACTGGGAAACCGCCAAGGCGAACGGGCGGATCGCGCCGAAACCTGGTGCTGACCTTGCCGTGGACGCCGCGGATGACCGGCTATCCGCGGCGGACGAAGCGTTGCAGAAATGGCTTCAGGACGCGCGGCAACTGCTCGGCGGGTCGCGGGACTCAGCTACCTTCGCCAGCGCGAACAAAGATACGCACCTCGTGGAGGTTCCCGACCGCCTCGCGAGCAGAGTGCCGGGATCGTGGAGCAGAGAAGGCAAACGCAAAGGTTTCGAGCGATTCGATTCGCCTGATTTGCAAGTTCTTCGTCAGGAACGCGCGGACGCTGAAGAAGCGCGGGAAATTGCGTTGGCGGACGTGTTGCGCACGCTCACGAAATCGTTCTGCGACGAGTGGCCGCGGTGGCGTAGAGCGGCGGAGACGTGCGCCGTGCTTGACGCGCTTTCCTCACTCGCCGTCGCGGGGGAGGAACTCGCGGCGACGTGTGCGGACACGTGCACGCCAACAGTCGTTGAGTCCACCCCGGATACCACGCCTTTCCTGAAAGCGGAAAGGATGAGACACCCGTGTCTCGCGTCGCTCGCCGTGGGGGACGCGTTCGTGCCCAACGACGTTACACTCGGCGGAGTAGTCGAGGGCGGTGCTGATAACTCAACTCAAACCCCCCCGCTCGTGTTACTCACGGGCCCGAACATGGGCGGCAAGAGCACGTTGTTGCGACAAGTGTGCCTCTCCGCGGTGATGGCGCACATCGGCGCGGACGTGCCTGCGAAGAGCTTCTCGATGTCCGGCATAGACGCGGTGTACGTGCGGATGGGCGCGCGGGACGACGTGGCTGGTGGGCGGTCGACGTTCATGGTCGAGCTCAGCGAAACAGCCACGATGCTACGCCGGTGTACGGCGCAGTCGCTTATCGCGCTGGATGAGCTCGGCCGGGGGACAAGCACCTCGGACGGGTTCGCCATCGCATCAGCGGTGGTGGATAAGATCATCAAAGTGGGCGCCCGAACCCTGTTCGCCACGCACTACCACCGCCTCGCGGAGGAACACGAAGGTGACGAAGAAATAGAAAACAATTCAAACCAAAAAGTAGCCCTGGCGCACATGGGCTTAACTGTGTCTGGGAACACACAGGATACGGAGTTACAAGCTTCTGAGGGTAACTCTAATGACTCGCCCATGGAACAGGTCACGTTCCTGTACACGCTGGAGCGAGGGTCGTGTCCCAAGAGCTACGGCGTGAACGTGGCGCGGCTGGCGGGTCTTCCGGAAAGTGTTCTCGCCGCGGCGTCCAAGCGAAGCGCCGCGCTCGAGGCAAACTCGATCGCGAAGCGCACGCGGAACGAAACGGCGAGGGTGGCGAGCGGGACGATTGCCGCGATAAAAGTGGAATACGGAACCGATCTGCACGCGGCGTGGACGCAGGCCAAAATAATTGTCACCGCGATCAAGTAAGTGTGTGAAGGAATAATAGTGAGTAAGACGAGTAAGACGTTTGTAAGTGAGTGTGTTTGTTATGAAACGATTTTGAGTCTCACCTCGTCTATTCGTCTTTTCTTTTTTCAAGCGTCTGGTCTGTTTGTCTTCTCATCCCCTGCATCTTTATGCCCTATTATCGTAGTCCGAAAGCGTCACGGGGTGCCCTACCGCTTCGGGATGTCCGTATTTCAAGTCTCTCTCATCGTCCAGCGCGCGCATGAACTCCAGACGAATAGTTCGCTTCACGAAACCCGCGTCGATTATGCCTGTGCTCTGTATCGCCGCCATCTGCGTTTCAAACGGCGAGCCCAAGCACTCGAAGGAAATTGTGCGGTGCTGCGTGCCGATCCAAGGACCGCCCATGGTGACGAGCGGGGGCTTCTTGTGAGACGTGCTTTCGTGTGACGATTCGTCTTCCTCATCGCCGAACACCGTGGCTGTGGTTCGCACCAACACGTCGCCTGGTTCCACGACCATGGTTTTCGCAGCAGCGCTGTCTGGAATAACGCTGTCCACCACCGCGACGTTGTCCCCCGGGCCTTCCCTGAACACGATGCCCATATCCAGCGCGGGGAGCTCCACGTCGTACACCATCTCCAACAAACCAGAGGAGTCCCGGACGATCGTAGCGGACGTGGGGGTCGCGCTGTGCAAGTGCAAATCGCGCGTCTTGTGGGGTACGTCAGGTGTGTCCTCCGGGTGCGACTCGCCGCTCATAGCGCGTTTCGCGAACAAGGGCGTACCTCTGTTTCGAGCCACGACGGTCGGGGGTTTGGCGACGCCGACCCGTAAACGTGGCACGGTTCGGACGTGGACGGGAGGGGTGCATTTTGGAGCGGCGATTGACATCATCGAGAACATGCGGTGTGCGTCAAGAGGAGCGGGTAAGGGGAAGTGCGGAGTGACGAGGTGTCGTAGTTTTCTTGGGGTGAAGTGTGAAGTCGTCGAGTCCGAGGGAAAATTTTGGCAACAGTTTATTATTTTTCTAAAGCCTCACTTCGCTACTCTTCCCCCGCAAACACTCGAATCTCGAAGCACTCCTCCGTGGCATCCTCCTCATCGTTGATGAACACGGCAAGTGTCACGTGCGGGGCTTCTCCGTGAGCCTGAGAGGAATCAGCAGTAGAGGAATCACCATTTACCGCCATCGCCTTTTCCCACATTTCGCTCGGCGCAAAGGTGAGCCCCATCGGCGCGGTCGCGCCCTTCGTTCCCGCCGCCGCCAAATCCAGCATCCCGGGCCGAAAAACAAGCAACCCCGGGTGCGTACACCGCAGGATAAACGCTTTTGGTTTCGGGTACGGGTTGGTGTATTGAATATTTTTGTGCGTTTCTTGATTCAGGCGAAGGGTAACGTCGAACGATTTCGAAACGAACGGACGTCGAGCTTCCGTCTGAACGATTTTCGTATGCACCAAAGCTCCAGTTTCACTGTCCACGAGATGAATAACGTGTTGACACCCCCCAAAAAGTAACGGCCGGAAGGTGATTTGCATTTCCGTAACACCTTCCGCGGCGATGTCCTTCTTACCGGGGTAGGAGCACTTAGTCACGGCGGGGGGTATGGTGAACTGACTCGGCAAAATTTGGAGCTCGTTTTCGGATGAAGAAAACGCGACGACTCGCCGTTCGCGTTTGCTGTCGAAACCTTTCACCAGCACCGACGTTCGCGTAGTTTGTCCGACCGTCGCGGCGAGGTCGATCTTCGGCGCGACGTGCAGCACAACTCTCCACGTGGCAATTAAGGTTCCTAAAAACTTGTCACCGTAAACGCACACGAAGAACGTTTTGGTTTTCTGGGCATCGTCGTCGCTCGACCCGCACTTAACTCGCAACACGATTTCGGGGGTTTTACTTTTTATTTTTTGATCTTCGGAATTTTCATCTTGCGATGACCCCGTGACTGTCGCCGCAACTGCTGGGTCCGATACACGCACTTGTGGATGTGTAGGTGTGCCTTGATTTCCTTGAGTTAATAAATCATGTACTCGTGACTGCATTTTCCAAAAGTCGTGTTCCCCCGCGTGGAATCTGTACGTGCGGTGAATCAACATGGATCGCGGTTTTACGTCGACCACGAGGGTTTTGGAATTTCTGGAGTCCTCTTCGTCCACGAAGTGTATCGAGACCGTTCTTGGTTTCAAGTGTAACGATGTGCTATCCAACACTCCATCCTTACTTACGAAACTCTCGAAGCTCTGGAACTTGAACGCGACGTCCATGAGCTCGTGCGGGGAGAGGAATAATTTAGTGCCGTCGAAGCGGTTAGTTTCGGAGTCTTGATCGTTACGAGTAGTAGCGTCAGTACAGCTAGCGATACCACTACTGCTCCGCAACACAGTTCTTTCCTCCGCGTCCATCACGATTGAAATATCGCCATCGTCACACCTAATCTCGAAAACCTTGTTTTTTGAAACGTCAGGGTTCCGGAAGGGAAACTCAAAGAATATCAACTCGCCGTACGCCGGGCGGATCGTTATTTTCGTCTTCGCGCTTTCCCTCAACTTTTTCAAAATCGAGACGCGCTTTTGCCGCTTCCGAGCCGCGTCCACGACGTCCAAAACCTTGGAACGCACGGATAATTTTAAATCATCACTCGAAACGTCAGTGTCATCCCGTTCCGCACTACTTTTGCCGTTTCGTATTTCCAGCAACCGCCTTTCCCGGGTCAACTTTCTCAACTCCTGTTCCTCTAAAGTGGACCGAACCGTTGTTGTCGTTTCCAAACTTTTCACGTCAACGTCTTGTTTTGACTTAGGTTGTACATCCCCTTCCTTCCGTCGCCCTGTGGACACACCAGAAGACGTCAACGACTTTCGCACGAACGACCTCACTTTCTTCGTGCTAGGAGCAGGTGGGGTTTTGTCCGACACATCGGTGTGGTTTTTTCCCGACACATCGAACCCGCGTAACATGGATGCCACGATTTCGCCACCCGCCTCCGGGACGGCGAGGATTTCCTTTGACCGAATGGGTCGCGATTTCTTTTCGTCGTGACTAAATGCCCCTACGTCACGACCCCCTACATCCCCGCGCCGTCGCCCAACGTTGATCAGCCGCACGAGCAACGCACCGATGGGCTGTTTTGAAACGTCCTGTGAGGAATTCTGAGGCAATCCTGTGGCGATTTTCTTTTGAACCGAAATTTTCTCCTCGATTTCGTTCGTCACCGAATGATCGAAAACAGGCGCCTCAACCAACGTATCAACCGTGTCCCTCCCCTTCCGCAACAACGAACGCACATCCAAAACACAAACCCCTTTCTGTAATAGGGAATTGCCGTCGAAAACGTCCACCATCACCGGGGGGCCGTGGTGTAAGTATTTGACAAAAGACTCGCGGCGGTGTGATGAATCGTTTTTGGAATCTGAGTTATCTGAGTTTTTGTCACTCGACACATCCAACCTATCCCCCGATCCATTCCCAACCCGTGGATCCACCCTGAAGTGAAACCACGCCTCCCCGGTCCGTCGGGATTCAAAGCCAGTTGTTTCCCCCCCTCCTTTCGTGGGGAATAACAGTCTTGGGTCACCTACATTCTTACTTTTCGTCAACCCGCACACTCGCGACGTCGAAAGCGGAAAGTCGAAAAAGTTAAACGTGAAACGAGCAGAGTTGAAGGTTGACGCGCTGCTCTTTTGCGGAGCATCGCCTGCGTCAGTCATCGACCCGATAGTTGAATCACCGTCATTCGAAGCAGATGCAGACGTCTGCCCCTCAAACTCCCTGTACGCCAGGAGCTGCACCACCACGTCGTTGACATCAAGAGAGTCACTCAGCTCGCTGGGCAAGTCGGATTCGCTCGAGTTTACAGGGTTTGCAGATCCGCTCTTGAGCGCCAGTCTTACGTCTGGGGGCAACGCAGCGTCCGCGCCAGAGGCGTGAAGCCGCGCTCGTGTGGCTCGTGAGAACCCGCCGACGCCCGCTAGTTGCGGAGAGGTCAACGAACCCACGTCTTGAAACGCTTCCTCGACAGCAGACGGTTCTGAATCTAACACCAATTTGTCGATGCCCGAGGAAGTTTTTCTCAATGACGCATCCGTTGCGTCGCCAAACAAAACGCGCGCGGCGTTGGCACCCAGCGCCGCTGGCCCTTCGGAAGGGAATTCGCCACGTTCAGACGCACTGGGGGAGAACATCTCACCGATGTTCTCGTGAGCCTCAGCATCCCCTGTGCCGTATTTTTCGTGTCTCCCGACCAGCGCGGGCGACTTACCAGGCGACGTGACTTGCTCGAGCATCTGTTCCATGCGCTCCATGCGCTGCATTTGCTCCTCCATTTTACTCGCGATTTGTGCTAGGGCGGGTCGTGTGGGTGTTGCAGGAGCCGTTGTAGGGTCCATAACCTCAGGTTCTGCAAGGGTCTCCGCCATCCGCTCAATTTTCTCAATCGGCACATCCACCATCGCCTCGATGCGTTCCAGCCGCGCCGTCTGTGCTTCTAGTTTACTTGTCAACCGCCAAGTTAACGAAGCGAGCTCGTTCGGGGTTTCGGGCATCACGGAAATGTCAAGCGTGATGGGCTGGACGGGTGGCTCAGGGGCGGGAGGCGGCGGGGCTGGTGCAGGCACATGAGCTGTTGTTTGCTCTGGCTCTGGAACAGGCACCGGCTCTAGTTGTGGCACTGGCTCTGGTTCCGGCACAGGCACCGGCGCTGGTTCCGCCTCTGCCACGCCGCCCTCGCCAAGCGTCGCCGCGAACGAAAATTGATCCGTCTCGCTTTGCTTATTCGCAGCAGAGGCGCCGAGCCTCGCCGCGGTGGCCCACACACTGGAGGGCGCGTCCACCACTTGTCGCCAGTCAACGCAAGGTTCATCACGCGAACCTCTTGTTCGTACCAACTCCGTGACAATATCAGCGTCGCGCTCCTCGGCTAATTTATTTGTTGAAGAGTCAGTCGTTGGCTTCGTGAACGGCGCGACAGGCGCCCACCCCAGGCACACGCCTTCAGCTGTTTCATTTCCAGGAGCACGGTACACCACCTCCACAATCAAGGCCACCAAGTAATCGCACGGGACGTTCTCAAACACGCACGTTTCCGTCGCATCGGGGGCGATGACGTTTTCACGATTGATGTCATTTATTTTAAAGTTTTTAATCTCTTTTTCATTCGTCAAAAACCGGTACCCGTTGTGTTTTGATACTTTTAACGAAATTGCGCCAGATTTGAACCAGGAATCGCCCAGGGACGCTTTCAGCACCCTGACAAGCTTACTGGGAAGCGTCAAGGCGACGTTACTCAACACAACCGACTTGGTGGGGGTCAAAACAGGAACACCCGCGAGAGGCGTAATGTAATCATTCTCAGCATTTTTCTCCCTCGTCAACCCCGGCACAAAATCCCGCACGCTGACGGGCGAGTCCTCCAGCAGAAACTCACCCGCCACCGCGGCGAACACGTCCACGCGCTCGATCTGGACGAGAAGCTCACAATCTTGTAGTTGCGTTGGGGGGTGCTGGCCATTTCTAGGCTTGCCCCACGCTAAATATCTCGGCGTACCCTGATTAACCTCGAAGCTCGTCTCGACTCCGTTGTTGACGGCTTTCTTTTTCACAAACGGGTCGTCGCACATCGTAGCGGTCCAGCCGCCGCTAGAATTTTGGAAATAGAAAAGTCAGTATTATTTTTTATAGGCAAACAGTAAGGGGACGTGTTGGGTGCGTTCTTCGTATCGGGATGACGCAGCACAAGGCGAGCAGGATTTTACGGGATAAAAAAGACGTACCTAGTTTCCCTTAAAACTTTATTCGTAAGCGGGTGCGTCTCCACTAGAATCAGCTCAAACACCATTAAACGCGTGGAATCAGCGATACTCGTCGTGAAATACACATCCAAGTTGGTCCAAATCGGTTCCGTCAACGCGGGTATCGCTTGAAGCACGTCGGCGTTGTTTTTCTTGGTCAACTTTTGTTCGTGGTAATCATCCGGAATGGGGACGTGGGTGGTTTTGCCGCTCACCGTGGTGCCGAAGAACCTTCCGCTGCTTTCGTCGTAGAACGAGGCGGATATCCGTATCCCTAGAATGTTTCCTCGGTTTATTATGCGCATGGACTCCTCGTTGAACGTGAACTGGTGCACCTTCAACGCGCGCGCTCGGAACGCTCGGACCATGTCGGCTCGGTCAAGGCCATCGTGAACAGGGGCGGGGACGTGGGAGGCGGCTGTGTTCTCGGCGAACTCGCGCCACCGCGAGGTGGCGGGGTCGTCTGTAGGGGTATCGTTCTCGCTTCCTCTGGCGTTCACACCATGAACCTCGGAACCTAGACCCGGGGGTTGTGCGGAGCTCGCCATCCCTGAATTTCCGAGACCCGCCCTTTCGTGGAGAATCTAAATTTCGCCCGACACGCGAACGACGCCCTGCCGGGGTACCGTGTGATTCGTCCTCCCTCGACCTCGCTGCGGTCGCAGCCACGTCCTCCACGCGTTCTCGCCGCGGGCGCGTAACCGATTCAGAGCGCGGCACCGTGTGGCGAAGGAAGGGGACTGATTGTTGGGTTGGATTGAGCCGTTCACATTGATGTTGGTTTCGCCGACCGCTCTCGATTCGTCAGATCCAACGAAAACCGTTTTGGCTACGAAACGCCCCCACAGCTCGATGCACGGATCGGTCACACTGCCCTGAGTTAGGGTAGTCAAACTGTGGTTCATCACGGTCGGTACCACGAGTTCGCACGAGCCTATCGTGGTACCCGGTGGTACCTCCAACACCGCGTGTTCTTGGTTCCGGATCTGCGGCGCGTCGGACCCGACACGGAGTGATCTGTGCACGAATCCGGGATCTCCTAATCCGGGATCTCCAAATCCGGTGTCGATGACCAGCGTGGTGGAAGTGCACGTGGACACAGACGGCTTGTCAACGGACGGCAATTCACCCTCCACGCATAAACCAAAACCCAAAGACTACCACAGCTCGTTCGTGCAGTCCTCAAAGAGAGCGGCGAACGTGTACGCCACGTCGTTCCGGCCCGTGGCCCGAAGAGAAAATGGTGTAAAAGGGAATACGACGAAGAAAAATAATTGTTCCAAACCGAGCGAAAAGGTGACAGAGTATTCCAAACCTCCACCTCAACGACTCCACCTGTCGTCCACTGATTTGGAGCAAGACCCTGTGTTACGACAAATACACTCGGAATCGAAAGCGTTCAAGGCGTTATCGAAACGGTACAAAGCAAAGTTGGTGGAGTGTGAGAAAGTTTGTGAACAATACAGAAACGATTTTTTTCGTTCCAAGGAGGAGGTCAAAAAGCTACGCGCTGTGATTTCGGAACTCGCGCCGGACGACTTGTCGGTCAAAGCGACGCTCACGGCCCTTGACCGGGAGAAGGCTGCCTTGTCTACGATCAACTCCTTAAACAGCAGTATCAAGGAGTTACATTCGCACAAAGAAATCGTGCAACGCGCGCGCGAAGTTGATAAAAAGAAACACAAGCTGGACTTTGATAATTTGAAGAATGATCTGGAAGCGTCTCGTTGCAGAGAACGGGACGTGAAGCTTCAACTGTTCCGTGAACGCGACGAGAAAAGAGTACTGGCGCTTGAGCTGAGAAATTTGGAGGTGAAGTTAGCGCCGAAAGCACCTATGGAACAACTCAATAAACTTTGCGATCGATGCGGCGAGAAAGGAGACGGAAGTTCCTCCAACGTTTTTCCAAAAGTAGAAACGGTGGACGTCGCGACGGAACCCAAAACCCTAAACCCTAAACCCATCGAGGTATTTGACGAGGCTCCGGAAAGTCCTAGAGTCTCCGTGGCGGATGTTCATACAACAGAAGAGGTACAAGAAATACTGACTGATGGCCGTACGAGCGAAGGGTCTACGAAAGCACTCATCAGAGTAGCCGGACGCGCTTCTGAGGAAACCCCCCAAACCGTCGTGCTGTGTTTGGTGTGCGTGGAACAACCTGAGACGGTGGTAGAGGTTCTATGTACAGAACCTGATGCGAATGCCACTGCTGACACTCCTACTGATGCTGTACCTATAGATGCACAACAAAGTGACACATTTCAAATTCAAGAGCCCTCATCAACGTTAACGCAGTGCATGAAAACGGTTTCCCCCGCGAAACAAAAGAAAAAGAGGTCGAGCACTTTGCGAAGGCCAACCGTGGCGTCGAAATCACGCGCGGGGACGCTTTATTGAGAAGGGTATTAAGAGGGCTACAAAGGGTATTAAGGGTGTGAAGGAAGAGGGGAGGTATGAGGTACTGATTAAGATTACTTCCATGTAGTAGGAGTAAGTATTACGAGATGAGAAGTCTTTTGAGATGTAAAACTTTTCAAATCAAGTCAATCACAAATATTATCTCTTTACACAACTCCCTTTACTTCATGTTACTCCGGGTAGTATAACTCCCCATAACTGAACCAAAGAACTTAAAGATCCCTTTAACAACCTCCCCTCGAAGTTTTTTAACCCCCTTCCCGAACTCACCCCCCGGCCCCGCAGCAGTTTCGCGAAAGAACAACGCCCAGGTTAACCCGACGAACCCGTTGATCACCGCGATGGCGAGCATACCAACCAAAATAGGCGGTTCCTTCGCAAGGAACTGTTCCAAGCTCACCGGTACGCGCTCCACGTCCCGTTCGAGCAGCTCCTTGTCGATTTCTATTTCGCGGGAGATTATTATCAGGTCTTTGTTTAGAGCCTGTTCTAGTTTCAGGAAATCTTTTTTGGCTTCGGCGGCGAGGCTTTCTTTTGCCATCTCGGAATCAGCCCCTGACTTCTTCCTGGTCTCCGCGGCGAACGCGGCAGGGGCGTTGGTGGTCGCCACAGAGCTTACCACCACCAAAGTGGTGCACGCGTTGAAGAGCGCGGTGCCTGCGTTTGTGAGTTTAGTGCTGACGCCTGATTCTTTTTCATTCCGGTCCTCTTTTGAGGAACTCGCCGTGCCGCCTCTGGCCTTTTGGAGGGTGACGCGCGAGTTTGAGGCGTCGTCCCTAGGGGTCGCGGCGCACACAGGCGCCGTGCGACGCGCGCGCATTCGTAGCGAAACGACCGCCGTGGGCGCGAACGCGCGCGTCGAAGCGAAAGTCGCCATGAGACACGCGTGTGACGTAGGCTTTGCAAACGCGGGTGGCCAAATCTGGGCGCGGGAGCGTCACGCACGCACAGCCTCGGGTCGGGGCGTTGAGAGAGTCGCGTGGACGGCGGAAACGGCACGCGTGAGTGACGTTCGCTGACGCGAGTAGCGTACGCGGAGTGGAGTGTGTTTTCGCCGTGCGACGGAGTGTGAACGCCATAAGGCACGCCGCCCAATCCTACCCTCTCTCAAGCGAGACGTCGTTTCGGCCAATGAGGATGACGTCATCATCCTTGGTCTATTTACTCGTCATTCTAATCGATCTCGAGATATGAAAACAGGTCGTCTTTTTTCTCATCACAATCGCTTTTTTTTTCGTCAATGCTTTTCTCCAAGTTCTCTGTACCTCTACCCCCATCATCCCACCAAGGCTCTCCGCGATTAGTACCGCGGCGGGCACCGGGACCCCGTTGGCTCGGGCTCACTTCAGCACATCAAGGTGGCCATTCACGTCCGCCCATCCGTAAGTGTTTTCGTCCCACGGGCAACCATTAGCATTAGCGTGCGCCTATTGTAGCTTATCGAGGTTGTCTGTCGCAAACGCGCACGTACGCACGCCCCACGGGCAGCCGTTCTCGTGCAACCACTTCAACGCCTCGAAATTGTTGCCCGCCACTGACTGCGCGCACGTTTCTTCGTTCCACATCCAGCTGAGAGGACCTGTGTGCAACCACTTCAGCAGCTCGAGATTCCCGGCAAACGCCGCGGCTTTGAATGTTTCCACGTCCCACGGGTAGCCGTTCGCGCGCAATCATTGCAGCACATTGATATGTCCGCCCGCCGCTGCAGCGGCACAGGTCCCCTCGTCGCACGGTGAGTTGTTCTCGCGCAACAGTTTCAGCTCCTCGAGGTGTCCGCCCCACGCCGCTGCCGCGCATAAAAAATCTTGTTGGTTAGGAGACAGAAGACCGCGTCTTTGCAGACGTTGCACCGCGCTTAAACATCCGGCCTTCGTGGCGTCCCAGACATCCATCTCTTCAAGACGACGCCCTGCCGCTTTCACCGTGGCACGCATAGCGCGGCTCACCGGTAGGAGCCGTGCCAGATCTGCGGTATCGACGAAGAATTCGGATCTGAGTATGTGAGATGCGACCAGGTGGTTCGGAAGGCCGGGGATGGCCTCGCCCACGTTAGCATCGCGGGCGCCCTTGCTCTTTTTCTTTTGCTTTCGAGCTTTCTTACCGGCCATTGCGTTGGAAGATGACGTGGGTGGTTCTGTGTGCGTTTCGTGCGCGTGTGGTTGTGAGTTGTGGCGTTTTTGTCTGGGAAAAAACGACCGTAACGCTTTTCTGGGAATCAACGATGAATTAAATGGATTAAACAATCTCCGTCACCACCGCGGCGATTCCGCACACGCTCGTCACCCCCCCAACTCCGATCAGCACCCATGCCAACACCTTCGCGGACAACAAGATGTTCCCCGATACATCAGACAAATCTTCCATAGTGTCCTCGACAGTGTCCGGAAGACGTCTGACATTTTTCGCATGAGCCCATCGCATTCCCGTCAATCCCCCGCTTCGCAACAGCACCCACCCCGGCACGATAAACGCGACTGTAACTCCACAAGTAGAGCCTATTAAATCAAGCACTAAACTCAGCTCACGCAGAACTACCGCACACAGCGCGATTGTGGCGTGTAGAATGCACAACGCCAATGCTCGTACGATAAAAGGAGAGGCGTACCTATGCTTTTGTGAGTCGTTTGTGGACGTTTCGACGCTACAAGCGTCGTCGTCGTCCAGTAGCGGATCGTATATGCGTCCATCGTTCGCATTTTCCTCACCACCACCCCCATTGCCCTTCAACCACCACTCCTCCACCGCCTCCACCACAATCCCCCGCAATGCGAACCCCATCAACGGGTACTTCAATACGTTGACTAAAGCCACCGCTATTTGCGCCACGCTCATCTCGCCGTCGCCGATCCACTCGGTTAGTAAATCACCGGACACCCTCGACCCAAACCCTAAATAACCCACCAACGCGAACAAGATGTAAAAAGGGAACGCAAAGCCCCAGATCGTGGTGCGGATTATGGACGTGACTGACTTGGTGCTACTAGGAGTAACATTAGTAGTGACACCGTTGGGAGCAGTTCTGGCATTGGATGCATCTTCTGTCACAAAAGAACTGCTCTGCAAATACTCCCTCCCTATTTCCACGACGTTGAAGTGGCAGGTGTAGCTAAGTGAAACTACCGGTAACGCCAACGCAACTAACAACGGCGAGTCCCCTATCCACACAACGTCATCCACTATGGGCAAACCCGCTTTAACGAATCGAACGCAAAGCGTGAACGCTACTAATGATAAAACGACGAACGCGGAGGCGCCGGCGGTTGCCAGGTTCTTTACGTCGTTTAGCAACGACAGCGGGTACACTAACAAAAACACACAGCTGTTGATTATTAGCCGTGAACTCAACAGCCCTGGTTTATCCCCGTACATCACCTCTTCCACCACCGGCGCGACTAAATCGGCGGCGATTATTTGAAGCGATACGAGGGTGCCGAACAGTAGGCAGGTTAAACAACTCTTTAAAACGATTTGGGCTTTTCTTCCACACACCGCCTTGACTGTTTGCTCGTACGTCTCCGCGTTCACAGACACCGCCGCGCCGGCTATTATTGTTAAGGATGCGTCTGTTAACGCTGCGAATAGCGCTAACGCGCAAATGGCGCCCAAAATGCCGCACTCCGCGAACGCGCGTGGGAGAGACAGGACGACGCTACCCACGGCGGTCATTGTTAATGACACGACCGCGGATACAAACACCTTCCTTGGGGAAGTGGTCTTAGCGGGTCCTGCAATGTTCCCTTCCGAAACTCTTTCGGTTTCATGATCCGCAACACCCAAAGCAACACCCGACGTCGTAAACCCGATGTCAGGGGGTTGAACCCCACCCGCGCCCTCCATGCGCGACGAGGTTTGAACGAGGGCGTGATGCTTTTTGTGAGACGACGCGTTTTGCTGAAACTCGCTCGCGCCAAAAATCGAGATTCGCGCGAGCAATGACGAGTTCTTAACTCAAGAAATCCTCGTTTACACTTGGCATTTTATTTTTTCATTTTTGCCTTCCAAACAAGAGACACGTCACGCGGTCGTCTCGCCGCATAGCCGAGTGCGTCCTGGCGCACGCCCTGCACGCCCATCGGCGCGCCTGGCCCTCGCGACATCCCTCCGCGTCTTTGTTAACGACCTTACCACACGTTCCGTCCACACGGGTTTAGGGTGCGACACGTCCGCGCGAAGCGATAGGCTGAATCTTTCGGCAACCGGTAGCATCTACAACCGCTTGGGCGTCTGAGGTGTAGACCATGGCGTTGGCCTGTGCGTTCGTCCGGTCGGCTTTCACCGTCCGCGCATCTCGCGCCCCCCGCGACGCGAACGAAAGCAACAAAGGCCCGAAGAAGATGTTGTACGAAGTCAAGCAGACCAACCCCCCCCAGCGAAGTTTGGGATGTCACAAGTTCCCCAAAAACACGCACTGCGGGGATACGATCGAGCTGCGCAACAAGTACTTCGTGGTGGACAAGGTGAGTTACCACTACAAGCTGGAGTTCGGGAAGTACAGACAAAATGACACCAGGCTGTACGTCCAGGAAGCCACGCGGTATCTGTTGAACAAACACCTGGATGCTTTGTTTGTGTCGGATGACGCGGTGAAGAGCGGAGGCAGTGACGAAAACGATCGAGAAAAAACAGATGAAGCGGAAGATGACACAGCGTAGACTTACATTTTCCTATAGTATTTGTGTTTATACATGATGAATTAATTAATAATTACGTGTGCTCTTAAGTGTTACGAGAGGACACAACAGCTATCTACCTATTACTCGCAGAATAATTACTTACTCACCGCAACGGGCGTTTCCTGCGCAACCTCCGATGACGTCTCGTCGCTTTTTGCATATTTCCCAACCACTCCACACTTCAACACGGTGACTTTCGCGAACGGCTTCCCGAACGCTTGCTCCGCCACCGTGGCTCTTTTGTCCCCGATCTGCTTCGCCACGGCGAAGAACGGCGAGGCTGAGTTGTCCTTGACGGTGGGTAAGCTTGCGATTTGGTCCAGAATGTCCTGGCCTTGCGTCACTTCGCCGACTACGACGTTGGTTCTGTCCAGAATAGCGCCGGTGCCTGAATTGACGGTAACGGTAAACGCCGTGCCGTTCGGCCCAGGCGGCGGCGGGTCTGCCACTTTCACAAACTTCCCGTTGATGGATACGAGCTTCTCTTTCGGAGGAGGGGGGGGGGCACCCCGTTCAACGACTAAACTCACGATCCCCTTCGGCTTTGAATCGTGGCTGATTAATTTATTTTCGAGCTCGGGAAATAACGCGTCCACGGATGCGCCGCCCGGTAATGTAGTCACAGGGGTGGTGCTTCCCGGAATCACGAACGCCCTTATCCCGGTAGACCCCAAAAACGAAGGCGTATCCACCCCAGTATCAGGGTCCTCATCGTACTCCACCGCGTCGATCTGCGTGCGTTTGTACCCCAAGCCCTGGACGCCGTTCGCGAGCGCCAAGAATCTCGCCGCTGCAATCTTATTAACATCGCCGTACACACCCACAACGACTTTGCCGAAATACTCGCCATCGATTGCGAGGTCAAAGAACGCCTCTTCAGTGATGGTTGGGGTTGATGCGAGTGATAAGACCTCGGAGGCGACCTGGGTTGACGCGACTGAGGGGAGGGTGGAAGTGCACGCTAAAGCCGCCGCGGCGAGAAGCGCGTCGCGTCGAGATGGGATCGGCGTATCGGCACTTTCCGATCGCGCGGCGCGAGTGGTGACGCGAGTCGCTCTTGCGGTGCGCAAGCGCGATGTGCGACGCGCAGAGGCCGGCACAACGTGCGACGGCACAGTCGCGAGGGACGCCATCGACATCGGGGGGAGGATGGCTGACTACACGCGCGAGAGGCTGTGGTGAGACCATGCAAGCACTTGACATGCCAGCATCAAGATTTTCGAGTGGCTGCTGCGTAGACTGACTGTTTCTAGTACTCTTTTCTAGGCGTTGCCAATCCCCAACGACCCATAGTGTGGTGCGCAATCAGGCGCTACACGCGCCAGGATATGCGCCATGTTGGACGCCATCGTCTCCCTGCTGTACGCAGCCCTGCAGGTCCAGGGCAATGTCGTGCATAATCGGCGAAAGGCCAAGAGCTTGGTGGTTTGTCTCGAGGCGATCAAGCCTCCGTTGCGATCGATCGAGGAATCGGGACAATCGATCGCACACGAATAGACCTTGGAGAAGTTGAAAGATGTCGTCGCTGATGCCGAGACACTGCTGGAGAAGCAGTGTACGAAGCGCTACGTGGCTAAACTCGTGATCAGTTCGTCGGTTAAGTCGCAGTTCACAGACGCAACGCAGCGTTTGCAGAACCATATGCAAGCTCTGAACCTTTCAGTCATTGTTCTGCAACGAATGGATTCGAAAAAACTGACGCGGACGACGCGGTGGACGTGGATGAGATGCAGGGCGAGATTTGCAAGATGCTACACGGCAACAAAGATGAACTGCAAGCGTAGATCGCGGAGCTTGACGCAGGGCAGCAGACGAAGGCGCAGGAACTGATCTCCAAGATAACCGAAGAACAACAGCAGCTCCGAAAAGATATCTCAGACGACCTGAAAGATATCATCAAGGACATATCGCCGGCGCAGCGAGCGGACAGCTCGCTTCCACACATTGACATGGCCGTAGATCTGAAGTCCACGGGTGGCGTTGATGTTCTTGGTGTAGGTGGGTTCGGTGAAGTGAAGAAGATGTGTGGGTCTCTGGCGGTGACATCGAGGTCGCGGTGATGGTGCTTTTTAGCGAAAACCAAGTCCAAAGGCGCTTTTGGAGCTCAGAAAGGAAGTCGAGGCGATGCACGCGATGCGACATCCAAACGTCATACAGCTCTACGGAGCGTCATTGAAGCCTCCACATCTGTGTTTAGTGCTCGAATTTGCGCCTTACGGGAGCCTGGAAGATGCGCTTCAAGGGGAAGGCGCGCCTAAAAACACCACGGCGTGGAGAGAGCGGCTTCTCACGGCGTCGGATATCATGAAAGGCCTCAAGTATCTGCACTCCAGGAAGGTGCTGCACCTTGATATCAAATCAGGTAACGTCATGCTTTTTGAGCATAAATCACGACGTCTCGCCAAGCTGGTTGATTTCGGTCTCGCGTTTATTAAGAACGAAACCAGCGCGGCAGGGACTGTCGCGGTGAAGACCAACGCTGAACTGGAAACCGCCCGAGCTTTTCCGCAAGGGTGGCGAAGCCACTCGCGCGAGCGACGTGTATTCGTGCGAGATGGCTATGTACGAACTCGCCAGCGGGCGAATTCCGTGGGATGGCGACGGACCAGTTGAATCGTGGGATACGTGACAAACGGGGATAGACCGGACAGGCCAGAATTATGCATGGAAGGTTTCTGGAAATTAATCAAACACGGCTGGGCTCAAAACGCGAAAGACCGAATCACAACCGACGGCGCTCTGCAACAACTTGAACATCTCGTGAAAAAGAACGGAGATGGCGATTCAGAACCTCCACCGGTTCCTACGCCAGTCTCTATAAAGCAAGATGAAGCTAAGCAGGCTCAAAAGGCCGAGGCTGAAGCTCTCAAGGCTGAGAAAGGCTGCCAAGGCCAATGTTTCACAAAATGACGTGGCTCCTACACCAGTCTCTGCGCCGGTTCCTCCGCCAACGCAGCAGGCCATTTCACACGATGACGTGACCACACAACCCACCCAAAATACAAATGTTATCCTGAATGTTCCAGGCCTCCCAGCTGACGAGGTTAATCCGTGGCACACCTCAGACGACTGTGACAAGTGTATTCGTGAGTGTGCATGTGAGTGTTCCGACAAGGGCGGAAACAATATTTTTCGATTTTTGGCGGGCCCTCACGTCGTTATCGAACTTAGCAACCTCATCATCGCGGCCAATATCTCGGAAAGAGAAAAGGAAAATGGAACCGATATAACGTGATAAACTCTGGCTGGCGTTGGAAGCTTCTTCATGATGGTGACGAGCGGTACCATCGTGACCCGCGCGGTTTTGTATCCCGAAAATTTCGGCTTTGAACGAATGCAACAGCAGCCTGCGATGGTCCTCGCCTTTTGTACCTTCGTTTTTATCATCTTCAACATCGGCTACGTGGAATTGGTTCAATCTGAAATAGATGATATGATCCCGAATGCGACAGCGATTATATGACTCATACTAATGCTTACGCAGGAAATACTTACCGACTGCCTAAAACAGCAGAAGAAGCTGCTGAAATCTGCAGCAGCGGCGTATACGAACCCGGCGTCGCCATCGGCGTCGTGTGCATCATCTTCAAAATACTCGTCGCCGGAACGGTACTGCCAGGGAGGCTTCGTGGAATTTCCCAAGCAGACAGGATACGATGGCAGACCGCGTCAAACGCGCGGGCTGCGAACGGTGTAACGGCGCTGCGATCTGTGGTGGGAACGATCAATAATGTGCGCTGAGGATATGGCGAGGCCCGTGGAGGTTAATGGAGGATAACGAGAGATGTCGCCGTGTAAAATGAATAAATTATGAACGAGACAAAGTAGAACGAACAAAACTTTGAGACGATTGAAAGAAAACTAGTTCACAACCCACACTTCGCCACCCTCAGCACCGCTTCCGGTTTTGTTCCCGGCAACCCCACCGCCAGCGCGACGACCACGGCTTCCGGATCGAGCCCCGACCCAGGGGGCCCCAGCCCGAACTTCGCCAGCGCCCGTCTCACTGCGGGCGCCGAAGGTAACCCACGCGCTTTCAGGAAACACCCAAAAAGCCCACGAACGTCTCGAGGCTTTTCTGATGAGCTATTATCAGAACCAACCGCCGCGCAAAACGCTTCGCCTTTGTAATACGCACACAGCTCTTTGTTCGGTTCGTCAAATTTCATAGCATCCAGCGCATCCAGCGTACACTCCAGGAACTGGTGGGACAACGAGTGCGGCATCAACCGGGTTTCTTGAGTTACTTTTAAGTCAATGGAGTCACTCTCACCACCAACGCCCGCCGCGCCAATCGTCAAATCACACACCGCAATTTGTCGTTTGATTCGATTAGACGCGTCATCCAACACGTGAAATATATTGGAAGATTGCGACTGTTTGCCCATACGCGACACATACTTACACGCATCCACCGCCCCCCGCACCGCGTTGGCGTTGGCGTACGCGTCGACATAGGCTGACGTGGCGCTTGGTTCCTCCCGGCTCGCGCACTCCCGCAACGCGGCGCGGCAAAAAGACGCGAGGTTGGTTTTCGCCAAAGTCTGAGACGAGTGATTCGAGTTTGAGATTTTGGTGGTAGTGTCTCCGTGACACGTACCATACCCGTCTTCAACGGGAGGCGCACAAAGCAACCGTCTGAACCCGACCGAGGCAGGGTCCGATACGAACGCACCGACCACGGCGCCGTGCGTGCTGGAGTCGTCACCAACCGCGTCGGCGTCGGTGTCTAGAACGCGTTTGCGGCGAGCGTCTGACGCGGCGACTCTTTCCTCGAAACTCTTGTCACTTTCGTTTTCGTTCCCTCGGGGCGGCTTTAAAAATGAAGACGCGTGCACCACGCCAAGAGACACGGCAGACCCAGCCCTGGCACCGGTAGGATCACTCGCGTACGGCAACGCCCCCGCTAATCGCTGCACCGGTAACTTCCGCGTAGCGTATAGGTTTTGTAACGACGTTTTTCCGTTTCGCGAATCCACAACAATCGGCCAGTACCGGTCGCCGACGACTCGTAACGAGACTAAATGTTCCGGGTCAGGAAGCAAACACGGAGTTGTGACGAGCCGAGTGACGGTTTGTGTTCCTTTCTGAGAAGTATTGGAGTTATTATCAGCAACCTTATCACCCTTGACGGTCATCTCCACCGGCGCGGTGACCGAAACTCCTGAGGCCGCATCAATCGTCTCCAGCAACAGTCGCCGCGACGCCAGCGGGTAGAGGTGCCGAAACGCTTGCAAGTGACACCTGTTGTCCGATGCGTTTTGAGGGTACCTGGGGTATATTGACAGCCAAAGCGCAGCGATTGACGCGCTATCTGTAGAAAACGTCATCGTGCCGCCGCCCAAAAACAGAAAGCCAATCGAAGTGGAAATTGCCATATGCGCGCCGAACGATAAACCGCTGACGCCGCCGTTTCCAGTCGTCGCGCTCGTCGCGGCGGCGGCGGCGCCACCTGGATTATTTGCAGCACTTGAAGACTGCGCCCCACTGGCACCTAACCTCAGTCGCAATCGTCTCAACAACCTGAACGTATCTACGTCCCCGGTACCGGCCATGACGCAGGATATCGCCGTGGCACTAACGCAGATACAGGTCTCAAGCGTCGGGCGATCGACCAATTCCGAAATAGGTTCTTGAGTAGCCGCGGCGGCTTTCATTGAGAGGAACCTTAACGTCATTTTTGTCAACGCGGCTTTCGCGTTTTCGTTCGCGGTGCCTGCGTAACGCAAACCCACTGCCATGCAGGCGCCTGCCAACGCGTGGACGTGCGACTGCGCCAGGGCTTCCCTATCAGTGCCGTCGTCCTCGAAGGCGTCGAAGCAGTGGCCAATTTTCGTGTTTTTATTTTTGGCGTCGTGATACTTCGAGCCCGTGATTCGCGTCAACGGCGGGCGGAGTAACGCGGGGAGTTGGGACTCCATCCAGTCCGTGGTGGGTTGGATTGCGTCCCAAAGAATCAACGCTTTGGCGCACACTCTGGTTAGCACGAAATCCGGCCGCACGTGGTCAAGCGCGTAATGCGTCGAAGGAGGGTTCAACAGCTTGGCAACTGTTTTGTCGTTTGTCTTCAGGAACATTAAACCTAACGCGACCGCCGCGCCGGGACTCGTCGCGTCCACGTTGACGATGGAGCCCTGCATCACCTGTCCTGAGGAGTTTTGCGAGGTGTTACCGCCGGTTGGGGTGTTCGCTGTGGCGTTGTTAGCGCCGTTACTGTCACCGTCACCGGCATCACCCTCTCCAGTTACGTTAACTCCGTATGAAGAGTCGTCCTCCAAGCGCCAGGGTTCTGGGTCCTCCGCGCTCCACCCGTCCACGCCCCCAGTGATATCGGAAGTCAACAGATCAACGCTCTGGTAGTATTTAGGGTTACCGGTACCGGACACGTTGTCGTATCCGTTCATTGAAGCCTCCCTGCCTACTGACCCGCCGTTGGATGTGTTGTTCATGCCTCCAGAGCTACTGTCACCTCCTCCCAAATATCTCTTTAAGCGTTCCACGATGCGCAAATCGCTCAACCCGATCGCGCTCTTACCGACCCCCAAACACGTAACCCCCAGCGCGAAACCGGCGCACAACGCGTACCCTTCCCTGCCTCCTTTGGAGTGCGCTGACGCGTCCGAGGTGTTGTTCCCGCCGCCGCCGCCGTTCCGATCCGGGTCGGCGCCGATTTCGGATAGCACGATTTCAACCGTTCGGCGGTGCGCTGTTTTCTGGTACAGCAAACCGACTGACACCAATGCAGCAGATTGCACGTTTAAACTCACTTCGACTTCAGGAAACGCAGAAGGGTGTACCGCTGGAATGTGTAGGAAACACATCTTCGCGATGTCTTGTTTTGAGGTGCCTCTGTAGGCTGCTGCTGTTCCTAATAGAGCAGCGCACGTCGTCAAGTCGTGCTCCTGCACTAAATACCGGTACAAGTCCGTGTTCGTTAATTGTTTTAAATTGCCGGTGATACCCAGCGCCAGTAAAACCCCGGCGTGCGCGTTGGACGGCGTGTCCGGCTTGTTGTACAGGATCCAGGATCGGGTGAGTTCACCGGTCGCTTTAGCTGCCAGCGCCAAGCCGCTCGCTACGCCGTTGTGAAATTCAGGCCAGTGCTGGAACTCCGTGCCACTCGCGCCGCTCGCTGTTAAGTCCAACGCCACCACCGCGCCCCGCTGCTGAGGAAGACACCCCGCTAGGGTCAGCGTGGGTATTTGTAACGTCTCAGTCGGTCTGCACCGGTTGGTACCTAACGTGAACGCCCCCCTGCCAACTGCAAGACTCGCAGTTCGCGGCGCTAACGACCACAGCTTCTGTTGCTGCGCCACCACGGCTTCGGGGTCGCCTCCGTTGTCGGATCCGTTCTGGTCCAGGGAATTTGAAAGGGAAATCGGAGTGGGTGAGGCGCTTCCCAGTAATTGTCGGACCTCACGTAAACGGCGGTCCTTGTGGAACAACAAAGGGCCGACGTGTTTTTCTATGTGTGACATTCCATCTAAAAGTCCGGCCGTGTTTTTCGTGCCATCACCGGTTGCGACACCAGAGTCCCCCGCAGTTTCAGTACTGTTACCGCCGTCCCCTCCACCTTGGTCAGAATCGACGGTACCGCCGCGTTCATCGTAAGTATCACCCTCCTCGGTATCCCCAATTGAAGTATCACCAGGCACCAAACGCACGCGCGCATCCACGGTCAGGGGAGCAGCAGAGAGCGTCCCGGACCTACCAGAAGTCGTCTCGGTGTGACTAAATACCCCATCAGAATCCCGGGCTTCGCTTCTCGCCGCCGCGGCGGTGGCGAGGTCGTCCCGTCCCACGAGCGCGTACGCTTGCGGGGGCCACTTCTCGGGGGGCTTCTCCCTACACCTGCGCAACGCGTCTCGAAGCCTCAACCCCAACAACGACGGGACTCGGTCGAGCTCCGTTAACCCGAACCCAGCGTTGGTCATGGCAACTGTCGTGGCCGCGGCGATCCGATTGGCGGCGCGCTCGTCCCCAGTTCGGGACGCTTGAGACGCGCGCGCCGCGCCCAACGCGAAGGACAACACGTTCGCGGCCCACCGGATAGCAGGACCAGCTGGATGCGTTTGGGATTGACTGTTCATGTCCCGCTGACTGTTCATGCCGCGTAACGATTCGTCACCCGTCTCCATCGCACCCGACGTATCCGACAGGGACGTAGAAACTTCAATAATCTCCCGCAACACCAGATCCGGGACGAGCGATTTCCAAGTCTCTGTTTGTCCATCTTCGCTGAAAATCGACTCGAGCGCGCGAAACACGCACGGCGCTTCTGAAGAACCACCCTCCACACTCGCACTCCACGTTCCCGCCTTGGCCAACGTTCGCGCGGCCAGAATTGAGTCGTCAGCGTCCAGCCCGTTTCCATTTTCGCAACCGTCATTTTCTTTGATTTCCTCACTCCACTCGAACCACGCGTCTCTAGCGTGGTGGTCCAGGACCTGGACCGCTTCCGCCGCCACCGCGACCGATATCTCATTTGCAGAGGAGAACTGCGCCGCACACGCCGTCGCAAGCCGCACACACAGCGTCCTCAATGGAAACAAACAAGTGTGCCGCAGCACATCGAGCTTACACGACTCGTACGCGGCGTGCGCAGCTCGCAAAAGCGAAATCGCGCGTTGAGCGTGAACTGAACTCAATCGCGGCGCCACGCGCTCGGAACGGGGAGTAGGAGTGGCTACCTTCACTGTAGACTGCTGACCTGTATCATCACTCCGTCCCGCTGCTAACGAAACGCTCGGATACGACGCCTTTGAGGCCAAGTGCATTTCGCTTCTCAGTAAATACTCCCACGCGGAATCGTCGTCATCGGAATCGGTTTCGTCGTGAGGTTTCGTTTTCGTATCTTTATCCATCCCTTTGTCACGGCCCAAGCTCTCGCACCCGCACCACGCTAACAGCGACTGGGATGCCCGGTCCCACTGCTCACCCGGGTCCACGGCTTCCGCGGCAGCGGAAAGAACAATCTCCATCGCTGATTGTCTTAAACCGGGTTCCAGGGTTGAGTCGTCGAGCGCCGCGCTTATGGCGTGCAGCACGATTTTAGTCACCGGCGATACGGGCTCCTGCGGAATTGTAAGTCGAAGAGTGGAACCATTAGTGAACTCAGCCGTGACTCTTGCTCCAACTGGAGAGTGTAGCGTATTGATACTCTCGACGTTAGTATTGTTTTCACCCTCGACGAACAACGGCGTGTCGTTTCGCCAGTTCAGTGCGGTTCGCGCGCCGCAGGCTAAGAGCATCCCTTCGCGCGTCACGAGCAGCACGTCGACTAACGGCGGCGCGCGCGACGCTTTTAGGGGAACCGCGGTCTTGACGTTCGCGTGCGTGAAAGCTATTAATGGAGGATATGAACCGTCGTTGGCACTCGATGAACCGTCAGCCTGAGAACTCAGGCTATACCCCCGTAGCACGTCGTCTCTCCCCAACACTACCAGCCGTTGCGAGCTTTTCCAGTCGTCGTCATTCGCGATTGCCGCGAAGGTGGTCGGCCGCTCAGCGAAACCCTTCGGTTCCGTCCACACCCGGTGCACTTGAACCCGCGCCGGCGATGTGCTCTGCGAGTCCTCAAAGCATTTATCCTCAAAGGAGTCACGTTCAGATGGATTTGTTTGTCCGAACATAGTGTTTGCGTCGTCCATGTCCATGTCTCCATCAACGTCCGCCACGTCAAACGGCGCGTCCGCAGCGTTTGGCGTGGCGCTCGTTGCCGGCGCGACTCGCCACAGCGAGTGCGACATTCTCGTAGGGTCGTGCGTTAATACGTAAACAGAGTCACTCGAACTCCACGCGATACACTCGGTCGGGGACGGTACCGACGGTAGCTTTGCGGAGGCTAGAGCGTCCAGAGAAGAACAATCTTTTTCGTTTCCAAGTTTTCTTGTATGAGTATTTAGTCTCAACGACCCAACCACCGGCGCCGGTTCGTCCAGCGGGTGTCTCAGCGCGAAGATTCCGCGTCTGGTTCGAAGTAATAGACCAAGCTTCGTCGGTTGGAAGTCACCGAGCGTGTCTCTGGGTAACGGAGACGTCCTTGTAACACCCCCTGGCGTGTGCGTCCACAAGTTTCTTTGTAAACGCACGCACAACGTCGGGGCGTCTTGTACTCCCCGGAACCAGGAAAACGTTTCGCAGAACTTATTGGAAGTTTCGGAGTTGACGTCATCATCGTCAGTACCCTGGTCAGCACCTTGTTGATTACCCCCATCAACCGCATTCTTTCCCTCCCTGCAGCGCGCTTTGAATCTCTCCGCTTTCACGAACGCGCAGCTCTCTTCGGGGAAGTGACACCACAGCGCTTGTTTTGCCTTTTCTCCATTTGGAAACTGCGCTTTCAGTCGAACGACGCCGCCCGAGCTCCAAATTAAGCTCGACCCGTCGAGGTATATTTCCTCGTCGTGGTCCATGAAAAGAGGGTCGCTTGATTCGTCCGATGCACCGGGAAACAAGTAAGTCTTTGCAAATCCCGACCCATTACTCAAGTCGTCTCTGGTTTGTATGGATTTCGTTCTTCGAAGCGAAAGTACCCAAGGCGCGGGTTGGCTTTTTTGACCATTTGCAAACGCCGTGTCGTCGGAGTTGTCAAATCCATTCAACTCATCTGATAGCTCCTCTGACTGTTTGCCCCTACTGAACTCCTCCTCCATCAGCGCTTCTTCCTCATCTAACGGTAACATGTCGTCCAGGGGTAGCAAGTCATCTGGGACGTTGAATCTGTTGGATTCTAAACGGCCTAAAAGTAAACCACTCGCAACATCTCTTTGGATCTCATTTTTCGAAGTGCGGACAGGACTAGGTACGAAAGATGTGTTTGACACGGACGATACGCCGCCGAAGGACTCACTTCCGGCAAAGGTTGGGGTCATTGTTTCTACTTGACTGGTACCATTCGTTGCACGCACACCGTCCGCTCGTAATACAGACTCGCCGCGAGGAATAACAGCAGTGCACGTGATACCGCGGCTGGCCACAGCTCTTGTCCTCGCATCAGATCCACTCCGCCCGCCCGCTCCTTGAGACGAATCCTCGATCGTCAACCCTGCGCGTGTGTGAAGATAGTCAGGTCAGGGTGCGGGTGTGAGGGGTGAGAGATTAGGAAACCGGGAAAGTCGAAGCAATGTACGTACCCGAAAGCGCCTCGCCGACGCGGCGGGGGGGCGACGGGAGCGGCGCCATACCAACCGCCCGTGCGTCCAACTATGAGTTGACAGCTCGTCACTTCCAAGGTTCAAATTCTGGAAAAGTTTTTCGGGTGTTTTTTTTCACTCCAAGGTGCTGGTGTTGGCAGACCCGGCGGCACGAGACGCCTCCCCTCACGTCGGTGAGAGGGCGCGATGCGTCACCGCTCGAGCGTCGCGGTGGTGGAGTCGGACCGGGGCGAGCTCCACCTGGTGTTAAGCCCCGCGAGGAGCATCGATACGCACGTCGTGCGGTGCGTATCCACCCATTGTTCGATCCGACCCCGCGCCCTGCGAAAAGACGTCTCTAGATGGTGTGGTGTCGTGTGGCGTGGTTGTGGCCTTGCGCCATGTGCGTACCGCACCTACACATCCACGCCTCCGGCAAGCGCACGGCCTCACCGCACGCCCCTTTCTTCCGGGTTGAACCCGGTCTGTTTGATACAAGGCATCGAGTCCACGATCAAACGCACTTGTCCACATCTTCAACACTAACATTATTTCCAATCTACTCTCAACGTCGTGACTCGAAATCCCCTTACCCACCAACAGCGTGTGCCCCACAACGGGCGCGTTGGAACGGGGCACCACGCCTGGTGTCGACGTTTTCCAGAACGAGGAAACCGCGGTCGGGAGTTTAAAGAAACGAGGTTTGAGTAAACGCGTCACGCGCGGGAGCGCGATTTTAGGATACGCGGCGTTCGGCGAGTGCGCGGTTGTTTTAGTCGCGTTGAAGGTCCGGACCGCTGTAGTGCTACCTAACGGCCACGAAGTGGTGACGGTAGTAGATTCGAGGTGGTTCAAATCAAAATTGAGGGACCCGACACGAAACATAACCAAAGAGGAACGCGTTCGCGTCGCGAACTTAACGGAAACGCCGATGGAGAATCTTTACTTTTACTGCGAAACCTTCGACGTCACCAGGCCGTTTTCGTTGTCCAGTGGTGTTGGGAACCCTGGGTCAATGCCTCAGGAAAGCAAAGCGTCCACGTCAGCACCTTCATCCCCTAGCCCCTCGCCTTCGGAAGATTTAAACGCGACTTCAAGCAGTAACCAACTCCAAAAGAGCGCTCCGGATACGCAGTGGGTGTGGAACCGGTGGCTTTCGCGACCGTTGCGAAAACTTGGAATCGAAAACGCGTGCCCCACGTTGCTACAGGGGTTGGCAGAAAGCAGACGGCTGACTGATCTGAAAGGCGTGGAGTACCGGATCGCGGTGTTCGGCAGACGAAGCAGCGCGCACCCGGGTACCAGGTACCTAGCGAGAGGACTCAACGGCACGGCGAATCCGGGGAACGAAGTCGAAATGGAGCAAATCGTGTGGCGAAGGGATTCCGAAAATTATGTCGAGACGTCTGAGTCTGTGAAGGGTGACGGTTCAAGTGCTCAGGGTGACGATGATAAAAATAAGGGCAACGCTTCAAATATCAATGGTGATGATTCCAAAAAGCCCAGACTGAAAGCTCCTTCGACGGACACGGTGCGGTGGTCGTCGTACGTCTGGCGAAGAGGTTCCGTCCCGATTCGGTGGCGACAAGAAATCAAGCAATCAATAGGGGACGCTGAGATTTTCGTCGCCGACGAGAACCCGTACACCGGTACTGGTTCGTACTTTTCCAAGTTAGCCAGGGGGTACCGACCAGGAGACGCCACGACTGCGGACGGGTTCCCAGTGACGTGTGTCAACCTATTGAGATGCGCGCCTGGGAAGCCAGAAGTACTTCTGAGTGAACATTTCCACGAGGCTGTCAGAGGTGTGCGTCGACGCGCGGGTCTTTCAGGCATTACTGTTCTAAACTTCGACTGGCACGGCAACATCAAAGCCTTGGGTGAGGCAAAAACCGTGGAAGGGCTTTGGAACGCGTTGCGGAGCTACTTGGTGGACGCGGGGGTCGCCACAGGGAAGTGCGGAGCAGTTGCCGATCACGGCGATACCTCTGACATGAAAAATCAAAACTCGAAAATACCGAAACAAACCGACTCGTACCAACGAGGGGTGTTGCGGTACAACTGCGCGGATTCGCTTGACCGGACGAACTTGGCGAGTTACTTCGCCGCAGTTCAAGTACTCGTGGAACAGTGTCGCCTATTGGATTTGGAAATCGTGGATAAAATAGTCAAGAGTAACACTACTCACTCGAAGAAATCCGAAACAGTGAGTGACGTTTTTCTTGACATCACCGGCGTGGGAACGTCAGCTGGAACGTCCTCCCCGCAATCCTCCGCATCAAGCGCGGCTACGTACGGCCGACGCGACGGCGCTTCTGCTAGTGGACCCGCGCCTCCTGAAGTCCTACCCACCGGCTGGGAATCCAGATACGACACTGTCACCGGCCGGACGTTTTACATCGACCACAACACGCGAACGACGCAGTGGAGCTTGCCGAGTGAGCATTTAGTCACGGGGGATGTCACTGGAGATTTACAAGGACCTGAGACTGGAACTAATAGGAGTCCAGACCCTATAGCTAACGATACGAGCACATCTTCACAGTCTCCAGGAGGTGCTGCTTCTGACACTAATCCATCAGATTCACAAACCCCGTGGCGCTTACTTCACTCGAGCGTCGACGCCGTTCGAAGAGAAACCTCGCCCGACGCGCTCGTCGCGATGTGCGAGATTTTCCTGGCGAATGGGGATCTACACTCCGCAGTTTACACTGCGTCAAGAGCGATACACACGCAAATATTTCATTTACTGGATGGGAGCAGCAGTTCCCGGAGTAAAATCTCCAGCGGCGGTCAGGGAAGCGCGTACGCCGCGGCGTCCAGTTTATCCAACCTATCGATCTCCGCGCAACGCCGGTTTCTGAACCTCACCCAAGACGCGCACCGACAAACGCAGTTTGAGATGTTCCTTGGGGTCAAGTTTGGGGTGCACTTTCCTTCGTTATCGTTGGGTGAAACGAACGATTCGGGTGGGTCGAGCAGAACGACTGGACAGACTGAAGAGACTCCTCAAAAGATTCTTTCTCAAACCGATGATTTACTGTTGCCTTCTAAAAGTTTCGTCGCGTCGCCGGCGCTTTCGGTTTCGAATTCCTTGTCGAACTCGTTCACCAGCGGGTTCCCTGGCATGGGCGCGGCGGAGGCGAGGGTTACGGTGACGCCGCCTTTATCCCGAACCTCGACGCCGTCTTCCGTTTCCGTGAAGGACGCCGCGTCGGCGGTTGTCGCGAGCCGAGGGCTGGACGCGACAAATCTCGGTAAAAATCTTTTCGACGACGCGTCAGGGGAAGATTCACAAAACGTACATTCAAACCACCGTAAAGTGCTTTCGCGTCCGCCCGGCGCGATCGTGCTGCGAGCGCCGCAACCTATGGGCAACCCTCTGGCGCCTCCCGAAGCGCTGCTAGGCGCCGCCACGGCGACGTGCGCCACGCCGCTGTGGGTGTCTGGCGGCGCGGGTGACAAAAGTATAAGTGAAGTCCCTGGTGTCACTGACAATCAATCCAATCACAATCAATCGGACGAACTTATCATTTGGCTTCGCGAGCCTGGTTTCGTGGATCGCGTGTTGTTCACGTCGCCAAGGGGCGCGCCGGAGAGCGTGTCGCCCACGGCTTGTGACATTGAATGCGGTTGGAGTTTGGACGACATGAGGGTTGTTAAAAAGAACCTGTCAATTCCGAGAACGGCGCCCGGAACGTGTATGTCTTTTTCGCTTGGGAAAGATGCGAAAGTAAAAAGCGACGTGGCGGAACACTGGCAGTTCGACGATGACGTTTCTAATGAGCCGTTTTCTGAAATCACACCGTGCGGCGTTGTCCGCGTCACCTTCCGCAGACTAAATACTCATAGCGCGCCGGACGTCCCTCCCGTCACGGCGCTTCCACACGTCGAGATTTTAGGCGTTTCCAGTGGAGTTTTCAACCGCAGGTCGGTGGGTTCCCCTTCCGGAGATTCTACTGCAGAAACTTCAAACCCGGAAGAAATAGAGTCATATGAATCCGCGGTTCAAACTATGTTACAGTCGGGTTCAGAAATGTCGCTGGAAACGAAGCTATCCCTGGAGCTGCAGCGCGTGCGGCTTGGGCTTGATTCACGGACTCGCGACGACGCGCTTGCGAAAATTAACGTCGATCCAAAAACAATCAACCCCACTGCTGACCTTCTCGCGCGGCGCATCCGGGGCTTAGCGAACAGACTCGCTCACGAGCGTGCTGCCGCTGCAGCAGCCGCGGCGGCGTCGCACGCCCCAACATCGCGCCTCAGCGCCATCGCGTCGCTCTCGCCGTGGGAGCAGCTCATGGGCCAAGGTGCTAACGTGGCGAGGGCGGTGGGGGGGGTCGTCTCCGGGGCGTCAAGCGGGTCACTCGCGTCGTTAGTGGCTACTGGTAGTGGTAATGCCGAACCGTCAGGTACCATGAACCCTAACGACAGTGTGTCGGACCGAGTGCTGGACGTGCCTGGGTCGCCCACCCCGACTACGGACGTTGTTTGGAATTTAAATCGCGACGAAACCGACGCGCATCGATTGACGCGCGAGTCGGAAGATGCGCTTTTGGAGGAACTGGATAGGGCGGTGCGTGACTACCATGATTCAAGACGTGATACACTCAAACCCGAAACCGAAAACGGAAGTTCCACAAAACACACCCCCGCTGGTACGCCTGAAAAGCAAGACAGCGGTCATTCGCTTTCCCGCGCTGTCAGCGGGTTTACCGCCGAACGCGTCGAAACGTTTCCTGTTAATTTCGATTCAAAACATTCACACCCGACGTTGAAACTGTTCCGTGACGCGAACGAGATGGGGGCTCTTTTCTCGTTTGGCAACCGATCCACGCGACGGCTGGGCGGGGGGGTTGTGAGTCAGTCTGAACGTCACGCGACGTTCGTTTTTCCCGCGCTGGCGGTGACGCGCCGCGTGGCGCTTAAAGCCGGGAAGGACGGAGTGCCGATAGGAACGAAGTTTGTGTTGAGAGCGGGGAATGACTTGTCGAGTGTTACCAACAATGCAGTACAACCCTTGGGTGTGTGGAGTTTGGGCGCTCCGGTTCCGAGTGATACGGTGTTCGCGCTGGATCTGGCGATGGACGGTACCGTACCCGCGTCGCGTCTGGCGAAGCTGGAAGTAGTGTTACCGAGTCAAGAATATATCAACGCCTCAACCGACCTATCCGCCGCCAAGTTTCTGGTTACCCCGTCGTTTCCCATGGACTCCTCTGAGGACGGGAAAGAGGTTGAGGATGGGAAATCATCGTCGATGGTAACAAATCACGATTCTTCCAGGTATTTCGACCCTACCCGTGTTGTTGTTCTTGACCCAAGCGCACGGCCCGATATCGCGCGAGCGCTGGACGCCGCGAACGACAACGCGCCGGTGATTTCGCGAGTGCGGTGCGCCTTCGAGTCGTCACACTTCGGCGGCGCCATCGTGCACGTCGGCCCTGTTCTGGATTTGACTCCCTCTGACAATGTTACGGCGAAACAGAAACGGCTTGCTAGTGCTAGCTCATATATCTCCGGGTTCCGGGTCACGCCGCCTGACGCCTCGCCGAACGCGCCGAACTGGGCGGTGCGAGTCACAGCGCTGTACAGCGATTCGGGTGAAAACAATTTGAATGCAAAAGAAAGTAGTTCGAAGTCTTCCGGGAAACGCGACGGGTTCCTGGGTTTCATGGGTAAGGAACAGGGTGATAAACCTGACACTGCTACGGTGTCCGCGAACGACGGGCCGCCACCCACGGAGGCACTGCTTGCGTTTGACGCGGGGTCTGGGAAAGGAGGTGGTGACGCGACGGCTGATTCGTCTGAGAAAAATATTTCGAACAACAGAGACGCGTCTGCTGACGACACTTCTGAACCTCACGCGCCCGCGGTTCGCGTCGGAGATTTCCTGGTACCCGCGGTCCGAGGGGGGTTGCCGCTGCGGTTCGAGTTTCCAGCACCCGTGTCTGGGTTCAAACGGCTGGTGTTCGAGTCCCTGGTGGTTGGTGGAAATGTAAACACAGGAAGCGACAACAAGAAGGACAAACCGCCTTCATTGGTGGGAAGGATACAGTGTTTTCGGTTAGGGTAGACTTTTTAATAGACAATACCTACTCTACTCTACTCTACGGCGTATCTTTCCGGTCAAACTGGTCATCATCACTCAACACGATCACTTCTTCCTTTTCTTTTTCTTGTTTCTTTTCAGGTTCTTCCGCGGAGACGCAGAAAAACGAGGGAAAAATCCCATCCGCTTTGCCTTCCAAAAAGAACTCCTCGGGCGTGAAAAATTGAATGCCGATATTTTCCGCGAACTTTTTGTCGCTATCCGAGTGGTCGTTCGGGCGACCCGCCGCGTCTCCCACGTAGAACGACTTCGCGAGGTCAACATCAACATCCCCAATACACATGCTCACGAAGTAGTGCCACGCCCCCGTTTCCGGTTTGCGGAACCCCTTAGGGTCCTTCTCGGGGCCTTTCTGCGTGCCGCAAAAAAACGAAACGGGAAAGTTGAAATTTTTACAAAACGCGTCGACGCGCGATCGGACCACGGACGCGCGTTTGCCATCCAGCGCACCCTTTACGCCCCCTTGGTTGCTGAAAATAACGACCATGTACCCTGATGCGTGCATTTCGTCAATCTTGCTCTTCACGCTGGTATCCCACCAAAAAAAGTCGGAAATGTCAGTCACCATGTACCCGGGCTTGTTAGATTTGGTCTTCTGCAACGTGTCGTCAAGGTCGAAGGCTGCGATTTTTACGTTTGCACTCGATCTCGAATCAACTCGGGCCATGAATGAGTTATCGATCGATTTCCACGTGACGGTGCCGCTGGCACTGCCATCAGTTCGCGCGGCTTTGGATGCAGAGGTCGACACACCGCCCACACCACTCGGCGGGTCTTTGCGGACCAGGAATTTCTGCATGGTGAGATCCGAAATTCGCGGCCACGAACGTCCAAAACCGAAACACGATCGCGATTGGATTCGTTTTGTGTGCGTATTTAGTCGGAACGCGGAGACGACCGCGCGGGCCGAGACGAACACGGTGTGTGGGTGCGTCCGATGCCTCGGACCTCGAAACACACAGGGGACTGCGCGTGAGAAGAGTACGGTGCAGGTGGAGGGGCGATGAAGTATTTCAAAAATTGTGGGCACCCCTCGGGAAAAACGACGACGTCGACCGAAATTCCGATTTTTTTCTCTCCACGACGATGTCGTCTCCCGGTGCCTCGCCCCCCGCCCCTCAGTGCCCGACGCTCTTGGCCCACCGCCGCGATGCCGAGGCACAAAGCCAAGCCGCGGCGCAACGAATGCGCCGGTGTCGAAGCAAATGCGTCGCCAGGGAGTGCGCGAGATGAGACACACCAATCGAAATCTAAAAAAGGCCGGGTTCGGCACCCGCTCGAGTCCTTCGTCGTGCCCGTGAAAATTAGTGGTCTCCTCCCAACTGACCGCCACATCGCACGGCTATTCAGTACGCGTATGGCCGTGGCTGATAGCGATACCGTCATCGATGCGAACTCAACGCACGTACGCCTTCGCGCGGGCACAACGAACACTCGAGGAGTGGAGTGGGTGATGTGCAATCAGTCAGATGGTGAAACGAAAACGTTGGGGCCGTGGTGGGGGTTCACGCTTCCGTCGTCGTCCAGTGAAAAACATGAAATCCTCATAACCGCATTTTTCGTTCTGTGCAGAGAGGGCGTTTTCGAGTTATTACCGACCGTGCTCGATAACGGCAATGGACCTGCGCAATCCCGGTTGGATGTTTGTCTCACAGACGAGGCGTTCGCATTCGCGCCGGTTCACCCCGAGGAGATTCCGAAAAAGAAAAGACACGCGAAGATGAGGGTATCGCTTAAGTGGCTGTGCCCGCCCACCGATTCTATTGCCCGGTTCGCAGCAGGGATACCGCTTGATACTGAAGATGAAGGTATGGGTACTGATGCCATTGAATCCGCAATTAACTCGTCATTAACCCTGGAACACCAAAGCACGCTTCAGGCCGTGTTTGCCGCCGCGAAGCCGCCGCGAGACGCGCCTGGGATTGTCGGTGATTTTCCCGGGCTCGTACCAACGCCGACTCCGTACCAGCGCAGGGCGGTGCACTGGATGGTACGGAGGGAAAAAGGTGGCAAAGATGCGCAGTGTAAGGCACCAGGGGCACCAGGGGCACCATTGTCTACTAATTCAGGGTCTAATACTCAAGAACATCCGGGACACCCGCTTTGGCACCCTTTGCGTTGTTACGAATCGAACGACAACAAGTCTGAAACACACCAACCCGTCTGCTACGTAAACTGGCACACCGGCCAGTTGAGTGTTGAAAAGTTCCCCCCCCCAAACGACGTCAAAGGCGGAATCCTAGCCGATGAAATGGGCCTTGGCAAAACCGTCGAGCTTTTAATGTGCATCTTGAAACACAAATACAACGGACCGGCGCCGATGGAAAACACGGTGAATAAGTCGAACTCCGATGACGAACTTAAACGCGAACCGGCTGATGAAAAAATAAATACCGAAAAGGATGAACCGAAAAACGAAAATACAGACGAAGACGAACCTGCCGAAATCATCGGATGCAATTGTGGCACAAAGACCCCGCAATATGACGGTTTGTGGCTCGCGTGCGACTCGTGTAACGAGTGGTCGCACGCGCGGTGCGTAGGGTACACCGTGAGTGTTGAGAAGAAACAACTCAAGAAGGGTATTGACGCTGAAAAAGTATTGAACGACGCGCGCGACGCCGAAGTGAGGGCGAATTATTATTACCAACAAGCTTTGGAACGCGAGGCGGCTGATTTCAACAACGGCCACGATTCGGATGAAAAGAAAGCAGACTTACACGTGAAACATGAAGGCACCCACGAAATGAACGGTAACGACGCGTACGAACACTCTGTTCAGAGTTTGCTTGAAGCGCTGAGGGTCGCCGAGAAAAAAACAGAGGACGCAATTAACGCTCTCGAAAAAGCCGAAGAAGCGCCTCACTTTGAGTGCGGGCGGTGCGTCGCAAAGCGCGCGGGTGCCACGGTTTCCGGCCCGTGCGGCGCCACTCTGGTGGTCTGTCCTTCCACGATTCTCAACCAGTGGTGCTCTGAATTGGATCGACATTGTGTGCCTGGAACTTTAAAAGTCGTCGTGTACGAGGGCCAGCCGCGAAACGCGAGCGGGCCGAATATGTTAAAAAAGCAAAAATCAAACGCCCCAACCTCCGCGTTCGATCTCGCCGCCGCTGATGTGGTGTTGACAACCTACGACACCCTGCGCAACGACCTGCACCACGCACCTGATGTTGATTTGAGTAACGATCAACGCTCCTCTCGGCACGTCAAGAAGTACGAAATCATCCCCACGCCGTTGACAAGGTTAACTTGGTGGCGCGTGGTGCTTGATGAAGCGCAAGAAGTCGAATCGTCAACTGCCGCAGCCGCGGCTATGGCCAAAGTTCTGCCCAGCCAACACCGATGGTGCGTCACCGGCACCCCCGTCTCGACCAGCCTTGATGATCTTCAAGGTTTGTTTACTTTTTTGCACGCGCCTTCTCCTTTGACGGATAATATTTGGTGGCGCAAAGTGGTTGTAAAATCTTTCGATTTAAATTTCGAACCCGGAAAAAACTTTCATCTCCTCGACATTCTAAAAAAAGTGATGTGGCGAAACTCGCGATTGGACGTTCAAGGCGAGATCAGTCTACCTCCTCAACACACAGTAACCACGGTGTTGCGATCATCCGGTATCGAACAGCACTGGTACCGGAAACAACAAGCGGTTTGCGAAAACGCGGCGGGGAAAGCGCTGCGGCGGGTGACGGGGGTTTCCGTCGGAAACGAAAGTATTGACGTGGATTCTGATCTGGAAGTCGGTGGACGACGACTTGGGGGAGCCGATGAGGATGCCGACGATGACGACGCATTCATCGTGGAAGACGGTGATGACGAAGACGATTCATCTTCCGATGAGGCTATGACTGATGCGAATGGCGACGAGACTAATTACGCATACAACGGGAACGTGGTTGACTTGACCAAAACCACCGACGCGGAAAATGACCGCCACCTCACCGCCCAAGAGTCCCGCAAGATACTACTCCCGCTGCTACGTCTGCGACAGGCGTGTAACCACCCGCAAGCGGGGACACACGGAGTCCGGAGGCTAGGTAAGGGTCAAAAGGGTGTTATCCATATTAAAGGGGGTGTTACGGGTCACATAGGCACTAGTGGTATCCACGCTGGGTCTATAATGAGCATGCCCCAGATTCACAACGTGCTTATTGAAAAACAAAAAATCGAAGCTGAAGAGGCTCAGCGGCTGGTGGCATTTACGTTGAACGCTTCGGCTGGGGTTGCGTATTGCAAAGGAGACTATGCTACTGCAGTTGGACACTATCGTGATGTTTTAAATATGGAACGGGAAGGGGATAAAGACGATGGATCTTCACCTCTTCGCCTCGACGCGTTACAGCGGTTACACGCGTTACACAACTTGAGACAAGCGCTTGATGCAAGTCAAGAGAAAGCAAATGGTGCTGGTCCTGACACTACTGTCACTGCTACCCCCGCTCCTACTCCTCCAACCGGCATAGCACGTACCCTTAACGACTCCAATCTGGAAAAGGACGCGAACACGGAACGCGAGAAGTACCTCGCACAGAGGGCGGGCGGCGTACAGGGGGCTGCCACAAAATTCGAGGAAGCAAAATCAGCGGTGACGACCTCGTTGAAGAAGTGCGGTGCTTCGAATTTAAACGGACCGGCGGGTGCGGTGTGGTGGGTCGAAGCACTTTTGGACGCATCCACCGCCCAGGACGGCGGCAAACAGTTCCTCGTCCGACTCATCGACAGTGGTTTGAACGGTTCCTGGCAGGGCGACTCGGTTAAATTCACCGATTTAAGCGGGTTCCAGTTCGTGATGCAACGCGAGTTGGAAAAGCTCACGGAGAAGCGAACCGGGTTTTTGGAAAACATGACGCGCTTAACTCGAATCACCAAAGACGCGAACGCGCAAGACGTGGACAACGCCGGGCGGTGCGGCATGTGCGTCACCGGGGGCGGCGAGCGGAACAACTTCTTCGGAAATGGTGTAGTCGCGAACAGTCACAGAAATGCGAACAGTCACGTAAATACTCGTCATCAAGTTATCTGCGTGCACTGCGAGGTTAGCGGGGAGATGAGCTCTTACGAAGACGTTGTGTTTGGCAGGCAAGCGAGCGATGAGCACGTCCGGGGCGGCGCGCGCGGCCGAGTAGCCCGAGCGGACGTCGGCGCAGGCCGGTCCGCGCCGAGTTCCGCGGAGATGGCGTTGAGGTACTTGCTGACTAAATACAACATGGTCAGTGGCAATAAAACGGCCAATAAACAGCAAGCAGAAGCGCACGTCCTTTCCCTTGAAGAGATGCGAAGAGAGTTTCAGCGCGCGAACGTTCTGCAGAAACACCAGCGGGACAACATGCACGCCTTGGACGAGCTCCAAATGGCGGTGACAAGGATTAGGGTGAGACGCGACCACGAGATTGCGTTAGGCGGTCTGCCCGACCCAGTTCCTGAACATTTAAGAGCCTCAGTGGTGCACGACTGGGAACTGGATGAGCTAGCGACTCAATACTCCAACGACCGCGTCGTTTATAAAAGCGACTTGAGGAAAGCGTCGAGCCAGGTGCGGTTTTTGGAACGCTTGAAAAGTGAAGACGACCAGATTGTTGAGTCCTCAAAATATTTAAACGCGAATGATTCAAACTCGCGTTCAACCTACGCATTCGAGTGTCCTGTGTGCCAGGAGGACGTGGACAAAAGCGTCGATACTAGCGAGCTGGCGATTCTGCCGTGCGGACACAAGTTGTGCGTATCGTGCGTCGATTCGCTAGTCGACCGCGCGCCGCTGCCAAATTCGAAACAAGAACCAAAGCGGTTCAAGTGCCCCACTTGCCGGGAAAAAACCCCGGTGGATGAAATAAACTATGTCTCGAAAGGCGGGTCACGGGTGCAGATGGAGAGGAAACCAGCTTATGGGCATTTAGTCACAGATATGGATACCGCAATCGGCACGGAACACGAACAGATAAATTTCGAAACTTCCATAAAAATAAAAGGCTCCTGGGGAACGAAAATCGAAGCTGTCACGCGGCGGTGTCTTTGGCTGCTGGATACCAACCGTCGTGGCGCCGATTCCGATAGTAAAATATTAATATTCAGCGAGTGGGAGGATGCTTTAAGGGTTGTGGCTGCGGCATTGAGAGCTAACAATGTTTCAGTAGCGCACCCGGGCGGGGGAGGCCAGAAACTGCGAGACGCGATTAGCGCGTTCGTGGCGAAAAAGAATGCGAATAATTTGGGTGAAGCGTCAATGCAGCAGCAGGCCAACATCGACGGTCCATCGAACGATGCCATATCAGGAGGATCGCTCCTAACCGGAAGCCAGTCTACGCACACGCAGATTCCTCAACTCTTCAGTAACAACCCCGGTAATACCCCGGGTAACACCCTTGAGTGTACCACTGACTCCTCCCCAAAAGTCCTTTTGCTTCCGTTGCGACGCGGCGCGAACGGCTTGAACTTAACGTGCGCGTCGCACGTCGTTCTTTTGGAGCCGGTGATGGACCCCGGGTCGGAGTTACAAGCCATGAAGCGTGTTGATCGTATTGGACAAGTTAAACAAACCTTCGTGCACCGGTTTTTGTTAGCCAACACCGTGGAGGAGAACGTGCAGGTTTTGTCGAAGCGAAGGCGGGACGCTTCGGGTGCTGAGATGAAAAAGAAAGGCCAGGGGAATTCTCACGGGTTGACGGTTGGCGAAGCCAAGTTGTTGATCCAAGGAGAGTAAGTAGGTTTAAAGTTGGAAACAAATACACAGACTACTATAGCTTACTTACATGTTGATACTCTAATCAATCTCTAAGTGCACACCCCACTCACGCACCAGTTCACGACGCCGTACTCCTTGCACCCGCGGTCGCACAGCCGTTCTAGGAATTCGTCCCGCCGGTCGGTGGGCACGCGGCCAATCTCTCCGTCGTTCGAGTACCACTCAACCTGTCCGTAGAACCCTTTCGCCTTTTTTAGGTATTCATCGCACTGCAAATTCGCCACGGGGCAGCACTGGTAGCACTCGAAGGACGCGGGCTCATCACTGCACGTCCCAGCGGCGCATGGAAGGCATGCTTCTTGCGACGTCATCCGGGGGTACGGTTGGTACGTTCCGGCGGGACAGGATTCGCACTGATTGGCGCCCGACTCGGAATACATTCCGGCGGGGCACTCTTTGCACTCTTCCGGTGACCGTCCTCCGAAGTCAGGCTGGTAGGTGCCTGCTGGGCACGCGGCACACCTTGACGCTCCAGCACTCGGGTCGAATTCTGTGCCAAACCCGCGGTACATCTTAGTAGTGGCTTCTCGGTACGCCCGGATGTCGGACAACGAATACGTCCCCGGCGGGCACAAATCGCACGGAACCGAGCGTCCCAGTTCCGCGTTGAACGTTCCTGGTGGACAAGGGTCGCACTGGGTCTGTCCATTTAACCGTGTGTACCACCCAATAGGACACGGCTCGCAGTCGTTCATCCCGTCCCTGAATTGCGCGGTACCGGGCTCACACGGTTCGCAAAGACACGAGTTCCACTTCATCTCTTTGCCCCCTGTTGACTGAACTGTGTTGGGTTCGCACACCGCACATCGGCTACCGCTGCAGCACCCGTTCCCCCGTCCGCCTCCAGCTAAACATCCGTCCTCGGAGAAAAACACCGAATCGGGGTTCTCGGCTTGGTACACCATGAAGATCGCCACGGAGCCTTGGAGGACGCAATCCTGTGCAGTTGTCGGTGTCAGTAGCGTCGAGGCGAGGCACACAAGGAACAGAGTCGTTACCATTGAACGAAATCCAGATGTGGTTCCCGTCGACGAACCTCTCGGGGTTCGTGAACACTGACTGTCATAAATCAACGCCTGCCCGCCCGCTGATACATCATCGCATATCATGGCGCGACCGCCCGCGCGGTCTCCTCGACTCGCACGCGCCATGCGGAGTGGCGTGCCGGGGGTTCGTGTTCGAGGGAAGGCGCTTTTTATTTCCGGGGTAACAAAAATTGATTTGGCCAAAATCTATTTTGCTTTTCTCGGGACGAACGACGTCACCTCAAAGCTTTGACTCCACTCTCTCTTGGCGTTGACGACCGCACTTCGTGGCGCGCGGAACGAAGGGAGCTGATCTTATCGTGTGTGATGGGGCGGTATAAGGGGTGCTCACACGGGAAGCAAAAAAGCGACTGCGTAGAGTGCACCCCCTGTCCCCACGGAAAACTGAAACGCAAGTGCGCGGACTGCAACCCCTGCCCGCACGGCAGGGTGAAATACAACTGCGCGCAGTGCACCCCCCGCCCGCACGGCAGGGTGAAAGTCAGCTGCGTGGTGTGCACCCCTTGCCCTCACGGCAAGCTGAAACACGCCTGTTTGGCGTGCACCGGTTGCCCTCACGGCAAACGGAAGACTAGGTGCGCAGCGTGCAAAGCGTCACGCGCGGATCCTCTGAGTTCGAAGCGGATCAAGCGCGAGCCGGAGAGTTCACCAGAAATCAAGCAAGAGCCCGAGATTAAGCAAGAGCCCGATATCAAACGGGAGCCCGAGCCGTTCACCATTCAAGAATGCTTCGGCTTTGACAAGTAACGCGGTTGTATGATTTTGATGATTTCATTGTACGAAAGGTACACGCAACGCTTCTCTACCCTCTCGCCCTGACACCCACCGCGATTCGACTCACTCCCCGCGCTCCACCCCCACTCAAACAAGTCGATGCATAGTCAAAGCAGCAATCGCCACTCCCAACACATGTCGCATCACAACAACAAACCCCAGAGGTATCAGAAAACGTATAGTCGCACAGCCCGCAGATGTTGGGCGCCCGCGCGGCGCACGAACCTTCTTGAGCATTTGGAGGCGGCGACGGAGTATTCACAGGCGCCGTCGACGCCCCAGGAGGAGGTGGCGTTGGCGGAGGCCACTGCGAGCTAGGCG
>TARA_B110000977_G_scaffold200520_1_pt1 | contig 50418 bp, 23 predicted proteins | sample TARA_B110000977 | Tara Oceans TARA_B110000977 (sample SAMEA4397798) | marine metagenome | biome: Polar Biome; feature: [SRF] surface water layer (ENVO:00010504); material: water (ENVO:00002006), including particulate matter (ENVO:01000060) such as... | depth 5 m | reverse complement strand
GCGGTGGGCTTGACCGGGTCGACCCACTTGGCGTACTTGGGCACGGGGGCTGTTGGGAAGGAGGGGGAGGGGAGGGAGGGAGGTCAGTCACAGAAAATCACATTTGTCAAAAAAGCTTCGGAAACCGTGGGGACGTGGGGATGGCCGTTCGGGGACGCGATGACCTCCGCGTCGGTGAGATCATCACAGCCGTGAGATCGGATCAAAGCCGTGTGGAAACACAAGTATATAAACACTTACGAAGGTTACTTTTGGGCGTGACTTCAGGGTACATCTCGGCGTACGTGGCGCCGGCAGCGGAGCTCGCTTTGGGTTTGGGCTTTTCGATCGCCGGCGCGTTGGTGTGCTTCAGCACGTACGATGCGATCATCGCGCCCGGGAAAACCACGGGCGACAGCGCGACGAGCACCGCCGCGAAGGCAATGAACAACGGCCATGCCAGCAACAGCGCCGCGGACGCCTGACCGGGATTCAAACGCGCGAAGTTATACGCGTCGATCCAGTGGAGCTTCGCGAGCATGGCGGACATGACGTCGGCTTTTTGATTACCGCCGCGATTGCCGCAAACCTTGTTTGCTCCGACGTTCGCGTATCAGCGAGCCGTGCGACGTGCCAAACACGTTGGTGTCGATAGATACCCGCTATCGACGACGTCCCTAAACTCCCAGAGACTTTTATTCTCGCCGGCACAGGGGTACGAGTATTACGGCCTTCAACAATGGTAACTCTGCACCGATGTCGATGCTCATCTAAGTTTCTGTGCGAAGAGACTTCGGCGGAGAGGCGCAAGTCGGCAGATTTCAGATTTCAAGGTGCAGGAGAGCCACGGAAATGCGTGACTCGTAGTTAACTCCTCGCATGGTAGATTTTTCCAGACGCTTCGCTCGACCGCCGCAGAGGGAAAAAGCACAGGCAAACAGTGTAGATGTTGTGTGAATAGAGACCACATTTTTGACATATTTATCAGACTAATTGCCAAATCACCGCCCCCATTTCTTTTCCCTCGAGAAGCCCCCAGTTTTTGAGTTTTTCTTCCGCCTGTTCTGCTGGAACCGCGTTTGTCGGTTCCGAAAAATCTCAGGCACCGACAGCCCAGTCTTCTCCTGTTCCTGCTTGTAGCTCTCCAAGACCTCCCGTACGTCGGACACGTTGAGACGAACGATACTCTCCAGAAACGGCATCAAATCAAGCAGCTCGGTGTCGACGAGATTGTTCGTATCATCGGTTCCACTCGTCTCGCCGCCTTCCTTGATCCTATAAGGGTTAATAGTCACCACGTTGCTCCCCTGCATCGCGGTTTTCGGCTTCGCGGTGACATAAATCACCTTCCCTATGTCCCGGTTCAATTTACTTAAATCCCGGAGGTACTCGCCGTTCTTGTACTGCGTGGCTTCGCGGTACAGACGGCCGGCGAGAAAGTGAGATGGATCGAGACGCTCCATGATGGGATCCACGTACGTTGACAGTTGTTCAGAGAACACCACAACCTCGTAGAACTGCGCCATGTGTTTCAGGAAGTCACCCGCCCCAGGTCGCTTGAATACCCGCCACCCCCGCTCGCGTTTCCAGTCGGACAAAATAAGCGTGTCGTCTAAATCCAACACCAACGTGTGCGGCACGTATTGAATCTCGGGCGGGTGGTCCGGGAGCAATTTATCGCTCACCGGATCTAAATACGTGTGCGCCTGCTCGTCCGCCCACTGCCTGAATTCGAGCAGATTGTTGAAAACTAAATCCACTACCTGCTCAAGAGGTGTTCCTTTCAACGCATCAGGAACGTGCGCCTCACTGTCTACTGTCTTCTTTAGCTCATCCGTCGTTTGCAAGTACCACGACACGCCAATCCCACAACCGACCAACGCGCCAACCGCAGTGCCTGCCGCGGAAACGGTGTCCACCACGTTGCTGATCACGGTTGGTTCCTGTTTCGTGGAAGCCGCGGACGCTTCAGAGGCGCACCCGCGTGTGACGGAAGAGCGGCCGAACACACGCGCAGCTGTGGTGGCGTTCGCCATGCGAGAACAGGACACAGCTGCGATCGCGGAAACATTGATGCCGACTGCGCCCATTTGCATTTGTGGGGCAGCCGCCGCTGTCAGCGCCGCACGCCCCAGGTGCGCCAAGCGACTGGCCGCCCCGCGCGCGAACATCTGTGCAGTACACGCCGATCTTCTTGGCAAAAACCCAACAAGTCCAAGACAACAGCGCCGCGCCGTATGCGTGCAGAGGACACGCGATCGAGCGCAAACCCTGCTGAAGTCTTGCTGTCTCAAAAAATTTCAAGTTTCTGCTGAATCACAAAAAGCTACGACTCGTTCATAGCGCGGCGCACACAGTGAGGTAGCAAGGTAGCTTCGCGCGTATCGTAAGCGCACATCGCTCTAAACATCCTCGAGCCGCGGCTTTTCGGCGTGATGGCCGTGTTGGACTAGACGTGACACATGGGAAGACGCTTGGAGGTGGAAAGTGGCGCACTAATTGTAGGCACCCCACCGTGAGATCTGATTCCCACGATGGAGGCGGAAGCGTCTCTCCGCGACCTTCTGGAGCGCTTAGCTTCCGTTGTTGTCGGCACCTCCGGGCGGTCGCACGACACCCCCGTGCGACTGATCGACGAAGTCAAGGATGTGCTCGACCACCTCGCGGCTGATGAGCTCCCTGGCGCGTCCTCGTTGTTTCTTTCCAGCGAACTGCCAAGCGGGGCGCTGAGGATGTTGGCGGCTGTGCGCGCGTTGAGCAAGCCCCCCGCGCCGGTCACCGCAGGCCGGGCCAAGCTGTTCGAGCTCATCGGGCATTGGGTAACCCGTATTGGCAAATCCGCATCCGAGCCGTACGCAGACGACATAAAGAAAGAGTGCCTTCGGACGTTCCGCACGGAGCGCGGGGCGTCGAAAACCGTGAAAGCCGCAAGTTTAGGTATGTTTTTTATCCCGTAAAATCCTGCTCGCCTTGTACTGCGTAGTGAGGGTTGATTCTGAAGGTTTTTCACGTGATCCTGTGAGGATTCCTCACCATCCCTAGGTTCGGGATTCTTCGCAATCCCGATACGAAGAACGCGTTACGTACACCCCCAGACTGCTGCCCATACTGACGACTGACTTCTATTTCCAAAATCCCAGTTCCGCTTATTTCTCTCTTCAAAACCAAAGCGCTTCAGCACCGCGACGGCGACCGATACGATAACTCAACAAATAACTCAACGTTAAACACCGCAAAAGAGCTGCGGTTTGACTACGAACGGCACACGCTGAACACGGCGAGAGTCAAGGCGAATATCCTAAGCGCAATCGCGGCGATGCACGACGGGGTGGATAGTGTTGGAACTGAAAAAATACGTCAGTTTTCGTTTGAGTTCAGGAAGGATCTTGAAGAATTTGTCGAATGTAGGAAACAAAAAAGAAATCGCGACGAGCACGATACGCAAACGCAATCGCAAGACGAAGACGATGACTTTGACTTCCCGAAAGACACAGGGAAGTCTACTGAAACCGAAAAGCCCACCCCCACCGCTACGTGGCTTCTCAAAGTAGGTCTTGCCACGATCGACAACGAAAAGAGAAAAGGGCAAAGCCAGACTTTAGTAGCCGAGGCGTTTGACGCCGTCGGGTCGGCGCTTGCAAGTTTGCGGAGGGATGGATCGTATGAGCAAACAGACTCACAAAGCCCAAACCCAGTGGACGACGGCACTCGCAAACGCATTGCTGACGCCACGTTGACGTCCCTGGCGCTTCCCGGGGGTGGGCAACGGTCAGACGTCACGCGCGCGGCGCTGCGCATGGTCACAACGCACTGCGCGTCGTTTATAAAACCGCCCGGTTTGCTTTTGAACGCGTTACAGTTTTTCCGCGCGCTTCTTCTTTGCCGCACTTCAAACAACAAAAACATCCGTCAAACCGCGCAGAGTGCGATGGACACGTTTTTGACGTGTACCTCGGATGCGCTGGCGGATGATTCTACTGCGAACGAACAAGAACGGCAAACCCTTTGGACTGAGTTATTGGAGGAAACTTTAACCTTGATGGAAACCCCGAACGTCCGGGCAAAGGAACGCACCGTCTTGGTAAGGGCGGTGGGCAAGCTGGCGAAGGCTGGGGCGAGCTTTGGTGACACTGGTACCGCTACCAATCTAATGACCGACTTTAAACCTGACCTGATGCTCTCGCGCATCGCGCGGTGGACGTCGAGCGGCGAGCAATTCAGCGAAGGGAGCAACGACTTTGAGCTGCGGTACGAAGCCTTTGAGCGACAAATCGCGGTGGTTGGGGCGTACGCTGATTTGTTAGTAGCGCGACAAGCTTCGGATGAATTAACTCAAGAATTAACCGTAATACCTCACACCGCGCTTGAGCAGATCACAGCCGTCACCAGGTGGTCATGGGACCACTACTTCACCGCGAACGACAGGGCGAGGGAGGATTGCCGGTACCGCATGTGCGAGCTGTTCGAGGCGCTGTTGGAACGCGGAGGGGTCACGACGTTGGCTGGCGTGCTTTCGAAACTCGCGAGGCCGTTGCTCGCGCTGACGCTTCGCGTCGCGCCCCCCGACCCGATCGACTCGCACCTGTTCAGAGCGCCCCCCGAGCCGCTGTGGCCCAAGTACGTGAGCCTGTGGGTGTTCATTCTCGGCGGCGAGATTGACGGCGTCAAAGGGTTTGAGGAGAAAGGGAAAGGGAAGGTTGGGGATAAAAAACTGGACTTGCAACGCTCTGACGTTTCGGAGAAAAACGTTGATGAAACCGAAAATCGAGTAGCGCCGTCCTCTGCCGCGGCCAATGCGGCGTACGACGCGTTCGTGCGTGAAGTGCTACAGCTGTGTCAAACGCTTCAGCTCGGGGTCGTGCCGGCGGTTACGAGTGGTGTTACAAATGACCCGACGAATGAGACGAATGACCAACACCAAACCGAGCAATTAGAAGACGACGCGACGACGTCATCGTTGGCCCTTGAACTGGGCGAAGGCGTCGCCGCCAAGAATCCGGGCGATATGCAGACGTTCCTGTGCTTGGTTGATTTAGCCTGTGCCGTGCTTGAGGGCGCCCCAAACGAGTTCATCAAACCCTGGCTCACCACGCTTGTTGAAAATGTCGCCGCGCTCTCTGCGGCGCACCCGCTGCTCTCCGGGTTTTACAAAATCGCGCGAGTAGCGCTCGTCGCGGGAAAAGACGCGGGAGTCTTTTCAATTGAACGTTCGGGTTCAACTCCCTCTGGCGACACTACCGCCGCACGGGAGACGTGCCGCGCGTTTCTTCTCGATGTCCTCTCCACTGCGGATCGTCTTTCCGACGAACTCCGAGCATCCGCGCTGCATCTTCTGCTAGCGGCGCCCGCGGGGCTGCTCACCGCGAACGAGCTGGCACCCGCGTTGAGAGACGCCCTCGCCGTCGGCGTGCAGCACCCCCCTTTGGCGGACGCCGCGCTTGATGTGTTGGAGTCCTGGACGTGGAAACAGGAAGAATACTCAACGGACTCAAAACAATCCGGACACCTAACTTCTGATATTCAACTCTTGTTACCCTCGTTGGTCGCGTCGCTACGCCCGTACGTCAACCGGAAACACGCCGTCGGTTCCTTCGACGAATCGGTGGAGGGTGGAAATAATTCTCAAGATCTGGACGGCGCGGGCGCGGCGTACCGCGCCGCGAAACGCGCTCGCGAAAGCGCTTTGCTCGCGGACCGTTCCACTGGCGATGTCGAGTCCGATATCGACGTAAGAGTGGCGCGCATTCTGGGCGCAGTTGGAGGGGTTGCGCACGTCCTGTTGGATCACAACGGTAACGAGCTTAGTCTAGATGAACGCAAAGTCTCCTCCGAGTTTGGATCGACTTCGTCCTCGACTTTGTGGGATTTCGAGAAGCGCGTTTCGGTTGACTTGGAGGTTGGCGAGGGAACGTGCGTGACGATCTGGCTGGACCAGGTTATTCCAAGAGCTGCACATGTCGCGCTCACATCCACCGATCGATCCGCGAAAGTCGCCGCGTGCGAGTTTCTGCACGCAGCAACGTTAACAATGGTCGGACGGAACGCGCGGCGGTTTGTCCCCGAAGCCGGGGACCAAGCGCGAGAGGCGACGCCGTTTCACAAAATTTACAAAAAACTTTTCCCGGTCGTGTTAAAGCTGGCGATTGACACGGAGCCCGTGACGAAGACGTTGTTCTCCGCTTTGGCAACACAATTAGTCCGGTGGTTCACCAGGAACCAGGCCCGAGAAGCGGTTGAAACCATGGCCCTGCTCGACGCAATAGTGGAGGGTTTGAGGTGGAAAGACCAGCGCGATACGTGCGCAGCCCTCGCCGCTGAGTGCTTGAAGTGGAGCGTGCGGTTGGTGTCCTCCGGAGACCTCTCAGGAGGTGGGCGAGGCACGCAAAGAGGCGCCAACTCAAGTACCAACCAAAACGTCGCTGTGAACGTCTCTTCGTTGCTCAGGAGGTTGTTTGCGTTCCAGACGCACCCAGAGCCTGCGCGGCGCTTGGGCGCGAGCGTCGCGCTGCGGATGTGTTTGAACGAACTCCGGCAATTCCCCGAGCACGCCGAGGCGCACGCGCTTGAGATTCTGGAAACGACGCTGCGCTCGCTGCGTTTGGCGGAGTGTGACCCGCCTGGTGCGGGTGCCGCGGAGGCGGGGGCATTGCTCGCAAGAGCGGCAACAAGAGCGTGCGCTAGGCACGCCGCATCTCTGAGTCGACCTCACGCCGCCGCTTCCGACGACAAAAGCGGATCCAACAAAAACCCAGCTAGAGGCGGATCGTTCGGCACGCTCCCTCGGCTGACTTCCTGGATCTTCACCGACGGCACGGCGAGGGTGGAGACACGCGCGCGTTTGGAGTCGCAGCTCGCGTTCAGCGCGCTGTTGCAGCGCTCACCGGGGTACATCAATCCAAGAGCGTGGGTCACCGCGGCGAGGGCTAAGCACGAGGGCCAAAATCGCGGTGCGAGTTCGGGGCAAGCCGCGAAAAGTAGCGAAAACGGCGACGACTCCGAACCCCGTTTTTGGCCGTTTCGGGTTTCTGTTCCGATCACCCCCGACCCGCAGTGGCTCGCGAGCGATGCTGATACCGTACAGATCTTAGCAGTGGGTGGTAGCATGGGTGTGGGCACACAGGGTGACTTGGAAATGCAACGCACATCGGTGAAACAAAACTTGGAACTCGCAGAGGCTTGGATGAAATCACTCGTCGCGTCCCTTCACTGGGCGCGGTGGGGGCTGGAGCGGAACTTGGTAACGGTGGAGGATTTGCTGAAAAGTTCGGCGAGGGGTGACGCAAATGACGCAACCGACGCAACCGATGCTCACAAACCGACCCAACACCCGCTTCGCGCGTGTGCGTATTTCCTGCGCCACGGCGTGCCTTGTCTTTTAGCGGAAGAAGCGAATGACGTTGGTGATCGCGTTGAGCGGTCTGTTGCAGTGTCTTCCTCTCCCGCCGCACGGGCGTGGCGCAAGACACGTGTGAAGCTCGCGGTGCAGATTTTAGTGCTCGCCGAGCTCGTGGCGAGGGAGAGCAACGGCGTTGGTGCGTTTTTCAAGCAGCTGGATCAGATAGTGGAAGGTGGTGTATCCCACACGATGAATGCCCATACCAACGGAGCAGAAATAAGTGGTCTCGCGCGCCTCGCATGCGTCGCTTGTTTAGCGCCGGAGCGTTTGGGCGCTGATGTCGTGGGCGGCAGGATGGATGACGTGAACCAGCTTGCTGGTGCGGCGGCCCGAGTGCTGGTGCCGATGATGGGCGAACAGGCAAATCCTGACGTTGCGCCGCTTCGCACTGCGGCCAGGCAAACCCTGCGCCAACTGTTTACTGAATACCCGGCGTTTGATTTAGGCGCGGCAGACGCTATGTCGGCGGAGGGCCTTCGGCGAGCACGGCGTCTCGCTGCCGGGTACCGCGCGCTTGCGAATGTCAATTTGTTGAGACCGTTACTGCCCGCGCAGAGCAAAGACGTAAATGCCGAGGTCGTGAACACGTCAGGAAAGAGGTTAGCGCGACGACTACTGCTGGCAGCACGAGCGTTGGGACCCGACGCCACTCCGGCGCAAACCGAAGCCGGGAGGGAATGGGTTACGTTAGCGGCGCACATTGGCGCGGCACCTGAATTCGTCGTGCAACTCGTGCTAGGCGACGTGGACATGGACGGGACAGATGTTGAGATGGATGTGGACGGGAAGGATGTCGATGACCCTAACCTCTCGTCCTCTACATCAACTAAAGTCACCGCGATGGGCGAGGCATTTCTTCAGAACTTTCCGAAAGATGTCGTCGCCGCAGTGCGCTGGCACTTCCCCGCATGCGTCGAGATTCTCGTGCAGCGGATCGTCCAATCCAAACCGGGCGCCACCGCCGCGCTTCGTTTGCTGTTCGCCGCACTGGAGCTTCCCGAAAACGGCTCTGTGACGATAGTGGAGACGCAGATTCTCGACGCGATTGCGAAACACGCCGAAGAAATCGCGTCCCTCGTGGATTGCGACAGTGTATGTGACGCAAACGACCTGGACCAAACAAGCAGCGTCAAAGAGTTTGAGCGCTTTGACGAATGCAGACGCGCGTGCGTGGAGTTGGTGCGACGCGCCGTGGCGCTGGACGCGGCGTGCGCTGGTACGGGTCCAGGGCAAGGCAGAGTGCTTTTCCCGGCTCGACCGAAACCTGGTTCAAGTGAGACGCAATCCGCACCTGGTGACGCCCTGGTGCGCGCCGTCGCCGCCGTCGCGTGTCCCGACACGGAAACCTTCACCGAGGACGACGTCGGCCCGGCGCAACGCGAAGCGCTGGAGGTGTTTCCCGCGTTTCTGGCCGCGGGGGGCGCAGCAGCTGCGATCGCCGCATCCGCCGCGAAAAGACTCGCGCGTCTTCTTCGCGACTCGGGAGCCTCGCGCGCCGCCGCGGGAAGCGCCGACGGCGCCGCCTTCGCCGCAGCTCGCGCGGGCATTCTCAAAGCCGCCGCGACGCCTTTGCCTTTCCCCAACTACGAGCAAATCGCGCCGCAAATGCTCGCCGCCGTGATCGCTGTCGTGGTGGACGACAAGGATGGCGGCGCCGAGGCGGTCTCTGCGACTATTTCTAAATTCGAAACCTCCGTGGGTATGACTCCAAGCAATGGGAACGGCGATATTTCGTCCACATGGCCCGCACACGCCCTCGCAACGGCGGCGTGGCACATTGCGTGCGACGTCACCTTGGACGTCGACGAGCGCATCACCGCGGGCGCCTCTGTGCTTCCCCAGCTCATTGAAGGTGCTCCGAGCGACACGGTGGTCGGGTTGTTCTTCGCGAAACGCGCGGCGCAGCTCATAGAGCTTCTCGACCCGGCAGTTGCGGAGCGTGATTTGAAACAAGGCACGACGTCGCCGGGCGCGGTCGTCGCGGGCGCTAGGGTAGCGTACGCCGCGCTCGCCGCGATGTACGAGCGGTGTTCCAAGGAAACCGTAGCGGTTGGTCCTGGTTCCGCGTTTGCTTCGTTCAACGCCGCGGTGTCACGTCGCGCTGTTGGTGATTTGGACGGAGGCGGCACAATCGGCATCGCCACAGCAGTGGCTGCGAAAGCCGAGGAGAAGTTGCGACGAAGACGCGGGTTCGATGCGGACGACGTTATGGAGCTGGACGGTAGCGATGACCAAGGCACACCCGATCCAACGCCCGAGGTGCTGCCGAACGCGTCTGTCGTCGCAGCGCGGAGAGCCGCGTTCACCGCGTTTGCCGCGCTCGTGGCTCGCACGCAGACGAAATCCAAATTCTACGAGAAGCTACTAGAGGGCGGGCACAGACGGTGGAATCACTTAACAAGCGCGGATCAGCAAGTTCCGTTAGAAGTGGAGCTTCCAGTTGGGCAATCGTTGAGACGAGTCCACCGATTTGCGGATGGAAACGCAAACGACGGCCGGGTCAACAACGGCCCGGTTCGCGGCGTGAACGAACCGAGTGACCCCAGCTTAGCGTTCACCCTCTCCGCCACGCTCAGCGCCAATGACCCAACCTTACGAGTAGGTAGTACCTCGGGTACCGACGATTCGACCTCTGGAAGAAACGGCAACGGCAACTGCGACACTACAATGCATACGACACAAAATAAAAACAAAAAGAACCCCGATGAAGGCGACCTGGATTCCGTGGAGTGCGATCCGGTGTGCGAAGCGGTTTTTGTGTTGCTGCAGAAAGCATCGGCATGGGGGATGAGCGATATTCAGAGCCTGGAGCAGTCACCGCTTTCGGAGGGGAATGACAATGACCTCAATCGCTCAACCCCACGTTTATTCCAGCTCATCGCGAATCTGGCGAAGGACAAAAACGTACACGCGATGTCGCGGATGTTAATAATAAAAGCTCTGTTGCGGCTGCACCGACGCGAAGTCGCCGTGGCGGAGGCGGAGGCAGCCAAGGCGGCTGAGGAGCTAGCTAAGAATCCTGTACTACCCGATGACGAGACAGACGATGACGGGTTTGAGGTGGTTGCTGAGAAATCTTTAGACGAGATTGAGCAGGACCGGCTGAAACAAGCGCGGGAAGAAGGCAACTACCTTGATTTGACGTCGTCGCAAGTCGAAATCATCACGACGCCTCCCGAACCCGAAGTCGTCCCGAAAAACAACAAGCCGCACGTTCCTCCGCCGAGGAGCACGTTGTCAAAACACGCGTTCACGATGCTTCCAGGGATGCTTCGCGGCGTTCTGGATATTACCCGCGATGCGCAGTGCACAACCCTTCACGCGACGTTGAGGGAAGCCGCCGTGGCGGCGCTGGAGTGCGAATCCGCGTGGCACGCGCGCGACGAGTCTGAAGCGCAGCAATCCGACGCGGAAATGTTCGCCGCGCTCAGGGAGCTCGCCACGAGAGTCGTCACTGCGTCGCCGTCGCGAAACACGCGGACGCTTCGGCAGAACATCGGACTAGCGGTGTCCCTGAACATGCGCTTGGTGGAGGCGGCGGCCAAAGATGCGATCGCGGACGACGCAAGTGCCGCTGAGGTAGACGCGGCGGCGGCGAAGGCGCTGCGCCCCGCCCTGGAAGCTGCCGTCGAGCTGATCAAGCAAGCTTCTTCCAAGTCGACCAAAGACGGACGTTTGGCGAGCCTTTGCGGCGTGCAGATAATAGGTGCGCTGGCGAACAGCGGGGTTCTGGATCTCGGGGGGGATGCACCGGTCGTGAGGTATGTGCCAGTGGAAAAAGACGAGACGAAGGACGAGAAGGACTCGAAAAACGTACCTGAAAAATCGAAAGTCAAATCCCCGGGTTGCGTGGTGGCCGACGGCGACGCCGCGTTTTTGTGTATTGGCGCCACGACGTGTTTGATGGCCGAAGGGGCTACGTCGGGACGGCCGTTGCACGCGGCTGCGTCGTCTCTTCTGGGCGTCGCTTTGGCACAGCGTTTAGATACGATTCGAGTGAAAAATATGCGAGAAAAGGATGACTTAATGGAAGTTGATGGAGATGTGGAGGATGAAGAGGATGTAGACGAAGAAACGACTCACTCCAAACTTCACAAAAAACCCGAACCGAAATGGTGTTTCACGCTTCGCAAGCGGTTGAAGGTGCTTTACGACAAAGGGCCTCAAGATGCGTTCGTCACGGCGGTTGAGCGGATCGCGCGGCGCGAACCAAGCTGGTTGACAGGCAACGACGGCTCTATTTTAGCGCAGCTGCACCAGCTGTTCCCGAAATTGCACGGCGAGCCTCGGTTTGTCGCGGTGAGCGCGCTTGCGCGTGTCGCCGCGGTGGACGCCGTCAAAGGCGCTGCGTTTGCAGAAAGAGCGCTGACATCGTCCGTGGACGGTCTGAATGTGCTGCTCTCCACGCGTGATTGCCAAGTGCACGCGCTTGTGATGCGAGCGCTGGCGGACGCGTTGCCTGGCGTGGCACACGAGCACGCAAGATGGCCGAGGGGGAAGAAGATGGACTTCGACGCGTGGTGCCGAGCGGCAACGCAAGCGGAGGCGAGTTTGTGGAACGCATCAAACGGAGCGGTGAGGCACGCGCATGTTGCGTTCTGTGCCGCGCTCGCCGTGGCGGCGCCCTCGCTCGGGGACCATCCCGCGGTACGCGCGCCGCTGTTGCGGGCGGTGGCAGACGGCAGACCAGACGGTGAAGACGCGGGGAGACGCGCCACAGCGCTGGAGTACTGGAACAAAAGGCTGCCCGGCGAGAGCACTTCGGGTACTGAAACCGGTAACATTCCATCCACCGAAATTCCAAACTCAAATCCGTTCACGATTCGCGTAAACGCCGCGCTTAACGTGTTACCTGTTTCCTGTGAAACCGCGGTTGGAGGTACTGCGATACGCAGCATGAATGCAAACACAATCGCAGCTGCGAAATCCGTCGCCTCAGGGTGGCTCGCCGCGACTTGCGACGTGTTGTTGTCCGTGCCGAGGTCGCGAAAGAATTATCAAAAGAGTCTGTGCGACGACGACTTAGCGCGGTGCGAGTTTCGCGACGCCGAAGTTGACGTCAACTGGCAAGGCGCGTCGTTACCGATGGCCCCTCTGTTCAGCACACAGAGCACGCACGGTACGTTGCACGCGCGCGGGACGGGGTCGTGCACGCAAACTATCAATGCGACGCCGTCGTTGGCGTACAGCGGGAGCATGTTAGCCGGGGGCGTCGGGGTGCTCGCCACGCCGGTTGCGTTTTCGGGAGGCGCTACATTCGCCACGCAGTTCGGCGCGGCGACGCTTACCGGTGACCGTGATTCTCGAGAGTTTGTTAATGACCCTGACGTGTTAGGGGCGACGCAAGCAGAGCTCCCACCCTGGCTGCGAAGCTCGCTGGGGGGCGACACCACAGGCGGGCGTCTGGACGGTTTGGACGGACTGACCGGTGCGAAACCGATGCGGCGCCACTTGAGCGCAACGCAAACGAGCGCAATGCAAAGTGTGTCAACCCCGGGTGAACCGAATCAACCCTCGGTTCCCTCGATCAACTCCGCGGCAGAGCGTCGTCGCAAGGTGGAACGCGAACGCGCGCTTGGCCGAAAGCGAGCAGTGAAGCTCGTGCGGAAGTACCGCGCAGGTGAATTGCCCGACGTACGAGCGGCGACACCCGCGGCGCTGTTGGACCCATTAGCGCAACTCGCGCGGCGGGACGCCCAAACCGCGAAAGGACTGCTCACCGCGCTTCTCGACGCCGCGCTTGTGGCGGACGACGTATCGGACAGTGTCGGAGGGAAAAGGAAAGCCCCCACGGCTGGCGTTGATGACGTTCAAGCAGCACATGGCAATGATTCAAATGCGTCTTTAAGAAGAACAAACTCACTTCGCGACGGCGTACGTTTGGCGATTGCGAACTTGCTTCCTGTGGCGTCCATGGACGGAACCCTGGCGGCGTGGGCGCTTGAAGTGGCGTCTTTGGACCCGCACGCTGAGTTCGACCCAGACGTGGTGTCCGGCACAGCGTTCGACGCAGGGTGTCTCGCTTCCGGGGTCGTCGCTTTGGAAGCGCGAGCGCTGGTGTTGAGAGCGGAGAGGGACGCTGCGAACACATCGAAAACTACCGCGACTGATCCGTTGAACGACAAGTCACAATCCTCCGAGTCCTCCAAACTTTGGGACGCCCTGGCGGGTTTACACCGCGCATCGGGGGACGACCACGCCGCGCGGCTTTGTTTATCACGCGCGTTCGACACGTCAGGTATGAGTTTTTCGAGAACGAAAGCGGGCCTTACTGCGCAGCTTGAAGGCGACGCGAGTAGTGCGCGTGATATATACGATGCGCTGTTGAGGGATGAAAGAGAAGCGGAAGAGGTGGATGACGACTTGACGAAGAATAACACCAAACAACGGCTCGTGCGTTTGTGGACCCGCGAGCGTTCAAGGTGTTCGCAGCGTCTGGGCGAGTGGGACGACACCGTTCTTGACATCTCTGATACTTTGCCTCCGCCATGGAGCGTTGATTCGCTGCGCTCGCAAAACGACAAGGAGAAAGCCATTCCAGGTGCGGCGTTCGGAGGAGACACGCTGTGCGCGGCGACGCGCGCACTTACGCATACTCGTTTGAATGCCACGGAATCGAATGACAACCGAGATGACGCGTTTGCGCTCGACAGATCGCTCGAGGCTATCCTGGCGCACCCCTCCCTCGCGCCCGGAGGCGACATCGCTATGGAACTAGGCGTGGAGATCGCCACAACGCAGCTCAGAAACGGCCTGGAAGATACAGTCGTCGCGCACATTGCCGCGATCCGAAAGGGTTTTCGCGACCGGTGGCTCGCCACCCCCAGGGCTGCGACGTTCGCCCGATGCGCCGCGCTCCAGCCCCTGCAGTGCGCTTTGGAGCTGGAGGAGGTTCTGAGTTGCGTGCGTGTTTCTCGCGCTGCGCGTGACGACCCAACTAAAGGGGTCAAAGCACTCCAAGACGTCGTCAACCGGTGGCACAACCGCTGGCCCTCGGACTCTAAAGACCCGCCTGAGGTTTGGGAACGCGTGGGGTGGGTTCGAGACGCTTCGGTTGCGGCGTTTTCTGATTTAGCGCCCGCCGCCGCCGCGCAGGGTTACGCCACCTCCACGGCATCGGCTGTATCGCGGCGTCGTGCGTGTGAATCCCTGGTGCGCGCGGCGAAAGGCATGCGACGCTCTGGCGAGATAAACTCGGCGTACCAGCGGTTGGCGGATGCGAAATCCGTTTTATCGCAAGACGGAAGTATTGCACCGGCGAACGACTCGTGGCTCGTGCAGAAAGCCGTGGTGAAACTTCGCTTGGCGCAAGCGGATTTGCCGGGCGCGTTTGACGCGGATAGTGGCGAAAGAGTCGCACCACAAGTCACAGACGCAAAAAAAGGTAAATTTTTGCACAACGCGCTGAAAAGTTTGCTTACAGTACGTACGAAAGGGAGTCTTCGTTCGCACCCCGAAGCGGAGGCGCAGGCGGCGGCGTGTGTCGGGGCACTCGCGTCGCGTTTAGCGCGACTCAGCACGCAAATCGACGGCGTCGGCGACATGCGCGACTTGGCGAGTCTCGAGTTCGCGCGCGCAGCGACACTTGCGAAAGAATGTGCACAGTATGCTTCTGCACCCCTTAATCCCGCGCGTGGTGCTGCGAAAGCTTCGCTCCGCCTTGCGCTGCACTGCGAGAGCATTCTTTGCGACCGTGAGGCCCGAAGTGCGAGTAACGAAAATGATAAAATTGAAACGTTCCCGCCCCAAAGTGCCGCGGCTGATGGAAAAGCACACAGTGCGTTTCACCCTGAAGGCCTGGAGCCTACGTTGGTGCGCCACGCGCTCCTCGCACTCGCGGGGGGCGCGGGCGCCAGGGCCAGACACCTCGTACCCCGCGTACTCGCCACGCTGCGCGGCGACGACGAGCGTGGCGAGGGTTGTGAAAATATAAAAGAAACGTCCGCCGCCGCGAGTGAGTTTTCGCGCCTCGCCCCTAGGGTCCCAGACTGGCTGTTCTTGGAGTGGACCCCGCAGCTTTTATCGCTGCTGGACGCGGCCGGATCCGGTGGCGATGCCGTCGTCGGTACGGTTCAAAAGATCGCCAAAACATACCCCTCCGCAGTGTACTCGGATTACAAAATTGCGCGATCAGAGTTTAGCGAAACCGGAGTGAAGCGGTGTACCGAAGCAGACCTCGATTCAAAACTAAAATCCCCTGCCCGCGAGCGGTTCACGCGCGCGGTGACGCTGCTTGACTTCCCGTCGCAGCGGCTGACGTGGTGGAGGGCGCACATCAAACTTCTAGTCGCGGGCGTGATAGGTAGTAGTAAGGTGGAAGTGAGTGACCTTGCTACGAGTGACCTTACTGCCAGTGAGCTTTCCAGTACCGTTACGTCACTCACGCAGCGTGTGTTCGCCGCCGCGGACAAGATGGTTGCCGACGCAGGCGACCCTTTGGAAATAAACCTCGGCGGGCTCAACGTGCGTTTCGCCCAGACCGCCAAGCCGTTTTTACTCCGAGCCGTGGCTGAGTCCAAGAAAAAACTGGAGAATAATAGACCAGGCAACGTACCGGGTCTTATTGCCGCTTGCAAGCACCTCGCCAATTCAATCACAGACGCTGAGAAGTTGATTTTGGAACGGTGGCGGTCGAGTAGCGGTGCAGCTGCTACAGAGGCGCGGCCGAAACTCGGCATGACGCACTTTTCGCGGTGGTTCTCGGAGTTTGAAGATGGAAGCGCAGCATTCCAGTCTGGAAATAATACAGCCTTCACCCATTCCATAGAGATCCCCGGGCAGTACGACGCGTTGTCTGTTCCTCCTGATATAACCTGTCACGCAACCTTGGTCGGCTTCGAACCCGACGCGGAGGTTTTCGCGTCCAAGCAGCGGCCCAAAAAAATTGTAATGCGGGGAAGCGACGGGCGCGAGTACGCGTTCATCGCAAAGGGGAGCGAGGATTTGCGGCAAGACGACCGCATCGAAAGACTGTTCCGGGCGATGGACACTTTGCTGTGTGCTGATGCGCAGGCTAGAGCACGAGGACTGCATATAAGAACCTTCCACGTTGCCGCGTTGAGCAAGCGCTCTGGTCTTTTGCAGTTTGTCAGTAACACCGTTCCGCTCCTAGAAGCGCTCGGCGCGCGAACCAAGCAAGGCGACCAGGTGGGGGGGAAACACCAGCACTGGGTCAAGGCGCAGGCGATGTATACGAGTGACGTGGACGGCGATACGATTAAATCGGATGGCGAGGAATGTGACGGGACAACCAAGAGAACCTCTCGTGCACACAAAAGCACGTCACGACGACGAATTAAACCGGGGTTGAAGTTATCAGCGCCCGTGTCGGGGGGGACGTCCGCGACGCATTTCCTGGAAGCGATGGCGGTTGCGCCGAGGGTAGATGGCAGGAACGCGCTTGCGAGTTTGAAGCGACGAGCCGGTTTGGCGTCCGAGCCTGCTGCCACTCCTGCTGACCCAGCGTTGCGCCAGACCCTGTTGCGGTGCGCGGGGTCGCACGACGCGTTTCTCGAGATGCGCGCGAAATACGGAGCGAGTATAGCTGCTTCGAGTATCTGCGGGTACGTCGCCGGCGTCGGCGATCGGCACCTTCAAAATATTTTGCTGGACGTTCAATCCGGAAGTGCCGTGCACATCGACTTTGGGTACGCTTTCGGCACGGCGACTGCGGTGCTGCCGATTCCCGAGCTAGTGCCGTTCAGGGTGACGGACGGTTTACTGGATGGGTTAAGTCCTAATGATGCCAAAACTCAGCTACTAGGAGACATGGCGCGGACCATGCACGCACTTAGGAACGGCGCGGCGTTACTCAGAGGCGTGATGGACTGCTTTCTCCGCGAGCCGCTGCTTGACTGGCGTCGCGAGGCGGCGCAGGCGAGAGTCAAGGCGGGCAAGGAAGTCAAGCAGGAGGAGGATGTGGACGATGTGAAAAAGGAGGACAAGGCCGATGCTATGGATATCGATTCTGATCTTGTCAGGGTCACCGGAGGCGGTAGTTCCGGCCAGACGCCGACAAAAGAAGAGGCGCGCCACGTTTCGCAAAAGATTTCAATCGCGTTCCGGAAGCTTCGTCTTGGGAACCCCGGGGTGTTGACATTGGCGCAGTGCGAAGCGAAGCACAGTGGAAGGGCGCACTGGAAGGGATTAAAAGAAATGGTTCTTGGAGTGGAGTGTAGGGGGGACGATACGCAGGCGCTTCAAAGTACTCGAAATCGACGTTTAATTGGCGACAAAAATGAATGCGCGTCGGTGGAGGAGCAAGTCGCGTTGTTACTAGAGTTGGCGACGGACCCGCTGGTGCTGGCGACGTCGTGGAGTGGCTGGCGGCCGTGGCTGTGAAGGTTAGGTTAGGTGATAGATTGAATGCTAGATACTATAGACTGTCAGACTGCATAATACGTATTACTTTCTATTTCTTCCCCCACATCTTCATTGCCCGCCCGATGACGCTCTGCGACGGGTCCAACTGCAGCTGCAGCTCGCTCGGCTCCACGTTGAACTCATTCACTATTCCCTTGAACCGGGCATCCGCTCTCACGGTTGCCAACCCCTCATCCGTCATCAAGCGGTTGTAGTCCTCGTTCGCCTTGCCGAACCCGTACAGCTGCGCGGAGCAGTACCCGGCGCGTAGCGTCATCTCTAAACTTTTCAAAGCCTTGTCGCAGTCGCCCATTTTACTGTGAGAGCATGTTAAGTTGTAAAAACACGCTTGTTGCTCGCCCAGGCTCAACTCCGCGGGTTTCGATCGGTCCCTTCGAGTGCCACTGCCCCCGAGCTTCAAAGCGCCTTCTAACGTCTTAACTGATTGCTCGTACTGACCGTTTTCGTACTCATCCTGCGCATCTGCAATCGCCGCACTCGCGTCGCTCATCTCGATCCACTCGGATTCGCCGGTTAGCTCGTTGACACCGGACCTTCCCACTTTCGTAGTGACGGACCGTCGCGGTTGATGCGTGCGCTTTCCGAATTTAGGGGGGAAAGCGAAACCACAGGCGACAGGCGACGCGACGGCGAACATTTTGTGTAGGGTGATAATCGTGTTCATGCGACGGGGTGTGGGGTAGCGACGATCGGAAGGTAACAATAACAGTGCCAGGCTGGTTCCGAAACTGAAGCCGAAATGTACAGGATCGAAGCCAGGTCAAACGAGAGACGACGAGGCCTGTTCAGAGGCCAATTCCTTGAGTCATAACTGGTCGATTTTCGCAAAACCCTGCTTTAGGGTAAATCCACTTTTCACGAAGCGTCGGAATTGAAAAGGCCGCCGCCCACAAAGCCCCGCGTCCTCGCACGACACGGAGCCTCTTGTTTCCACGACCCGGTGCTCGCGTTTCTCTCGCGATCGTCCCCGTCAACCTTTGAGCGGCCGTCGCGGTTTTCAGCCAGCGGTCTTTCCCCCTCACCCCGCGCACCGAAGCGGCGCTTCTTGAAATTATCGAGTCTGGATAAAGTAAAGTACGCTCGTCACGATGCCCGCGTACGTTGCCACCGCGCGGGTGGCTGTTGCCCCCCGCGTTTCTAACTCGCGACGCGTGCCCAGTGCGCGCGTCCCCAAAACTGTGCCTGGCGCGCCAGTCTCGCGCCGCCCCCGCGGATCGCCCGCGCGGATCCCCAACGCAATTTCCTCCCCCGACTCACGCATGAGCGACTCTGAGTACTCTGAATTCAGGGCCGAGGACGCGATCAAGCGCGCGGTGGAGGGCTGGAAGAAGCTCGACACGGACGCGGCGCACCCCACGGAGGACTTCCAACGGCTGGCGCGTGAAGCGGACAAGGAGCTGAGCGAAACTCGACGCAAAGCGGCGGCAGAGGCGGATGCGTCGGCCGAAAAGTTGCGCGAAGCCGAAGCCGCGGCGGCATTGTGGGAAACGCGCGCCAGGGAAGTCCGCGGCGACCTGGAGTTTACGAAAAAGCAACTCGACGAGCTAAGGATGAGCTCGAGTAGTGGTGGCTCATCGTACGGCTCGTCCTATGGCTCTTCTAGCGGACCGAGCGCGACGGAACGCGACGCTTTGGCCAAAGCTGAAGAGGCGTTCCATCGGTTACGGCAAGGCGAAGCGAAAGCGGGTGAACAGGCCAAAGCAGCTGCGCGGGAGCTCGAGGACTTGAAGCGAAGCGCGCGGGAGTCAAACGAACGCGCGGAAGAGCGGATTCGGTTTGCGGAAAGCCGCATGCAAGAGATGGAACGCACGTTCGGGGACAAAGACCGGGACGTGCGCGTGATGAGGGAGGCGCTTGACCGCGATTTAAACGCGCTGCACAGGGATTTGAGTACCGCCCGCGCAGCTGTAACCCAAAGGGACGCCGTGATTTCAGACGCCGTGCGCGAGCGAGACGAAGCCAGGGCCGTGGCGGATGACCGTGAGGGCGTGATTATCGCCACACGAGGCGACCTGGACCATGCGCACGCTACGCTTCACGAGCGCGACCAAGCCATCGAGTCCTTGACCCGCGAGCGCGACGAAGCGAGGCACACCGCCTGGGAACGCGAACAGCACATCCACAAGGTTGAGAAGGAAAGGGACGACCAGAGCCACCTCGCGTGGGAACGCGATAACGTGATCAAAGAGCGTGATTCGGCGCTGGCGGAACGGGAGAAGGAGCGGGACGACGCGCGGCACGAAGCGTGGACGAACGAACAAACGCTTATTGAAAAGAACAGGGCGCTGGAGGAGATGGAGGAGATCGCGCGGCAACTCGCCGCGCGGGCGCTCGCCGCGAAGGATCACAAGCATCAATAAATATGATAAGGAGGTAATAACAAGGGGCGGTGATAGCCGGAGATATTGTGCATACGACCACCACTTGACCTTTCGCTCTTCACTTTTTCATTCTTTTCTTTCTCGTCTCTCAGTCCTGAATTGTATGGGGGATTAAACCGTGAATAGACCACGAATGCTTGGTGGCGCCGATACCAACTTACTGGAATTCAAAAATATCCAAATAGCACATCGTCAGCGATTATCGACTGTGCCTAGGAACTCCCGCCACTGACTCACCGCGCGCGGACCCTGCTGACGCCAGGGAACGCCGCGGCGCGCCTACCTTTCGCCTCTTTTGAGAGGTACCCGGCGCACAGTCCGTGTGTCCGGCGATAGGGCCCTTCGCGCGACGAGACGCGCACTTCGTTTCCGAAATCCTCGGACCGGTCGAGAAAAAGTACAGGTACTCATCGACCACCTCCTCCGCCTGAATGACTGCTTCGTGTGCTTTGGCGGGTACTTCCCCCGCCGCTTCGGTGGCTTGGCGCGCAAGGGACTCGACCCTTTCACGCGGGAAGAATCTCCGCTTCTCTTCGCGTTGTTTACCTCCCCGCCGCGCCTCGGTTTCCGTGCGCGCCGGTTTCTGGGATAACAACCCCACGAGCCCGAGCCCGGATGACGCGGCGCGGACCGCGGCGGACAAGTGGGCCGCTCTTGACCAGCGTGCGCTCCAGGACGCGAGAGACGCGGCTTTCGCTGCTGAGGCGGAGGCGCGGCGCGTCGCTCAAGAGGCGGAAACGAGGTCAAGAGACGCGGAGAAGACTGCGCATCTGTGGGAAATGCGAGCGCGAAGCGTGCGCAGCGACCTGGAAGAAGCGCAGGCCAAGATAACCGAGTTCAGGAGCGCTTTGGTCGAGTATCAAGATTCACAACCAGATGTCGAGGCGATAGATAAAGAGCGCACCGCTGCAGTGCAAAAAGCGGAACTGGCTGCGCAAAAAGCGGACCAAGCGCAGCGCGAGTTAGACGAAGTCCGGCATATGGCGCGGCGAGCGGCGAAGGAGGGAGGCGCGCGTATTGCGGCGGCGGAAAAACGAGCCGCCGAGCTCGAACGCGGCGTCGCGTTTAAAAACCGTGAGCTTCTTTCTCTAAAGCAGGGGCTTGAACGCGACATCGACTTGCTGCGGACGGATTTGAGCAACGCGAAGCTTAGCGTTCAGCAAAGGGACAACGCGGTGCGACTCGCGGCCCAGGAACGCGACGCGGCGAATAAATTAGTGCAGGACAACGAAAACAAGTTGGCGTCAGCTACACGAAACCTGGAAGAAGCCAAGCGCTTGTTTTCGGAACGCGAAAAAGAACGCGACGACGCGCGACGCATGGTGTACGAACGAGACGCACAGCTTCGGGATATCGACGCCGCGCTGAATCAACGCCAGCGCGAACGCGACGAAGCGCGGGCGATGGTTGCGGACCGCGACGCGGCGTTGGGCGAGCGCCAGTACGAGCGCGACGACGCGCGGTCCATGGTCCGGGACCGCGAACTTGCGCTCGGGCAGCGCTTGAAGGAGAGGGACGAGGCGCGACGGATGGTGGAGGAGAGGGATGCGGCGATTGGCAAGTCTGTTCAAGAAAGAGACGAAGCGCGCGCGGTGGCGGACAAGCGACAGGCGCTTTTGGAGGAGCACGAGCGCGAGAGGGACGAGGCGCGGTCAATGGTCAAGGACCGCGAACAAGCCCTGGCGCTGCACGTCAAGGACCGCGACGAGGCTCGTAGGATGGTGGAGGACCGCGATGTGATGCTCCGTAAGTCAGTTCAAGAGCGTAACGAAGCTAGGGCGATCGCGGACAAACGGCAGGCGTTGGTGGAGACGCACCTGAAGGAGCGCGACGAGGCGCGCAACATGGTGCGCGACCGCGAACGGGCGCTCGGGCAGCACCTGAAAGAACGCGACGAGGCTCGCAAGATGGTGGAGGAACGCGACACTCGACTGGCGCAGCGCGCGGGTGAAGTTGAGGCGGCTGTGATTGCGTTAGCCGAGCGCGAGAAGGTTGTCGAGGAGCTGCGTGTGGAGCGCGACCAGGTGCGGCAAATGGTGCTCGCGCGCGACGCCGCGATTTCTGATCGTGACGTAGTGATCAAGAACAACGCCGTGGCGATGGATGAGCGTTTAAGGGAACGCGACGAGGCTCGGGGCATGGTGCACGAACGAGACACTTGGCTGGTTGACAGGGAAAAAGAACGCGACGAAGCCAGGGCGATGGTGAAGGAGCGCGAGAAGTGGTTAGCGGAACGCGAGCGCGAGCGGGACGACGCGCGCAGGATGGTCAAAGAACGCGAACAAGCCCTGGCGCAGCACTTGAAGGACCGTGACGATGCGCGCCGGATGGTGCAAGAACGAGACGACCAATTAGCGCAACGCGTGCGTGAAAGGGACGAAGCGCGGGCGATGGTGGAACAGCGGGACGCGTTTCTTCGTGAACGCGAACAGGAAAGAGACGAGGCGAGGGCGATGGTCAAGGACAGAGACGTTCAGTTGCAGAACAATTTAGTGGCTATGGATTTGCGTTTAACAGAAAGGGACGAGGCGCGGTCAATGGTACACGAACGCGACGCGTGGCTTGTTGACCGGGAGCGCGAGCGTGATGACGCGCGGAGGTTGGTCAACGAACGCGAGCAATGGCTTCAGGAACGCAAACGCGAACGCGACGACGCGCGGAACAAAGTGCGCGAGCGCGAACAAGCCCTTGCGCAGCACTTGAAGGAACGCGATGAGGCTCGGCAGATGGTTGAGGAACGTGATTCCGCGATGGCAAAGTACGTTGTGGAACGCGACGAAGCGCGTGCGATCGCAGACAGTAGAGAGGCGCTGGTACACGCACGCGAGCTTGAACGTGACGAAGCGCGCGCGATGGTGTTGGAGCGCGACGCCGCAATCGCCAAGCACGACGACGCGTTGAGTGAGCGGGTAACGGAACGCGACGAAGCCAGAGCCCTGGTCAAGGAGCGCGAGCGGTGGCTTCAAGAGCGGGAACATGAACGGGACGCGGCGCGCGCAATGGTGCGCGAACGCGAAGACGCGCTTGCGCAGCACCTGAAGGAACGCGACCAAGCGCGGCGGATGGTTGAGGAAAGAGATTTGACGTTGAAGAAACGCGCGAACGAGCTGGAAGCGGCGGTGGTGGCGCTGGCGGACAGGGAACAGGCGTACGACGTTTTGAGGAAAGAGTTTGATGGGTTCAAACAGGAAGCCATCGAACGAGTCCGGGGGCTTGAAGCGCGCGTGAGGGAAACTGAAGAACGCGTTAAAGTCGCGGAAACGCAAAGGGACGAAATGGGTTCCGAATTAGAACAAGCCAGACGCAACTTAGAGGAGGCGTGGTCCAAGGCGAAGGAAGATACAGAACGAGCGGACTCGAACGAAACCAGGGGAAGAGATTTTGCGGATAAGTTTCGCCAGGCGGATGAGTTACGAGCCGTGGCGGAGGAGCTCCGCGAAAAAGCCGAGCGCGCGGCGGAGGAAGCCGGCGAGCGCTTGCGGGATGCGCAAAACGCAGCGCGCGCGGCGATGGAAGAAAAACGCGTTTCCGAGGACCGCTACGCCGCCGCGTCCGCTGCTGCGCACAAGGAAAGGGACGGACGACTCGAAGCGCAACGCAAATCCAAGGAAGCCTCCAAGGCCGCAACGGAAGCGTGGTCGCAGCTGGACGGCGTGAGCAAGGTTCTCGAGGAAGCCGTGAGCCAAGCTTCTTTCGACCAAAACGCTTTAAAAGCTGAGCGCGAAAACTTTTCAAAGACGCTGGAACAAGCCAAGGCGTCTGTGTTGGCGGCTGAAAAACGGGCGCTGGAGTGGAGGGACGCTGTTGCGGCGAAAGACACGGAGGTTCAGGAAACGCGACGTGCCGCGGAAGCTGCGGCTGACGACGGAAGAGCGCGTTTAAAGAAAGCCGAGGAACGAGCGGCGGAGTGGGCCTCAGCGATGGAGGCGAAGAAGGGTGAGTTTTTGGAAATGAAAAAGGCGCTCGAAGCGGCAAAGGCAGGTGAGCAGAACGCTGTACGTTTGGCTGATGAATTAGAGACTGTCAAGAGGCAGGCTGTGGCAGCAGCTGAGAACGGCCGCGCCAGGATCACGGCCGCGGAGGAACGCGCAGAGGAGTGGCGCGCCGCTGTGGACGCGAAGGAGAGTGAAATGCGCTCCGTCCGGGAGGCGCTGAACGAAGCCAGGGAAGCGGCGATGGCGGCGGCGAACGCGGCGAGGGACCTTGAAGACCGCCGGCGAAGGGCAGAGGAAGCCACGGAGGACATGGCCCGAAGGTTGAAAAAAGGTGAAGCCAGAGCCACGGAAAAGACCATGGAGATTGTCGGGGAGCTGGAGGGTATTCGGAGAGCCGCGACGGACGCGGCGGAGGAGGGGAACCGGCGATTGAGGGTCGCCGAGGACCGGGCGATGGAATTTGCAAACGCGGTGAAGTCGAAAGATGAAGAAATGCGGCAAATGGCCTTGCTTCTGGACGAAGCTCGAGCCGCGGCTAGAGCCGCGAGCGACGCCGCACGCGAGCTGGATGACGTCAAACGACAAGCAAACTCGGCGGCGGAGGATGGCAGGGCGCGGATCAAAGACGCGCAGGACAAGGCTCAGAGGTTGATGTCCGAGATTGCCGAGAAGGACAAGGAGCTCTCCGCTACTCGCGCCACGCTTGAAGAGGCGAAACGGTTCGCCGCGATGGCGCAGAAAAGCGAATCGGAAAACATGCAAGCCGTGGCGGAGGTTGAGGACTTGCGTTTGCGTTTGAAGAACGGCCAAGCACGAGCGGAAGAGGAGCTTAAAGAATTGATGACCGAGTTTGAAGAGCTGAAGGCGAGCGCGGATAGTGCCGCGGTGAACGGGCGGGCGCGAATTCAATCGCTGGAAGACGAAACGCAGGCGCTGAAACAGGAACTGGAAAGCGCCCGGGGTTCCATCGCCCGAGCCAAAGACGCGGAGGCAGAGCTCGAGGAGGTTACACGAGCAGCAGCGGTTGCCGCGGAGAACGGGGGGGCGCGTATCCGTGCCGCTGAAACTGCGCTGGAAGAAGCCAAGCGCGAACTCGAAAAGCAAAGCGCGAAGAGTGATTTCGAGCAGGATTTCGTGTACGCCAAAACCCGGGCGCTCGCGGCGGAAGCGGAGCTGGAAACCACCAAGCGCGACGCCGCTGTTGCCCGGGAGAACGGCACCGCGAAAATCCGTGCGCTGGAGGAAGAGGTGGTGAAGGGCAAATGTGCGTATGCGGAGATCAAGCGGCTTGAACGCATAATCGAGGGCGAGGGAAGCACGGGGGCGAAAGTGCTGCTCGCCGCCGAGCTGGAGGACGTCAAGCGATCCTCGGCGCAAGCCGCGGAGAAGGGCGGGGCGAGGATTCGCGAAGCGGAAGCAGAGCTGGCACGGGTCCGTGCTGAGCTCACGAAGATGGCGGAACAGAGAGAGTCGGATTCTGGTGGTTCGCGAACCAGCACCAGGTCTTCAAATGAAGGCGAGCAACGCGCGCGGCGCATCCAGGAGGAGCTGGACGACGTCAAGCGGCGCGCGGCGATCGCGGCGGAAAACGGCCGTGCGCGCATCGACGCACTGGAGAATGAACTTGAAGGGGCGAAGGACGTGGTGCAGAGAATGCGAAATGACCGGCAAAACACCTCTGATAATGAAGCTGCTATGCGACGCGCGAAACAGCTTGAACTCGAGCTTCAGGATGTCAAGCGCCGCGCGACGACGGCGGCGGAGGAGGGCGGCGCGCGCATCCGCGCGGCGGAGGCTGAGCTCCAGAAAATGCGACGAGCCGTTGACGCGGCGAACGTGGCGCGGACAGCGGGCGGCGACGCTTCACGCGAGTTCGAGCTGCAGATGCGGGACAAGGACCGCGAGCTTAACACTATGCGTTCTGATTTGCGGGACGCGCGTGAAACCGCGCGGGCGAACGCGGCGCTCGCCGTGGAAGCGGCGGCGCGGCTGAAGCGCGCGGAGAAGGTTGTCAACCGCGCCCGCCTCGCAGCGGAGGATGCGACGAAGCGCGCGCGTCGTTCGGAGAAGGGCGCAGCGAAAGCCAACGCCGAAGCTGCAGCTGCAGCGAGGGAGAAGGAAGACGCAGTGCGCCTTACGCTTCAAGAAGCGGAGACAAGGTACCAAAAACTCGCAGCCGAGGCACAAAAGCTACAAGAAGAAGCGACCATCGCAACTAAAAACCGCGATTTACGAATCGAACAGCTGGAACAGTCGTTGAGCGACTTGGAGTTGCGCGCGCGCGACGCGGTGAGCGCGGCGGAGAACGCCGTGGCGTCCGCAGAGAACGCACGCGAAGGTGCTGAGAACGCAGCAGCGAAGGCGGCTGCGGACGCGGCTAAAGCGTATAGCCGGCTGGAAGTCTCTCTCACCCGAGCCGAGGAAGAGATCGACAAGATGGAACAACAAACTCTTGAGGATTTGAGAAACGTCTCAGCGCATTCTCACCACGGGTCGTCGCTGCAGTACTACAACGCTGCGGTGAGCGCGGGGGTGGTGCCGAGCGTCAAGGGCGCGGCGCTTGAGGGGGTGCGACGTGCGGAAAGGAGAATCGCGGAGATTTGCCGTCTGAGTCAGACTATTGAGCAATCGATTAAGGCAGTCAGAGAGGTTCCCGTTGCTACCGCTCCAACTGCACCTCCTACAGTTTCGGACAAACTCACCCCGGATGACCCTTCAGTCGGCTCGGCGCTTCACGACGCGGAAGCCACCGCGGACATTCTCGAGGAAATCGCAGCCGCGCTCTGGGCGCAAGCCGAAGCAATCGGGATTGACCCGTCAGCCACGGTCGCCAGGGGGGCGGGGTCGGAAGCGGCGAAGTAATAAGTTACTTGCAGAGTTGAAATTGATGCAGTGTGTCAAAAAAGTTAGTGAAGGGAAGCACGGGTGACCGAGCGAAGGATGGACAAAAAGAATGTCCGCCCGCCGCGTCGCCTGACCTCCCGGTTTATTAGTAAAAGTATTACGTCCTATATCAATAGACAACCTAGTGCTATTTATGTATTGCCTATATGATTAAAAGAATGTTGCATGCGCCACTCTTGAGTCACCTTTGAACTTTCCTTCGCAAGAGATTGTTTCCAATCAATCAAATCAGTCTCCGCTCGGCTCTAAAAAAAGAGGTTTAGGAGCGGTGACGTCACGGCTAGCGGGGTTGAGTTCGAGATGACAAAAAGTGTGCGGTCATGTTTTTTGGGTATACGGTGCCATAGAGCATGTACTCATATCGCCCTCTATGTGTATTTACCCTCGTTTGTTCAGGGCGGCGATGATCTCCGTTTGCGCCGGGCGTCCGTTCTTCGCGAACAATCCTTGCTGTCTTCCGGACCAAATAGCCTCGCCATTTTGACTCACAGTCACGGTGACGGGGTAGGAGTCTATGCGGTTAGGCACCACCTTTGCGTTTTTGTGCACGCGCGTGATAGCGTCCTTAGCAGCGTTGTACTCCTGCTGGCCTCCGTCTCAGTTCTGGGGATGGGAGGAAAGGGCGGGATGGGGAGGTCAGCGGCGGCGAAGGAGAACATGACACATGTGTGACACACAGTCGGCGGTGGGTACGGAGATACGCAGCGGGTGCTACTCAAAGAGGTCCACCCACGTACCCTGCAGTACGTCACGACGTATTCGTCCTTTTCGCCCGTAGGGCCGGAAGCGGTCGCGCCCATTCCCATGCTATGTGCCGGGGAAGTGTGAAGAGGAGAAGTGGGCGCGTGGACTGTTTTCAAGAAAGGAGAGAAAAAGCGAGACGGAATTCTGGATGGCGCGTGCGGCGAACCCGAGGTCCTTGTTAACCTCGCGCTGCTGACGGTTCAGTAACGAGGATCAGCATTGGATAACTCAAAAGCTCCCAGTTCAAACTCTCCGATTTCAAAATACATCTTCATTTCCGACCGGGCCCGACGTGGGTACGGTGGTTGAGTGCGGTCGCGTCGATCGCGAGGCTCTCACTCGGTTGTGTGGCGAAAGAAAGGGTACTAATAACGTCGTGTACAGCCCGAGTGGCGCCGCGCATCTTCGGTTCAAGGGCTCGTCGGTGTCATTTCATTTTATTTGTCATCCGTGGGCTGACTGGACCGCCCCTCGTTCGGCGTTTCCTCCGTAGGGCATAGGGGCGATGTCCAGCACTCCCGGTCTCGGCGCTACCCGACCCGCGCTCGCCCCAGCAGCGGGCGCGTCCGTCGCTCGATCGTGGCGCAGAGGCGTGACGTGCGTGACGAGCCGGTTCCGGTCCAACCGCGCCCCGAACTCACTCCAACCGCGCCCGCAAGTCGATGCGAGAGCTCGAAACCTCGGGTTCGACCACGCGCTATTGTCCAGCGGTCACGGTGCCAAACGGTTGGGCGTAGTGACCCGGGCGAAAGGTGACGGCAAACTTCAAGGCGAGCTGAACGACGCTAGGAAACAGGTGGACGATGTTAGTAAACAACTCGGGGAGGCGCAGCAACAGTTGAACTCTTCAAACGAAGAGCTCAACGTGGCGCGTCGCGATTTGGAACAAGCGCGGAAAGAAGCGCGTGAAGCAGAGGAGTTGTTCGCCGCCGCGGCTGATGAACGAGCCGCGAAAGTCAAGGAGCTGGTGCAGGAAATCGACCACTGGCACGACGCCGCGACGTTGGCGCAGCAGATGGAGCAAGAAGCGAGGTCGGAGCTGGAAGATGCGCGGCGTCAACTGAACGAAACCGGCGGGCGCGCGGATGAAGCGCAGCGTAGTAAAGAAGGCGCTGAGCACGCCGCGGAGGAGAACCGACGCAGAGTTGAGGACCTGGAACGCGCAAGGGACGAAGCGAACCAGCGGTACGAAAAAGCCAAGGAAGACGTCAGGTTACAGGACGTGGAACTCGACCGTTTACGAAACGAGCTTGAACAATTACGGGGCGAGCTGAACGGCGCCCGAGGTGAGCTTGAAAAGTGGGCGAACGAAGTGGCTCAGGAAAGCGCCAAGGGCGGCGCTGACGCGATGATGGAACTTGAACGGCTGAAGAACAAGCACGAAGAAGATAAACAGCGATGGAAACGCGCGGCGGCGTCTACGGAGGAAGCGCTGTTGCGGGATAAAGACAAGGGGTTGCAGTCAATGCAAGGCGCTTTGGCGGACGCGGAACACAGGGCGAAGGAAGCGGAGGAAGGGCGCAAACGCGCGGAAGAGTCCACCCGATTGTTTTCGGAGCAGCACGGCCACAAGGTAAAGGAACTGGAGGAGAAGTGCGCGGAGCTTCAAGACCGGGCGGAGAAGAAGGAGTGGTACCTCGGCGAGGCGAGGGCTGATTTGGAACGCGCCAAGGAGGAGCTGGAAGCGGCGAGCGGCGTTTCCGATGAAGTCGCCGCAGAGTTAGCTGCAGCCAAAGAAGCCACGTTAGCCGCGGAAAAGGTAATCACCGAACGCGATTTAGAGCTGGTTACTGCCCGCGAAGAGCTCACTGAAGCGCGCTCCATGTTGGAAGCCGTAGCCGACGGCGTCGAGTCGGCGACGATGGAAGCGGCGAACCGCATGAAGAAAGCGGATGAGCGCGTGCGCGAAGTGCACACCTCGAAAGCGGAGGCGGACGCGGAGCTGGAGCGTTTGCGAAATGAACTCGAGGAAGCACGTCAACGAACAACAGAAGCTGAAGAAGCTGCGGAACGCAGGGTGGACGACGCGAAAGGCCGAACCGACGAAGCGTGGGCCGCGGCGGAGGAAAAAGGCCGCGCCCTGGAGCACGCGCAGAAAGAGTTTGACGAGTACAAGGAACAAGTGTTTGCGAAACAGGACGAGGCGAACTTACGGGTACACCAAGCCGAGCACAGAGCCGAATCGTTGAAAACCGCGATCGAGCAGAAGGAGCGGGACGCTGGGCGGTTACGGGAGGACCTGGCTGCCGCCAGGGATGCGGCGTATGAAGGCGGCAACGCCGGTTCTTCTGAAGCCACGGAAAGGGCGTTGCGGGCGGAGGAACGCGCCTCCGCCACGGCGGATGAAGCCCGATCGGCTGCGATATCCGCGCAGGAGAAACTCGAGATGGCCAAGCGATTGGAACAAGACGCGCGTGCCCCTGAAGTCACCGCACGCGAAGCCACCGAGCGCTTGAACGAAGCGGAGGGAAAGGTTGAGCAAACGGAACGCGGCGTCGCGGAAAAGGCGGAGGAGTTGAAACAAGCGCGCGGTGAGTTGAGCACGGCGAGGCAGGAAACCGCGGAGGTTGCTCGTGAGTTTGCGAAGCTGGCTGAGACGGCGAACGAGCGGGTGTTAGCGGCGGACGCGGCGACGCGACGGGCGGAGAGCGAACTGGCGCGGTTCCAACGGGACTTGGACTCCATCGCGGGGGAGATTCGGCGGTCGAACGAACGCGGCGACACGGAAGTTGCGAACGCGCTGGAAGGGCACCAACAACAAGGTTTCGAAGCCCGTGATGCGAAGAAGGGCCAAATCGAGGGTTTGAGACACGAAGCTAACAACGCGCGGAGTGACGCACGAGATGCAGCGAGAGACGCGTATTCAAGAACTGACGAGGGCCAGCGGCGCGTGAAGGAGTGTAAGCAGCGCGTTGATTTCCTCGCCAACGATGTGGCGGATGGAAAAATCGCACTGGAAAAATACAGGGACGAATGCGCGCGACTCGCCGCGGTGCGCGACGAAGCCGCCAGGGCGTCCCTGAAAGCAGAGACCGCGTGCTTTTCATCCGCACGCGACGCCGCGGACTCCGCATCGCACGCGGTGGAAAAAATGAGGGTCTCGGAAGTGGCGGCGGCGAAGGCGTACGACATGGCGGCATCGCGCGAACGCGTTTTGCGTGACGAGATTGAGAAAGCTGGCGACCACGGCCACCACTCCAGCGGCTCCGGGGTTTCCGAGGAGTTACAACGACGGGTCCAGGACGCGAAGAACACAGCGGAGTGGGCTGCTGGGTTGGAGGAGCAGCGCAAGGCGCAGGAAGCTAAAGTGGAGTCCGCGAAGCTGAAGCTGAGTTCCACGGAGGACCGGGCGCGGGAGCTTCTTCGCGAGAGCGGCGACGCGTACGGCGAGTTTGGGCGGATGACTGAGGCGCTTGAAAACACGAAACGAATCGCGGCTGAAGCGGCAAAGGTTGAGGAAGCGCGACGCGTAGCTGCGGTCGCGTCAGTGGACGCGTCGCACAAACTACGCGTCGCCACAGAGCGGTTGCAGGAAATGCAGGGCAAGATGGGCAAGAAGGAGCGCGACTTTTCAGACGCCGAGCGCGACATGGAAAGCGCGCGGCGCGAGGCGGAGAGCGCTGTGCGGGAAAGCGAAGAAGCGAAGGCGGTTGAGAGACGGTTAACCGAGGAACAAGGTGGCATGGGTGGCATGGGTGGTAACAGCAATAACTCCGGTGGGTTCGGGTCGTCTCAAAACGAGGCTAGGGCTAAGTACGAAAACGCGCGCGACGAACTGAGCGCCATGCGGGGTCAACTGGAAGAAGCCAAGCACACGGTGATGCGAGCGGAGGAGCTGGAGCAGCTGCGGCGCACCGCGAACGAGGCGTTCGAGCGGAGCGCACGGGAGAAAGCTGCGAACATGGGTTCTTCAGCAGGTTTCGGGGGAGGGTCCAGCATGTCCAGCATGTCCACCAACCAGCAACAAGTTAGCGACCCTCGTGGCGTCCCCACGCAACAGCAGCTCGAGTCGCGCGAGTCCGAGCTGTGTGAGATGCGAGGGCAACTTGATGTGCTCGGTAACACTGTTAAACACAACATTCAGCGGTACGAAAATGTTTATGCCGCGTTGCAAAACGCGAGCGACCACGAGCGCGAGTTTTTGAGCTCTGAAGCGCAGCGCGTGCACGGGGAGCTGGAAGCGTCCAAGACCGAAGCAGAGGAGTTCAAAGCCTCCGTGGCGCGGCTCGAGGCGCACGTTGGTGAGATGAAGAGCGTGATGGCACAGGCGAGTGGCGGCGGTTCTCAAAGTTCTTTTGGGTCCCCTCAACACGAGGCCCCCGTCCGCACACAAGACCGCGGCGGCGACGAAGGGTACGACCCCGAGAACGACAACAGGAGCAACAGAGGAATGTCTTCTCACACGTCTTCTCAGCAGTCGTATCAGACGTCTTCTCAGTTTTCTTCCCAAAACGAAATCGGCCCGGACGAAGCCGACCGCCGCGCGGCGCAGCTCGCGCTTGAAGAGGCTGAGTACGTGAGCCGGGAGGCGAAGCGGCGGGCGCGTGAGATTCGAAACGCGTTCAACGAAAAGGAACGCGGGCTGGAGCAAATGAAGCGGGTCATTGAACGTTCAGGGAATGGGGGCGTGTACGGTGGCGGTGGCAACGACGGTTACAACACTCAGTCAAGCGACACGGAGGAAAAGCGAAGGCAAGCCTTAGTCACCGCGGCTGAAGCTTCGTTCAGGGCGAAGCAAGCTGATGAACGCGCCAAGGGGATTCACAACGCGCTTGATGAGCGCCGACGTGAGTTGGAGTGGATGCGCGGGCAGATTGAAACCGCGCAGCGGGAGCTTGAACCGACAAGACGGGCGGCGGAGGAGGCGGCGGAGAAAGAACGCGCAGCAGACGCGCGAGCGGCGCAGATTCGATTAGGGGGCGATGGCATGTCAAATAATTCCGTTCGCGGCCGAGACGAGCACCCCGTGGACGGGCACAGGCAGCGTGAGGCCCGCGAGGCCGCTGAGCAAGCCAAGCGGGACTACGAGTGGGTCCTCGGTGAGCTCACCGCGATGGCGGATGAAGCATCGCGGGCGGCGCGCGAGCGGGACTCGGCGATTGAAAGTTTGGAGCTTTCGTTGGCTGGGGTGGAAACAGGGCCGTTGGAAGCCAGGTACAACGCCGAGGACACCGCAACCGCGTCGTTTCGTATCCGGCAGATTGAGGATCGGGCTAGAAGGAAAACTGATGAGGAAAATAGATCTATGGGTGTCCCCAAACGCGAAGACCTGGAGCACGCGCGCTCAAAAGCGATGGCCAGCGCGAGCGCGGCGGAGTCGGCGCGGGAAAAAACGAGCCGCGCGGAGACGATGGCGCATGAGGCGTCTGTTTTGGCGGACACCGTCGCGGCTCGGTGCAAGGTTGCTGAGGAAACCGCGGAGCACATGCGCGTTGCGGCGAACGAAGCTGCGTCTCGACGTGAGAGGTTGTTACAGGAAGAGCTCCAGGCGGCGGCCACAGCGGCCCGAGAAGGGTACGAGAAGATCGAAACGCTGGAACAGATGGTTGCTGATTTGGAAACGCGCGGGCGCGAGTTGGCGAGCGTTTCGCGCGTCGCCGCGGCGGAGGCGAGGTTGGCGGAGACTGATGCGCGGGACGCGGCGGCTTCGGCTGCTGCGGAATCTCAAGCCATGGCTAAGCGTCTCGAAGGAGCTTTGCACCGCGCCGAGCGTGAGCTCGCGGCGATGGAGCAAGCCATGGTTGAGGAGCTCACGTCGACAGAGGTGCGGCTGATGGAAACAAGCGAGGAATCTGGAAGCCGCGCCGAGGCGATGGAGAAGATGCGCCGCGAGTTGATGGTGGAGCGCGAAAAAGCGAACTTGGCGATGAACGAAGCCAAGATCCAGGAGGCGCGCGCGCATTCGGCACGCGCGGAGGCGGAAACAGCGCTTGCGTGGCAAGAAGGCGCGCCTATTGGCGAGCGTTCGCTGTTAGTGGACGACGAGGTGTACGAGCTGCGACGGAAGATTGACGAGCTGGAGTTGACGCTCGCGGAGGTGATGACGCACGGCCCTGAATCTACTGTAGGTGACAGAGCCACTGGAAAGCTGATGCAGCACATACAAGCCTTGCAGGAAAAAGTACGAGAAGGCCGAGAAATCCGCGCCATGTCCGAGACCATGCTCGCGGAGCAAGCCCTTCTACGAGAACAAGCCGAAGAGGCGAAATTCTACATGGCGGAAGCCGAGGCGAAGGCGAAGGAGTACGAAGAGATGAGTGGAAAGTTGTGGGGTGCTTTGGACCGGGCTGGGATTGACGTGGAGCAGACCGTGCAACGGCCTCAACCCAGGCAACGCCCTGTGTTTGTCTCCGGCCTATCCATATCACAGGGCGGCCAAGGATTGGACCCTGAAGTTGAAGCCATCCAGCGAAAGTTGATGGAAGCGGATGAGGACCTCACCGAGTTGATGAACGAAATCATGACGGATATGGTCAAGGTTGAAACAGAAGTGGCGCGGAAAGAACTCGACGCCGCGAGGGCGGAGGCGGAGGAGCTACGGAAAAGGCTGGCGGACCGGGGGTACCAAGGGGGGCAGTGAGATTATTTAAAGTTGAAATTAAGAATGCTTATCTATTACAAGTGTCAGCGTCTCGCTCGTGTTGCGTCGCGTTTTTATATCAGCCGTTCTGTTCGTTCCGACAAATTCATCATCGGCGGTTTCGAACGGCGGCGTCACTTTTGTTTCGATGTGTACGACGAGTGCTTGTTGTGTGCTGTTCATTATACCCATTAATCTTACTCCTTCATGGCTTTCAGGGCGGCGATGATCTCCGCTTGCGCCGGGCGTCCATTTTTGCCAAACAAGCCTTGTTGACGTCCACTCCAGATGGTGGAATCGCCTTTCGTCACGGTAACAGTGATGGGGTAGGAGTCTATTCTGTTCGGAACCACTTCCGCGTCACCCACCACGGACAGGATCGCGTCGCGCGTGGCGTTGAACTCCTGCCCGCCACCGTCTCAGTTCTGCGTGAGGGTGTGGGGGGGATGTGTCAGAGGGCGAAATTAGGGCGAATGAGATGAAGCCTTCGGGTCAAGAACATTACTTACGTGGCAGTAGGTCACGACGAAGGCGTCGGGTGACACGTCGGGCATGCCCGCGGCAGCGGCGACGGACCGCGCGCTGGCTCGCACGGCGGTTGAGGTGCGCGCGGCGAACCCGCCGCGGCGCGCCAGCGAGGCCCGCACGGACGCGAACGAGAGGGTCAGGGAAGCCATGAGCGCTTCACACAATGACGTAGGTGGGGCGCAAAACCTGATTGCCAAAAAGCGGAGTCGATTGCAAAAGTGGACTTTTCTGCCGAATTTCTGGAAAACCGTTTCGTGACAGGCAAATAGTCAGGGTGCCTATCGGACAACGGGAAAAGCAAGGGGAAGCTAAGATGCGTTGTACAAATCGGATTGTTTTTGGTCCCGGAAGAAAGCCACGACACGGCGTTCCGGTGTCGGGTCCCCACACTACACACGCGCGTGTCGCCCCGTCGTCGCCGCGAACGAACTCCCTTCGCGAAGCTACCTTCGTGTATACACACTCGACGCGCAGCACCGCGCTCGACACCGTACCCGGCGTCCTCCGACTCAACGCAGTCACCTTCAACCATCGGCCTTAACGCCCGTTTTTACGGAACGAAAGATGTCGAGCCACACTTCCGCGATTACGATGCGTGCGCCCACCGCGTTCGGCGCCGCGCAACGCGCTGTGCGACGCGCCGCGCCCAAAGCCACAAACGCTAGGTACGTCACTCCTCCGTCATCGCACACGTTCCACGCCCGTAATGCCGTACCACCACACCCGTCTCGGTCCACCCAAAACACCATCGGGCGCCATCGGTCGCGAACGGTGGAAAGCTGCACAAGTGTCAAAGATTTTTCCAACCGTCGTTTTTTCTTTCCCGTCTAAGACGATTGACGTTACCCCTCCGCGTGATGCTCCTCACGTACGCAGGCCTAACGCGCCTCTTGCGACCCCGTCGGGGACCGTGCGCCCCACGCTCGTCGCCTCTTCCACGAGCGCGCGTCGTTCAATCATTGCGCACGTCTCCAAGCCCCCCTCTGGTCACGGATCGGTGGGGGACAACATCTCGCCCAACGTCGTTTCCGGCGCCGGGGACGTTTCCGTTTCGTCACCCTCAGACTGGGCGGCTGAGGCGGCCGCATTAGAAGCGGCGTCTCAAGAACGCGAATCCAGCTTAAGTGAACTCCAGGCGATGCTAGCGAGCATGGGGCAGCCCGCGCCGCCTCCGCCACCCGCAGCGGCGCCGCCAGCGTCAGTCACCACCCCCACAACAACCGTAACGCCCACATTAGATGTGCTCCCTCCGCCGTCGCCCGTGAAACTCAACCCGCAAAGCGTCGCGGTGCCGGTCGGAGCGCCGGTGGTGGTGGAAATTGCACCGAAACCGGTGGTTGAATCTGTGCCTGAGATCCCCGCGCCCGTCGCGCAGTTCGTCGTCGCACCAGTGCCTCTCACCCCGCCCGTGGTCAACAACGAGCCCAAAGTCCCCAGGGTGACCAAGGACGACAGCACGGAAGTCGGCGCTCTGTTAGCGGCGCAAGCGCCGCCCGTAACTTCGCAGCAGTGCACGGATGAGGTGGGCGGGTTACTGTCACGGCACCAGAAGATGGTCATCCCCCCCCCCCTGTCCAGAGGGCGGTTCAAGATGAAGATGGTCACCGCGGACGGCACGTCAGTTTCGAAACCGAAATCGAAAGGCCCGCCGTTGGGGACGACGAAAGAGGAAGTCAAGGCTGTTATTTCTGAACTCGCAGTGCCGTCGCGGCAAAAGAAGATGAAAAAGATGAAAATGAGAGTAGTCAAGCCGAAGCCGGCAGTTCAGGTGGAATCCGTGGTTGAAGTGGAACCTGATATGGAATCCTTTGAATCCGTCGTGGAACAACAAGAGGTCATCACTTCAGAACAAGAAACCCAACAAACCCTTCTCTCCGAGGAGGAAGACATGTTATTCGCCGAAGCCGTTTTAGCCGAGGCGAAGTTGCTCGCCGAGGAGGAAGCGGCACTGGAAGCGGCGCACGAAGAAACAATTGGATCCACCGTCGCCGACGCCGTCGCCGTGGACTTGATGTTCGACGCCGTGTCGAGTGATTTTGAGACGCCTGCTGGGTCCCCCGTGGGTGTCGGGCTCACAAGCGAGTTCCCTGAAGCCACCCAGTGGTTCACGCCCAAGGCGGAACAACTCGAGTGTGAAACCTTCGCCACTCCGGAAAACTCCGACTTGGAATTCCCAAACAAACTGGCACGAGCGGTGCGCAGCATCCAAAATTGGTTCACAGGCGTCCCGTTCCTAACCTTCGATGAACCCCCTGCAATGGTTGAACAAGCGGTTAAGATTAAAGTCGAAACGGTCGTAACGCCTGTTCAGTCAGGCGCCGTGGCTCGTGCGCTGCGCATGTTCGACGCCGGGACGTTCGCCGCGTCGTCCGCCGTTGACCTGCGGCCCAAAACCACCGCCAGCGATCCGTACGAGATGAACGACATGATCGTCTTGGATCTCGAGTCACTTGAAGCCTCTCTTGAGGAGATGGACTACACCGAGTACCTGGAGTTTCACGGCATGCAGGTGCTTGAAGGAACGCCGCCGCAAGTGCTGGAGATGATGGTGGCGGAGCTCAAGGGTGTTAACGGTTCTACCGACATAATTCGCGCGCTCGACGCGAAGGACGCGCAAAGGGCGTTCACAACCTCCACGACTACCACAACTGGGTATCTCGCGGCGACCAAAGAACGCGTTGCGGAGGAATCAACCAAGGTTTCTAAGGCTTCTGAGTCATCAGCGTCATCGCAGTCGTCATCCGTTTCCGACCTGAAATCTCAGCTCGCGGCGTTGGAGAAGACCACCGCGGACGCCAAGGCTGACGCTGAGCAAAGCAAGGAACAGCTCGCGAGCTTATACGCCAGGAACGAGCGCGTCGATTCACTGGCTGATGAAGCGGAGAAGTGGAAACAAGTCGCGGAAAACGCGGAACGCAACATGGTTGCTTTCATGGAAACGCAAACCGCGCGGAAAGCAAAGTTTGTTTCTGAAAGCGAAGAGCGAATCGCCGAAGCTGTCGCCGCCGCCGACGGCGCCGCTCTGGAAGCGAAAGAACTGCGCGAAATGTTATCCCAAGTTACGAACAGCTCTGAAGAGTCACAGAAGACGCACGAGGACGTGTCCGTGCAGGTCAAGACCCTGAAAACGGCTTTACAGGAGAAACAAGCTGCGCTGGAAAAAGCAGAGGCGGACGCAATGCACCTGGCGCGTATTACTGACGCCGCCGCCGCGACGCGAGCCAACGCCGTGTCGCCCGATGAGTTGCGCGCCGCGCGCGTCGCTGCCGCCGAAGCCGCGGAGGACGCCGCTGCTAAGATCACGGAAGCGGCGGAGAAGCTACTAGACGCAAAGGCACGAGCGGTCAGGATGGAAGAGGTGGCGCAGGAGAAGGATGACGAGCTCGCGTCGGTCCGCGCGGAGCTTGAGAACGTGTACGCCGCGGCGGAGGAGGCAAAGAGGAGCGAACAATCCGCAAAGGAAGCAGCCGCCGCCGCCGCGTTCTGCGCCGCCGCGAACCTGGTCGCGGCAATGAGGAGGGATGAAGACTTCAACGCGCTAGTGTTTGCGTAAGCAGAATTGAGCACGGCAAGGTTCGTATGGGGTAGGTTGAAAGGGTCAACCTTTTATGGGGTAAGCGCTGTGCTCCGTCGGCGGAGGTGAATATAAAAAATCTCCAAAGAAGACTTTTTTATTTCTTCCGCGGACGTCGAGCGCGCGAAGGGGTCGTCATCGACAGCACGCAAGATGTACAGTAAGGTTCCGTTCATTAGCACTAGACTATATCAAGCCAAGTCTATTTAAGTCTTTGAAGTCTTTGAAGTCAGGCACGTACTGCGTACACGAGCCCGTCTGATGAATCTCGAACCCTCATTGATCGAGTTTCCAGAATCTCAGCTCAACTTTTCCGGGAGCTCGACGATATTTTCTTTCCCGCGGTTTCTTCGCTCGTCATCACACTCGTACCGCACGTCTCTCGCGGACTTGGTCCAATTCAAAGGTGCGTGTTTTACTACTCGTCTTTGTGTCCCCCGTGACCTGTGAACGCGTTCGTTTCGTGTCGCCGAACGCGTTGGTCCACGCGCGTAGATTTCGCCGCGGCAGTCTCGGCGTGACAAATTGGCAAATTGCAAGATTGTGCCAGAGTGGCGGAAGGACAGAGGGGGACAGGGAAGGCACGCGGCTATGAAGGGCGGCGCAGTGCCGATGATGCTTCGCAGGCGTTCAAACGTGTAGACATAGTCCTTGAAGAGTGTCGTGTCTCGGCCGTGATACTCTAGTTGGACCTTCGATGATGGTCTAATCCCGCGACACAAAATCAGATTGGCCTTTCAACTGACCGTCTCTTCCTTTTTCTTTCCGAAATTCTCTCGTAATCAGCTTCGCGCGGCTATGTCCTTCGACCTGCTGTCCAAGATGGGCATGGGCGCCGCGGCTGGTGTCGTGGCGGACAGAGCCGGGTACGTGGACGCTGCTGTTTCACAGCTCTCGGAACAGTACGGCACAACAGCGGACGCTTTCGGTTTGCCCGCCATTCCAGACGCGAGCGGGTTGATTGTGAGTAACGCGAGTGAATTTCAGCTGCCCACGAGCGTAGGGGAAGTCACGGATCGAATCGGTGAATCGCTGGCGTACGCGAAGGAAGTGATGCAGCAGTACATGGCTTACATTGCGCAGGAGCCAGGCATGGGGGAGGTGACCGGTGGAGCTGGTAAAGCACTCAGTGGAGGTGTACAGAGAACTGGTAACTCTCAATCTTCTCAATCTGATTCGTCATCTGCGCGCGCGTTGACGACTACTTTCTTCCTCGCGGGATTGGGGTCCGCATTTTTCGTGTACTACCTCTGCCCCGAAAAATTCAATAAGAAGTGCGACAAGTACATAGTGGTGGTGCGGAAAGTGCTGCACGGGTGGTCCGTGAAAGCAGAGCAGTACGTCCGAGATATGGGTATCAAGGACAAATTGGAGTCGGCACATTTGGTGGTGCGAGAGAATGTTTCAAAAGCCCTTCTCGCTGCCGCGCCCCTCGCCACCGATGCGGAGATCGCGGTGCGACGCGCGGTGGCTGACGTGCACGCATCAGTCAAGCCTGTGGTCATTGATATCGTGAACTACGCGCGACCCAAACTCGAGGCCACCGTTTTGTTGGCGCGCGAAAAAGCACTCGCGACGAAGGTTGTTTTGGAAGCGGTGTTGGCGAAAGCGCTCGAACTGGTTCAGGAAGCGCTCAACGGGGACGGGAAGAAAAAATAGAACAGATAGGAATGGTGTTCATAGGGTGAAGTGGTCGAGACGAGTATCGACCGCACGCTGTACATGTATCCGCACTCGCGCATGGCGAGTATTTTTGGCAAGATTTGTAAAAAGCTGAAAAACAAAAAAATATCGTTTGCCCGTCCTCTCAATTTCCTCTCGTCATTCCTCACCCGCGCGTGTTCAGATGGCTGCCGCGGACGACGACCCCTTTACGCTTGCCGGCCGCATTGGCGGGCTCGCACTAGGTGCGGGCAAGAGCCTCGGCGCTGTTGTGGGGTGCGGGTACCTCGGCGTGTGCGCGTTGCTTTACGTGTTCCAGCGCAAGCTGCAGTACTTCCCCACGAAAGATCCGCCCCCCGCGGTGTCTTCGTTGCCCGAGGTGTGCCGTGGCATCGAGGAGTTTACGGTTCGCACGGAGGACGGCGAGACGTTGCGGGGGTGGTATTGGGGCCCGGTGGCTGGGGCCAAGCATGCCGACGTAACCCTGCTACAGCTACACGGCAACGCGGGATCGCGACACAACCGTTTGTACTGGGCGCATCATTTACGTTCGCGGCTGGGATGCGCTGTGGCACTGCTTGATTACCGCGGGTACGGAGGAAGCACGGGCAGGGTAACAGAGAAAGGCATGATTCTTGATGGGGTCGCTGGCATCCAGTGGGTCAGGACGCGGTCGGACGAAACCAAATCGAAACTCGTGTTGCATTTGGAATCAATAGGGAGCGCTGCCGGAATCGCGGCCGCCGCAAAACTAGGCGAAACTTGCGAAATCAACGGAATAGTAGCGGAGGGCGGGTTGTCGAGTTGCGTCGAGATTGCGGCGAAGCTGTTCTCGTTCCTGCCGGTCAAAATGCTGATGAAGGACACGTGGGCAGGCACCTGCGTTGCGGCCTCAAAATTGTCAAAACAAACACCGTTCATGTCCATGCACGGCGGCCGCGACGAAATCGTCCCGCTGTGGTGCGGCAAGAAACTGTTCGACGCCGTCACGTCCCGAAAAACGTTCAAGGAGTTCAGAAAAGGAGGACACAACAACCTGATCGAGCAGAAGGGGTACTTCGAAGCCCTGGACGAGTTCTACGAAGGGTACGTGAAGGGGTGAGGGGTAATTTTTGAAAGGGAAAGGAGATGAGCAACTCAGATTTGAGATTTGTTTTTTGTATCCTAATTGATTCTAATTTAAAAGCGACGACTCGTACTGCGCTATTCTTCTCTTTGTTTCCACCTCCCCCAGGGCAAGAATGGCTTGGTCTCGTTGTTTTAGCAAAGCAGCCGTTTCAACCTTGTCGAGTTCGAACTGCTTCAGCTCCTTGGCAAGTTCCCACTTTAAGTACTCGGCGAGCGATTGAAGGTCGGCTTTCTTTTTGGAAACCGACGTTCGCGTTTCGTCCTCGTCGCGTTCGCGTAAACCCTCAGCGTCTATTCGCAACGCGTTTCGTACTTGTTTCCGTCGTTCCAGCCGGTGCGCGCGCGCTTCTTCCAAACGGACTTGTTGACGCGCGCTCTTGACCTCTTGAGCATATATCTCCTGTTCCAACCTCGCTTGCTCTTCCTCTTCTTTCGCACGCAACAAATCAGCCTCTACCCTCGCCGCATCTTCCCGTTCCTTTCGCCGCAAAGCCTGTTGTTCCAGTCGTTCTACCCGGGCCTCTTCCTTCAGTCGGCGCCGCTGCTCTTCCCGCAACTTGATCTCCCGGACCTCGAGCTTCAGGTGCTGAGTCTGGATAAGGCGTTTTTGTGTCTTGTCCGCGTCTGACGCGCGTTTTGCCTTTTCCGCAAAGTGAGACTTTTCAAATGCCTTTTCCGCTTCCTGTGAAACTCGTGCGGCGCCGAAACTTAAGTTTCCGCTTTGCAAAAAACGCCGTTCCCTTTTCGCGATGCGCTCCGCCTTCTCAAGGCGACGCACGCGCTCCGCAGACCCAGAAGGGCTGCTAGTCCACTCTGAGTCTGAAGAAGAACATGATGAGGCATCGTTTCGGGTTTCCGCCGTTTCCACCGGTATAGTCTCTGCAGGCGTCGCTTCTAGATGCAACCCCTCGAGCGATAAGATATTGGTCTCAGTAGTGTCATTTTCGTTCCAACTCAAACGTGTACGATTGCTCACAGGAGACCGGTCAGCAACGGACCCGCGGAAATCAGTGTCGCTCCAGGAAACCTCTTTGCGAAGCGGGCTGAGAGAGTGGGGAGTGACGGAGTCTCCAGAGTTCCGAATGCGCGCCAGTTTCCATCGCGCCTTCTCCGCCCACCGGTCCAGGGACCGAAACGGAACACGGCGTGCGCAGGATGACGAGTTAAATAATTCAAAGTCGCTTCCAGTTGAGGGCGTTTCGTAATTTTCGTTCCCGAATTGCACACCCAGTAACTTTACGTCTGGCGTTTCCAAACCGACCTCTACAATATTTTCAGGAATAATATCCACACGCGCGCTCGAAATGCTTTCGATCGACATACGGCTTGACGATTTGCGATTTGACGACTTGCGATGTGACTCGTGAATAGACCGGGACCGGTTGGGCGGCGCCGTGGCCGGTCGAGGTGCTGAAGTCTGTGTTGGTGACTCAAAACGTCTTGAGTCGTTTCTTTTTTCTCGTTTCGGTTCCGTCAAAACGCACGTGTCTTTTTGTTTGTCAATCGTCGCGTCCCACGTGCGTTGCGCCGTGGCGCTTCTCATGAAAGCGTCCGGACCGGGTAAATCGCCATCAGACGAATCGTCGGAGTCATATTGATTATATTGATCATCCCTCAAGAACGGCGAGGACGGCGCTTGCTCGGCTTGGCGCTCAACGTTCGCGTTTATATCATTTCGCGCGTAGTTATTATTTTGTTCCCACGACGCCGATGAGACCCAGCCCGGGGCTTTACTCGGCGCCCTCGCGAGGTATCTCCTTTTTTCCAGCGCTTGTAGCCGGACTGCTCTGCCGTCGTACCCCTGTAACGCGTTCACGGGCAGTTCCTTTTTTATCATCACAAACAGGTGACGCAGCGTTTCGTCGCACGCGCGGTACGTTGATCGTGAAACTTCACCCACGTCCAACTTCAAATCCAAGTCCATTCTATCAAGCGTCGCCCGTACGATTTCCAGGTTACGCGCGCGGTCAAACTCGTGCCTGGTGGCGAAATCGAGCCGGTACAAAGGGACGCGCGCGTCAGGGTACGCCGCATCGATGAGCTGCGCGAACGCCACGCCGTCCGCCACGTCCTCAACGCGAACGTACTCAACTCCGCACACACGATTCACCCATTTCAGCAACTCCCTCCTTCCCACAGAGGTGAGCTCACTTCGCCGCGGGGTACGCCCAGACGGCGACGCACGCCACGATGCCCCGGAACGCGTAGAGGGTCTCGACATCCTCCGTTCTCGCGGAACGGCGCCCACGCGCCGTCCGCACTGGACAATTCTCCTCGGGAAGCCCAAATCTTATTCGAATTGACTCGTCAGAAAAAATTCTCTCGAACTTTTGTCGCAGTTTGCCAAAACGCTCATCACCGCCGCCGCCGCCTCAGAGTGGCGCGCGCCTTTGGCCCTACACGTCGCGTCGGCGTGGTTCGTGTCCTCGGAAGCGTCCGTGCGTGTTCCTGGGCCGCAATGTCGTACTGCGACACGTGCGGCGACTTGTACCGCGTCGAGGCGTCTACCGGCGCTGCGGCGGCGAAGGGCGTGGAGGGATTGGTCGCGCGGTGCACTTCGTGCGGGAAGTGCGAGAACTTGGTTGCTGCGTTGCAGGGGGCGTCGGTAACGCGCAGCAGCGGCGGCGAGACGTTTCTGTTCAAGTTCGGCATCGAGCCCATGAACCCGGACGGGTCGAAGTTCGGCGCGGTGAAGGAAGTCACACGGGAGAGGGCGGTGGTGGATGAGAAGTGCCCGCGATGCAGCCACAAGGGGCTGAACTTTTACACAATGCAGCTGCGTTCCGTGGACGAAGGCCAGACCGTGTTTTACGAGTGCCCGAAATGTGGGCACACGTTCTCGCAGAATAACTAGGGGGAAAGGGATAGAGACGGGTTTCGGTTCTTGTACAGTTGTAGCGTCCTGGCATTGAAAGTACTGCTCTGTACGCGGAACGTAAGGCCAATCCATGTAAAAACACTTAACTTATAAATATCACTCACACCCTCTCCACGTCCTGCTTGATTGATTTCATTCGGAGTTTCTTCGCTGAGGCGCCCGCGGCGAGTGCGACGTCCCTTACTCCCGCCGCGGCCACGGCGAGTAACGTTCGCCGCGAGTTTTCGATCGAGGTTAAATCAGGAAGGGATTCGCTCGAGAAACGCGGGAGCGGCGGTAACGGTTCGTTCGTTCCGTTTGTTGAAGAGTTCGAATTTTCCATCAACGCCCGGAACGTCGGTTGTTTCGCGACTTTGTCGAACGCGTCGCCCAATTTAGAAAACTCGTGCTTCTCCACCAGTGCCCGGAACCGCGCTCGCGTCGCCGCTTTGACACCTTCTCTTTCAGTAAATGTTTTGCCCTCCCCCGCACGCGCGGCTCGAGAAGCTTGATCCGAAACGTGAGGGTCAATTGAAGTCACTGCAGAATTAATGGTCGCTGTTGCATTACCTGATCCATCCTGATCCATCTCCTGTTCCAGTACGGTTTGGAAGTACACCCTGTTGTCAAGTAGGTGCCCTACTAGTTCACCGGCTTCGGGGAACAGCTTGACGAAGTTACTGTACATGGGCGCCACGATAAACTCGATGAAGTTAATTTGCGACTGAGAGATTTTTGGAAAGAAGTCAGTTTTTTGTATGGGCAAACATCAGGGAAAGAAAGAAAAAGAAGACGTACCATCGGTTTGTTCGTCACGTTCGGGTCCATCATCGGGGACTTCGTCAGCCCATGCTTGTGCTCCAAGTCGCCTTGCGAGAAGAACTCCGCTAACACGCGGTCCGCCCACTTCCGGTAGGTCGTTAACGGCTTCACGGGGTTGCCGATATCAGCGGCGTGCAGAATGACGCTCAAAATAAACCGCCGGTCGTCTTGCTTCTGGTAAATGCAGTCCACCGTGATTCCCCTTTTCACGCGCCGCGTGTTCTTTACTATTCCCTCGCTGTGCAGCTCGTGAAACACTTCCATCTGTGAGACCATCTTGAAGTGGTGGGACATGTCCGTGTGAAGCACGCAGGAAATGATAGTGCTCCGCACGTCCCGGTAAAGGTCGTCGTCAAGAAGCGCGAACACGTTGGCGGTGTCGTGAGCGGTTGAGGAGGAATCAGCCGAGGAATCAGCAACTGCATCCCCTGTGTTGGAAGACATGTTAGAAGACACTGTCGTATCCCTCACTTGCCGCGTATTAATGAGGTTGTACAGGCACGCGACGTGTGCGTTCTCCAGCACCGAACTGTCGTTATAAACGGTGGCCAAAGGGTCCCGGGTGTTCACCAGGAACGCGTTGTTCACCCCAGGGTGGTCTAAGTCGTGGCTCAGCGCGGCGATCATGAGCGAAAACTTTTCAAGCTGCGTGACGTGCGTCCGCGGTTCAGTTAAAACGACGTAACGATACACGGTGTGCGTCACATCAACGGCGTGCTGGAAGTTGTGGTACGCATTAGCTCGGTACCCTGTTTCCACTCGTTCCAGGAAGTGACACACCGTCTTGACGGAGCAGAAACCGGTCTCGGACGCGGTTTCAGAGTCCAACGAGTTCGGCTTTGTTTGGTTGATCTCATCAACGTCGTCTTCGTTATCCCGCAACAAACCTAAGCTGCCGAACATCATCAAGACGTGTGCCTTGGCTTCTGAAGAACTCATATTGAGCACGTCGAAGTCCCACGTATCCATCAAGGTGTGGTCAATTTGGTCGGGAAGAGAGGTGATGCCCGAGGTGCGCGCCGAGACAAGCGCGGCGACGGCGCCTTGCACGCGCATGCGCGACCGGGCTCTGGCTTGCCTCATTTGCAACTCAGGCCCGGCTTTCAGTGGTTCACCGTCAAAGAAGTCATCCACGAATGAAGAATCGTCGTCCGGCAACGCAGGGTACGCATCGTCGTTGTCGAAAACGTTGTCGTCACCCAAGCTCGTCCTCTTGCTGCTGACGACGCCGAAACTTATCGAGCGAGTCGAGGTGAGCGTCGCGGTGGACGCGAAGGTGTCGAGTGGCTTCAACTCTTTGCCTTCGTTGTGACCAGTGCCGTCGAGTGACACCACATCACAAACATCGTCTCTCGATGACTCAACACCATTGCTCTCAGCCGCCAACTCAAACGCTTTGTTCAAACTCCTATTAGGCATGCGTCTCGAGGAAGGCGTTCCGGGAAGTTTCTCGGGCGTCTTCGTGCAGTCGCCGAACGAGCTCAACGACTCTCTGCGCGAAATCGCGGGCGAGTTTCGCTTCGAGTTGGAGTTGGAATTGTTCACGAGTATGGTTTGACGTGTGTTATTGGACGGGGACGGGGAGCCGAGGAGATGGCTTCGATTGTTGCCTGCAACCCCATCTACACCGACTCCGAGCGTCCCGCTGCGCGCGTTGTTTGACATTTTCGTGGGCGTGGTGTTTTTGGATTTATCACCTTTCACTGGCGTCTTTTTACCCTTCCCGATGTTCACGTTCATGTCCATGAGCCACGCCCGGGTGTTATCATCCACGTTCTCGTCGTCCACGTACTCGCGGAACATGTGGTTTCCTTGCGCGCCTGATCCGGTGACGTGCTTCACCAAACGGGCCATCTTATCAATCGCCGCTTCCATAGCGTCGAGGCCCGAGTTGTTGTCGGAGTTATTGGAGTCTTCAGAGTTGTTATCTTTGATACCTTCACCTTTTTCTTTGCCGTCCCCCCCTTCAAATTTAACAAACAAAACATCCATGTTCTTCTTGATGTTGTTGAAGATTCGTTCCAGTGGGGTGACTACTAACTTCGTGGTGTAGTAGTTCAGCAATAGCGAAACCAGCACTAATTCGGTAATAACAAAAAGAACCATCCCGATGTTAAGGAAAGCGGTCCACTTGTTCACGAGCGCGATGTCCAGTTCCAAAGAAACGCAACTGGAAGTAATAGTGGAGGTATTAGTGGTAGGACTACCCTCATCAGTGTTACTGTCCACAATATCCCGTAACAGACAATCGCCGGACATCAGCACTAACCTGTCACTGGAGCGCTCACTCCTCGGGTACTCGTCGATCCAGGTCCAGTTCGTGTCCGCGAAGGTTAGCGACACGGGTTTGCGTTCGGATTTTGAAAAGAAATCGTAATAGCCAAGAGCGACAGAAGTGGCTACGTTTTCGGAATTTGAGAAACTTTGGTCAGAGCTCACAGCAGTCAAGGAACTATGGTACGCCGCGGGTATCGTGTCCGAATCGTCCCATAGTAACAGTGGGGCGGCTAATATCGTCAACAGCACAACCACGGCGACGCTTTTCGACATACTTTCGTCCAGGTTTTGCGCGATTTTTTGAGTAGAGCCGAGTCTATTTGTTCCAACTTGGTTGTTGTTCATAAGTGCCCCTTTCCCTTTCCCAAACGGTCGCATCAGCTTCACCGATCTAAAGAAACGGACTAGCCGGGCGCCGTCGTTCGACACGCGCGCGCCTATTTTCGCCGCCCTAGAGACCCTTAAGGTTATCCCAATCTCGGCGCCGTCCGGAAGCCATCCGGACGACAAACTTGGGACGTCGGCGACGATTGAAAACGTTCCGAGAATGTCCATGTAGAAGTAAAAGGAGCCTAGGTAGCTTTCCCTGCACGTGCAGTTCGCGATCAACTCGATTATGAAGACAATCAATGTAAGTAGCATTGTCAGCTCTACTGGCTTGTCTACCGCATCAGGCGCGCTCATGAACGCCACGGCGTCAGTGAGGAACAACGCCACGAGCAGCACGCCAAACAAAAAGAGCTGCACGAACGCGCTGTCCAAGACTTGCACGACTCGTTTCCGGGTCTGGGTGTATTGCGATCGATTCTTTTGCGCTTGTTTGCGGCGTGATAGCTTCTTGGATCCATTCATGGACACCTCCGACACACCCAGCGTCTCGTCCTCCTCGTCCTCGTCATGATCGTACAACAAGTCACCCGCCGCGCCTAGCGTTGAGTCGCTCCGCATGGAACGCGACCGCTGATCGTGGCGTCCCGGGGAGGGGAACCCCGTGCGCCTGGGGTTGAACGTCGGTGACTTGCCAAGCCCTACGGGAAGGTCGATGGATGCAGTGCGATCGATGGGCGTAGGCGTGGGTGGAGGCGGACCAGCGTGATTCTCAGACAGGGCGCCCGAGGGCACGACCTTGACGATGAGCGTTTCCTGGGACGCCATTACGGGAGACAACGACCCGAAAATATACGCGCCCGTGGCGTGATTCCAGAACCGTCCCCACGCGGTGGCTAGATCTGGATGCGAGTGCCGATTCACAAACGTGAGTGAAACACTCAATACGCGCGTCACCGCGCGCGTGGACGTGGCGGCGTAGACAAGGCCCGAGGGTTGAACCCTTTTGGGAGGAAGCCCAACAGTCGCGTCTGGGAAAAATCGAAGACGGAGCGTTTTTGGCCTCAAGTGAGACGAGAAAATAACCAATCACATCACACCCTACCTATGGATACTTCGGCAGGATCTCCAGCGCGACTTTCTGGACCCCCGGAAATGTATCCCCCGTCCACACCACTTCGTACGAGTCATCTTGTCGTCGTCTTCTCAGCACCTGCCACGGCCCCGGGTACGCGCGGAACAACACGGCCGGATTACTTCCCTTAAAGTTGGAAATCCAATAAACCGCGTCAAACTCTCGCGCGAATTCCCGCAGCGGGCCCATTTCGCCGGCGTTCCAAAACGGGGGGTAGTAGTTGGAACGCGTTCGTTCCAGCTCTCCGTTACACACGATCACGGGAGTGTTAGTGTTAGACTTAATTTTGTCACGTTCTCCGTCGAAAAGCTCCTTCGTTCGTACTAGTTCTGATATGTTTAAACTGGGGTACGCGACGACGAATGCGGAGTCTTTTTTGTTTTTGGTTTTCTTTTTTACGGAATCGCTTAAAGAGATTCTTTTGTTAAGGATTTTGTCCAGCCCGCTTACGGATAGAAAATCAGGCGCTTCCAGGAAATCAACCGCGCCGGGCCAGTCTCCAAAGGTAGCTTGCGTCTGCGCGTTGTCAGGCGGTCGCACGCCGTCCGGGGTGTTGCTCGCGCCAGTCAACGCTATGTTTCTTTCCGTGGGGTCTGGAAAGAAAATTCTCGTATTCGCCGCAGTTTTATTTCGCAAAAACTGCGAACATATCCCGCGCAGGTACAACGTGGTTAGGTTGTTCTCCGTGTTTCCCTCTACGTCCCCGGGTACGGAGTCCAAGCCGCCGGGGGGGAACTGGATTTCCATCAAAGGCACGTTGTCGTCTAAGGCTGATTGCAGTGCCTTCTGACACTGGCTTATCATCTGGTCATAGTCTTTTGGAAATGGAGTGAGGGATTTATCGGATGATGATTTCTTACCATCACCCGATGACCCCTTGCGGCCGAACAGATGCACCTTGGTTGACCGTGCATTTCTTGATTTATTACTTCCAGATTGCTTGCGTTGCGCGAATCGCCGAGACCGCGACCCGTGCACGCATCCCTTGCCAGGCACGGAGAGCACCGCAGGCGACGCCACCCATCCGTGAGTTGTCATCGCGCAGGAGTTGTGACTGCGTTTCCGAGATTTTCTTCATTTTTTCAATTTCAATGACTCAATAAATCTGTCATACATTTAGACCGTGAAAACACATTCTCATATTGTAACACACCAGGATGATCTGAACATCCAAGGCTTCCGCGCGCCTATGATCACTTCCATCGGCGCGGTAGACACCCGCAGTCGTCGATCGAGAGACATGGGCGTCAACGATGATTACCTCCCCATCGGAGGTACGTTTATACCCCAATTTGTGTTCCTGTCACCCCGGACACCGCGCATCGGCACATCCGCGTCCCGCTCAACACCCTCCTCTGCATTTTCACAAGCTGACGCCTCCCCACTCTCAACACACACAGGCTTTGCCCCCCCGAAGAGTGGCACGCAGGTCGCGACGGTCGCGATGGGCGCGTTGTTGTTCTGCAGCGCATCCCTGAACGTGGCGCAGTTCGTCGGGTCGTCACGGGCGGCGGGCGCGGCGCTGGGGCAAGCCGCTGCGCCCGGGCTCGGATGGGGCGCTGCCGCTCCGCAGACGCACGCGTTTGCGCGCATGGAGGACCCGTTACAGAACGGAAACTGCAACAACGGCTTGGTGCACATGTGCATCGACTCAGCGTCCGCGGCGTCCTCCGCCACCGCGGCGAGCTTGGGACAAGCCCCCGCGGAAGTCGCGCCGGCTGTGGTGCCGGTGACGGTTGCCACGCAGGTCCCCGGTGTGGATCCCGCGGTGGCCGCCGCGGCGGTGGCCACGGCGGCTGCGGCGAA
>TARA_B110000977_G_scaffold89439_1_pt1 | contig 50533 bp, 26 predicted proteins | sample TARA_B110000977 | Tara Oceans TARA_B110000977 (sample SAMEA4397798) | marine metagenome | biome: Polar Biome; feature: [SRF] surface water layer (ENVO:00010504); material: water (ENVO:00002006), including particulate matter (ENVO:01000060) such as... | depth 5 m | reverse complement strand
CGTCGCCCCCGCCGCTGACGCAGGTTGCGTGTGAGGTAAAGTCACATTCTCTGGCTGCGTCAGCGCCGGCGCGGCTGCAGCTGCAGCTGTGTTCTCTTTTCTTCGCGCGGCCGCTGCGGCTGCCACTTTCTTCGATTTTTGTTCCCGTGCAGGCATTGTGCAGCCGCTACTGGTTTCCTTTTACGTTTTGGACCTGCAGTGTAATCATTCGGTTTGAGACGAGTGGCGGTTGTTTTCTCAGCCGTTTCTCTCAAAAACACGATGCGCATGGCCACTGCATCAGGCGCAGTGCACTTGCGCACGGGTCGAGCACGCCGTTCCGGAGGCGCTTCGCTCATGTTGTCGAGCGTCGCGCACGGGGGTTGTGTACGCCACCCCGCGAGCGTCTTGGGTTTCTTGGTCTTCGCAGGCGTCGGTTTCGCGGGCGTCGGCTTCGGGGGCGTCACGGGCACGGGTTGACCCATTTGGTTACCGTCAACGTCAGTATCAATCGGCCACTTCAAAGTCGCACGCACGATGCCGCACAATTCACTCCAAGATGCGTTTGGGAAGTTCATTAAGCCTTCGATAAATTCCCATGGTTCTTTCATGAAAAACCCGTCGCATCGCACGAGAGGGTCGTGCGCGGCAGCAGCGTCGTAGGGCGTCTCGACGACGGCTTGAAAAGAATGCTCTTTCCACGGCTCACCAGAACCTGGTTTCGAAAACGTCGAATATCCTTCGAAAGCGTTTTCCATCCGCTTGTCCTGTCGTGCACGCCCATGAAATCGTAGACGATTTTGAGTGGTTTGCCGCAGGTAAAGCGTCGCTCGATGGCTTGATTCGATGCGGATCTCTTGATCGCGGCCTTCATGTTTTCCGGTAGGATCTTTCTGTCCACGAGCGCGATGAGATCTTCCTGGGTGAAGTAACCTATTTGCGTTCCAGTTTTTGTGTTGACCTGTACGACGTACAGCTTCCCGTCGACACTCCTTCCGGTATCCTTTCCAATCAAACTCTCGCCGGCAGAGCCTTGAGTATCCCCGGAGGCTATCCAGATCTCGGATCCGATCAAGCACGGTAGTTTATATACCAAAGGCTCGGGACCACGTTCCTCGGAAGTGCCACAAAGGCGTTGGCACTTCGTTCTGAGACGCGCCCCAAACAATCCCGCAGCGCCGCGTAGCGCGCTTTCGCTGCCCTCGTCCTCGGAGGAGTCGTCGGAATCGACCATCTCGAGCAGGTGAAGGCCGCATGGTGGTCCCGGTAATGTTGATAGGAACTAGGCGCCTCGAAAAGAGGTATCCGCGAAGTCGTGGCTTTGTAGAAAAGTCAAGTCGATCTGTCCGAGACCTTTTTTTTTGGCAATCACGAGGCGCTCAACTGAACGATACCGAACGAACTAGAACCCGTAAAATAAAGACACAGAGACACGAGTTTTCGTACAAAATGAAATTACAAAAAAGAAAGCCCCTAGGTCTGCTAAAATACAAATAACAAACGCTCACGAAGTCGCTGCGCGCTCCTCTACGTCATCGTCTTCGGTCACAGTTTTCTCTTGATGTTTTTTACTCTTCTCGACTCTGTTCGCTTTCGTCGGTTCATCCGCGGCGGCGTCACCGACGTACACCAGCCGCGCACCCCCCACCAAACGAGGGCACATAGGGTCTTGTTCGACACTATCAGTATCGAGCCTGTTTCCACCCGCTATGGGTCGTAACGCCCTTAACACGCCTTCCTTATCCACCACGACTTTGGAAACGTCTTTCAAATCAGGTAGTAAAAACATCGCGTCGTTCAAAACTCGCTCCAACAACGACCGCAACCCTCTCGCCCCAGTCTCCCTCCGCAACGCCGCGCGCGAAATCTCAACAAGCGCGTCATCTGTGAACTCCAAGCGACACCCTTCCGTGTTTTGACCGTCAACACTGGTATTAGAAAAGTTCCAAATTAGTTTTTGGAACTGCCGCCCGACCGCGTTTCGCGGGCCGACGATTATTTGCGACAACTCAGTTTCGCTCAGCGACCGTAAAGGCACGGCGACCGGGAACCTTCCTACGAACTCGGGAATCAACCCGAACTGTACGAAATCTAAAGGCTCGACTTCCGACAAAGCGTCGTCGCTTATTTTTTGCCGCATCTCATAATGCGCGTGGTCGGTTGAGTCAGTTGAGTTGGAAATCGAATTTGCATTTGAATCGTCATCGGACAGCGTCGCGGAAACGGCGCCAAGAGCAGCGGCCAGGGAGCTCGCGTCAAACGTGGACCGACTGCTTCTGACTGATTGTCTATATCCGTTATTGTTTGAAATCCCAGATGAGCTGATCATGTCCCTCTGTCTGTTCTCATCCAACCTTCGCGCCACGACCCGCTCCAGCCCAGAAAACGCACCCCCGCATATAAACAGAATGTCGGAAGTGTCCACGGCGATGAACTCGGACCTCGGGTTTTTGCGGCCGCCCTTCTCGGGGACGTTTACTATTGATCCTTCGACCATTTTTAACAGCGCTTGCTGCACGCCTTCGCCGGAGACGTCCCTTGTGATTGAAACGTTGTTCGATTTACTCGTCAGCTTGTCAATCTCATCAATATAAACGATTCCGCTCTGCGCTTTCTGTAAATCGAAATTCGCGCTCTGAAGAAGCTTGTGTAACAAACTCTCCACGTCCTCGCCGACGTATCCGGCTTGGGTCAACGTAGTCGCATCCGCTACTGCGAACGGGACATCCACCAAGTCCGCTAAAGTCTTTGCGAGTAACGTTTTCCCGGTACCAGTGGGGCCGCACAGTAACACGTTTGACTTCTCTAACCGGACGTCATCCAGAAGTGAAGCGCATTCCGGAAACGCGCCTGACCTCGCGTCAAAAGGCGACGACGCGAAGGGTTGTTTTTGTTGCCCCGGCAATAAGTTATCAGAAGAAACAATTTCCTTACCCCCGTTACCTTTCGCTTTCCGTTCCGCAAACACCGCAGCCGCGTGTGCGGCGGCTGAGGCGTGTGAGTCGAAGTCGTTCGACCCTACCGGCCACCAGTCCTTGGTGCCAGGGTACTCTGTGGTGGGCGTGTTGTCGTCGTCGATGTTCGACCCGCGGAAGTGGTTGTCGTAGTGAACGTTTGCTTTTTGGGGATCATTTCGTGATGAGACTGAGTCAGCGCGTCCGTGCACCCTGTCATCCCCTGACCCAACCCCCCGGACCCGTGCGTAGTGGTTATACACCGCCACCGCCAGGGTTTTTTTCGCGAAATCCTGACCCACGACGTGTGCGTCAAGCGCGGCGACCATCTCCCGGGGGGTTGGGAGATTAAATTGATTTACACGAACAGTTGTGTTTTTTCCAGCCTGACCCGATGCTCCGTTTCCATTGTCAGTGCCAAACCCCCTGCCTCCCCCCGACCCCCCTCCCGTTGCGGGAACCCCTAGCTCGGACCCGCTAAAACCGTACGGCGAGTGCCCCACGGAAACGCCGTCGTCGTCGAACGGAACCGCCGTGGGTAACATGCCGTGCGCAGTGAAGCCGATTGCGTTTTTTTGTGACAGTTTTTTAGTAGCATTAGTATCTGCTTTGTCGGCGTTGCATGACTGCTCACAAGAAGGACACCAAAACGTAAACCGCGATTCCTTGTGCGCAACTTCGTTTGGAAGCAGCCCCTTTCCCCAGGTCGGTTGTAGCTTTGTGTTACACGAGGGGCAGGAGAAGTGCCGCGACGCGCCGGTGACGACGTTGGGTTGTTGATTCTGATTGCTTGCTTTGGATGCCTCCGATTGTGCTCGTCCCACGGACGACGCGTATTCAGTACGTTGAGGTACGTTGTCGCCGTGTCGGCTCGTGGTGAGTTGTGACGTGGTGTAGAGCCGTGTGGAGTTGTGGCCAGTACCGGTGTCTCGTCGCGTACGCCGAACACCGAACACTCCCCCAGTAGCCGAGGGTAAACCCGCGGGCGTGCAGTGCTGACGCAGACGATGTTGAGTTTCTTCCAAGACCACAGAGCGGGACACGTCGCATTGTCGCGCCAGCGCGCGCGTCGTGCGGGTTGCCGCACGCCGCATGCTCGCGGATGTCGTTCGCGAGGTGCACGCCGCGGTTGGTCGCGTAAGGGGTGAAGACACGGCGAGTGTCACAGGGAGTGCACCTCGACGCTTCGACAGTGGGGACGACGCCCGAATCCGCGCGAAAAGCCCTTTCCAGATTTTTCAGCGCGCTTTTTGATCGCAGAAGTTGAAGCTGAATCTGTGCTGTCCCGGTTTCAGAAATTGACCGAGGTTATCTTTGAATCGACCGTATCAAAAAGCGTTTACCGATTTGGAAGCTGACGAAGCATTCCAAGCGAAATTCCCTGGGGCGCTCTTCCACTCGACGACGCACCACCGTGCGCGTCACGTCCTTCCCCCCGGCTTTAACGAATCAGCCACCATGGGCAAAGGCGGCATTTGCGGAAACAAAGACAAGAAGGAAGAGGAGACTGGGGTACGTATGGGTTTTAGGCAGAGACACATCCGCAATTCGATCGATGTCACCCCAACGGAATGCGCGGGGGATAGGATGTCAGTTGAACGATTCTCTCACGTGCTTCACCCCACTGGCATAACGACTGACAACCCTACTCCATCTCCACCTCTGTCGTATTACCATGTACAGCTCAAAGAGCGCCGCAGATGCACGGATGTCCTTTTCTGCTTGATCTTCGCCGCGTTCTGGGCTGGGATGGTGGCGATTGGGTACATCGCGTTGGCAGGTGGGGACCCGAATTTGCTATACTACGGCTTTGATTCCGGCGGCTACCTGTGCGGCGTGAAGAACGAGCTGTGGGGCGACGAAGGCGCTAGCGTCACCACAGTCCCAGACTTCACGTCGAAGCAAAACGTGATGTACATGGACGTCACGGAGTACGCCACCATGACAATCATAACCCCAAAATCGGTGTGCGTCGAGACCTGCCCGACCACAACGATCATCGACGAGTTAAGTTCAAGTTCGTTCGTGTGCAACTACGCGGTGTGGGAGGGTTACTCATCCGCCACGGTGGACGAGTGGTCCACGAGTTATTATGACGAGTTATCGACATTAGATGCGTGGAGTTCGCTGGCGCTCTCCGGCCCGTGTTACCCCGTGTTCATCGCCTATTCACCGCTGATGAACCGTTGCGCGCCGACAATCACTACAGAGCAGGTCACCGCGTTGACTTCAGGGTTAGCCGCCACCGGGTCCAACAGCAGTTCAAGCGACATAACCACCGCGCTAAGCGCGATGTCCCAGGACACGGACGTGATCCAGGAATATTTAGAAGATCTTATAAAAGCTTGGCAGATCGTCGCCATCTGCGGCGTCGGCGGGGGGTTGGTGTTTTCAATCGCGTGGATGGTGTTCTTGCGGTACTTCGCGGGTGTGATGGCATGGGTGACGGTTATTTCTGTTAATTTGATTTTAATTGCCGTCACCGCATATTGTGGTATGAAAGCAGGGTTGATTGAACTATCAGGCGTCGCGGAAGCCGTGGACGAAAACGGCGCTTCCGTCGACCTGACAAACTCGGAAGAAAACGTCGCAGTTTTCGAGTACGCCACATACTTCATGTGCGCCATGGCTGGGTTGGCTTTGCTATTCACGCTGCTTATGATCCGCCGCCTGATGATCGCCATTGCCGTGTTAAAAGTAGCCTCGCAATCAATCGCGGCGATGCCCATGATTCTGTTCCAGCCGTTCATACCGCTCTTCATGAACGTTGCGTTTATGGTTTGGGCCGTGTTGGTCGCCGTGTATTTATATGCCTCGGGCACGATTGAAAAGAACACAGACACCGGCACGATTTCAATCACGTGGGACGAGACTTTACAGTACATGTCCCTGTACCACCTGTTCGGCATCTTCTGGACCACGCAGTTTATCGCGGGGTTCGGAGTTATGATCACAGCTGGTGCCATTGCAGCCTACTACTGGCAACGAGACGACATGCCCCGGAACCCTATTCGTAAATCCATGTACCGCGCTACTCGTTACCACCTCGGCTCCATCGCCTTCGGCTCCTTCATCGTCGCCGTCGTGCAGTTCGTGCGCGCGATCATGGAGTACGTCGATAAAAAAACAAAAAAGGCGCAAGCCGCCAATCCTATCGTCAAGTTTTTCATGTGCTGCATCAAGTACTGCTTGTGGTACTTGGAAAAAGTCCTGAAGTACATCAACCGGAACGCCTATATCCTAGTAGCAGTTAAAGGTTACTCGTATTGCTATTCCGCGTTACAGGCGATTAAATTAATAATCCTGAACATGTTACGCATCGCGGCGGTCAACACCGTGGGCGACTTCCTGACCTGGCTCGGAAAGATCGTAATCACCGGCGTGTGCGGCTTGATGGCGTTTATGATGTGCGACATGGATGCTTATAGTGACCCGACTAAGGAGACGTACATATCAAGCCCGCTGATGCCCGTGCTCGTCACCGCGTTCATCGGGTACATCGAGGCGGATGTTTTCCTGTCAGTATATGAAATGGCAGTGGATACTATTTTACTTTCGTTTTGTGAAGACTGCGGGCAATCGGGCGGGCCGCACTACGCGCCGCCCCTGTTGATGTCGGCGCTGGGGAAAAGCTCAAAGAAGAAAGTCAAGCCGGAGAAGGGTGACGATTCGGATTAGGTTGATGAGGTTAGTTGTATAGGTATTATGAGGGCATGAAGTCTTTATTGTTTATATGTTCAGGATTATGGTTTAATCGCTTAATATCAAGGTATCTATTTAATCGCTTAATATTAAGGTTGCTATTTATGGACGGAAGTATCACTCTTTCAATCGTGCGCAACGTGAAACTCATCCATCATCCCTTCGTCTTTCATCCCGGGGCACGCTTTGCACGCCCACCGGCAGTCCTCCAGCATGAACTTCGGGTTCTTACGGCACTCCCCAGCGTTGGCCCATGCTTTGCACGTTTCGTGCTTGTTGTCACACCCCGGGGGGGCTTTCGGAGGGGGAGGCGCGACCCACCGGAACGGCCGCGCGTGGATCCACTTCGTCGCCGTCCACTTCGTGCCGGTGATCACGGGGCACCCCGCGTGCATGGATTTGGGGTCGATTTTGTTCTCGGGGGTTATTGACCAGAACAACAGGCCGTCGCCCTTTTTTGGCTTCACCGCGACGTGGTCGTCGGCGCATTCACTCCACGGGCCATTTCTCTCGCCCATACTGCTATCAATCCACTCGGAATCAGGAAACGCGGTCTCCCCCCCCTCCTCGACGTCGCTTAAATATAGCAAAACTGTCGCGACGCGATGGCCGCCTTCCGCCGCGAGTTGCGCCCCGCTCTTTGAAGTTAGTTCACCAACATCGTGGTGCGCGTCGTACTTCTGGCCGTGCTGGTACTTCAGAATCTGCATGTCTTCTCCATGATAGGCTGGGAGCATGGTGATTCTTGCCAGGCGCTCTTCTATTTTCGTCACGATGTCGAACCGCCCTCGGTTGAGAAAAGTTTGCTCAGAGGTTCGAATCGGATCTGTTTTCGATTCACCGGTCACGGAATCAATCACCGTGCTTCGTTTAACTCGCGGCTCAGCGATTGCCATGAACTCGTCGCATTCCTCTGCAGACATGACGTTGTGCAGGTGGAACGCTCTAGGGTACCATGAGACCGGTTCTGACCAGTACCCGCGGTCCAAATCGGACGCGGCATCATCTGTTAAAGCTGCCCCGGATCCCTTTACTCGGCTATCATAAGTCTCGCCCTGCCACCCGATCAAGCGCTCCTCATCCTTGACTATGGGGGTTCTTCGGCCGAGGCTTGGGGAGGCGATTGAAGCCAATATCACTATGAGTAGGGCGAGGCGCGCGTGTGTGCGGACGGCGCCTTCACCGCGCGACATCGTGCCGCGACTTCTGGTGGGTGCGTCGAGATCGATGATGAGATTATCCGCGGCCCACAGCTTGAGAAAAATTATGAGCCCGCCGAAAAAAAACCACGACCCACAAGTTCGCGCACGCGACACCCTGCTGCATGCTCTTCGACTTCTTTTTCCCACGCAAACGAAAGCGTGAAGATGAGGCAGCGCTCGCCGCGAACCAGTCCGATACTCGTGAGGCCTTCCCGGGTCTTCCCAAACTCCTCGTTATCACCGAATCCTCAAATCTTCGTCAGATCCAATAGATCTAGCTCGTTTATTGGCCACCTCACGCGGGATGAGGGACGCTGTGGCAGTGACGGGGCGTAAGGTGAAGGAGGTGGGAGCTGAGGAAGCCGCGAGACTCGGATATTTGAACACGGTGATGCACCTGCATGCGCGAGTTCGTCTATGGCAAACAGAATACCTTTGTGAGGCAGCGGCGATGGGCGGACACCTTGAGGTGCTTCAGTGGTTGCGCGTAAACAACTGCCCATGGGACAGGGATACGTGCGCGTATGCGGCGATGCGCGGTCGCTTTGAGTTCTTGAAGTGGGCACGCTTGAACGGGTGCCCGTGGGATGGGGTCACGTGCGCAACGGCGACACACGGCAAACATCTCGAGATATTGAAGTGGTTATGCGCGAACGGATGCCCTTGGAGACTTTACACGCGAAGAGATGCGAAGGGACTTGGGTACTTCGAGGACGGCTCAGAGGACTCAGAATCGACTTTACTTGAAGACTCGGATGACGACGATGAAGTGAGTAGCGACGACGACGATGAAGATACCAGTGAATAAGACGCTTTAAATACAAGTTCTACTACTCCCTCGCCGCCAAAACCCACCCCCCGTCATCCTTGGGAATCGCCCACCACGCTCCATCCACCGCCGGCTGCGCACAAGTAGTGAACGTAGGTGGAAAGAACAACTCGAGCCCAGACCCAGCGGACATGTGAAACCGAACCTGGTGTCGTTCCTTCCACTTCCGGAATAACGCTGGCGCGGGTAACATTTGAAACGCGTGGTCGCGCATTTCATCGTTTGAAATGAGGAAAGAGTCGTCGCCTGAGGATTTTTGGAAATATGTCAGTTTCTTGTAAGGGCAAACAGTCAGGGGATATACTGGATCGACTTCCCATCGGGATGATGAGGAATCTCTCACAGGACGTCGTGAAACGCGAACCAAGTGGTACACGAACTACGCGTTAAAAGGCGAGCAGGATTTTACGGGATAAAAAAAAGAAAAAACTTACCAGACGCGACGGCGGCGTACAGCCAGTACCAGTCGTCGTTCGACCCAGCTGGGGTGGTGAACAACTCGCCGTTGCGTTTCCACATCTCAAGCGTGTCTTTTGCTCTTTGCACGTTCGCGGGGCCACCCCTGACGCGTCGCACGTGCAGGAACACGACGGGGCAGTTGGCGCCCGTTGACGTGCTCGCTGATTGTAAAATCTCGGCGTCCGTCACGGGGGTTTTCTTTTCCTCAGTAGCTTTAGGCTCTTTAGGCTCCTTTGTAGCTGTTGAAGATACCTCCTCTGTAGCTGGTGTAGTTTCTGCAGGTGCATCTCTTGTTGTATCAGCCACAAGCACATCCGTCTCTTCCTTTCCATTACTCTTCGACAGTTTGCCCTCCTCTTTACCCCCCTCCCTACTCGCCTTGAGAGCCGCGACGCGCTCCCCCCTAGACGCTTTGGACGGCCCCCTTAACCTCCCCATAACCTTCTCCACCTGGTTAAAGTTGAACCCGGACCCTGAGAAGTTCTGGTTGTACATCCCCGCGTTTGCGCCGTCCACGAGATAGGGTAAAGGGCCGCGTCGTTTCAGCCAACGCACGAACCCGTCGAAGTGGTCGGCAGACTCGCGTTCCCGCGAAAGCTTGCCGATTCCAGCAAGTAAATCGAAGCGGTCTTTTTCCGATAAATGCATCGCGCGCAGTTGGATGTGTTTATTTTCTTGAGTTGTTCCTGAGTTAAACACCGCTTCACCGGCGCCTGACGTGTCGTCAATGGTGACACTTTCCGCGACGCTCCACCCGGGCATGTCCTTGAAAAATAACGAACACTCGTCCGCCAAGGATGCGCAAAACGTTTTAACGCTTTCGCTCGCCCGTTGGATAATTTCCAAACCTTCAGGGAATTCTTTTCGAACGCGTCGGGCTTTCAGCAACACCGTAAACTCTGCTTCAGTGAGCTCTATATCGTGTTTCGTAAGCTCCCTATCCACCTCCAGTGCACCGTCTATGTCTCCAGCTTCGCAAAACGCGTGCAACGCAGGCGCTAGGGTTCGGAGTTTTGGCCGCAAACGTTCAGCCGGTAGCCGTTTGGCGACGTCAAACGCTCGGCGCGGTTCACCCGCCGCCGCCTCCACGCGCGCCAATGCCGTGTACGTCATCTCCGTGCGTTGGATGTCATTACTCACCATATGGTTGAACACCTTATTCGCGCGCTCGGAGTGGATGGAGTTTCTATCAGGGATGACGGCTTTTTGAGCCGTGTCGTCGTCCTGCCCCTTCTCATACGCGATACCGCTCACGTTGCCTCCCGCGCAAAGGTGCAACAAAACGTTACACGAATGGGGTTGCAGTGGGTCGCCGTTGGTGACCGCCTGGTCGAACGCAGCGAATGCGGACTCGATGTCGCCGTTCGCGGATGCGGCGTCGATTTCGCGGCGGGCTACTGCGCCGGGGCGGTTGTCGCCGTTGCCCTGTGGATGAATGGGGGGTGATGAGACAGTGAGATTGAGATTGTTCATTATCAGTGTCGGCGGTGGATGAAAGGCGGCGGTTTTCGGTGTGCCAATGCGGCGAGTACACTAAATACTCATAGCAAGGCATATCTCCCACTCCGTACCTTCTTCCTTTTAGCTCGTTTGCTGTCCCCGCCATCAGAAGGGTCGCGTTTCGCGCCGAAGTCGTGCATCGTCCGAAGGTACGCGCGCCGACTCTGTGAGCGATCATCAGGGAAGCTCGCCGAGAAAATGACCGGTCGGGGAATTCGTCCCGAAACTCCAGGTCACGTTTTCGGGACCCGGTGGGTGACCCGAGATCACTCCTCCCCACGACGTCGCTGTTACACGATGAGCGACCCGAAGGCTTCACACACGAGTGGCGATGCGGAGCTCGACGCTTTGGTGCGTGATTTAAGCGCTAAAGTGCGAACGAGTGGGTTACCTGATGCGTACGTCCCGACCGGTTCGGTTCAAGGCGACTTTGATGGGGATGTGCATCCTTTTAGAGGTGAAAAGGATGCCGACGAAGGTGACGCTTCCACATCCACGGAAGCGCAAGCCGATGCTTTGCTCGCGGCACTGGGTGACTCGGATGCAGTGCCTGGATCAAGCGGTGCCCGACTCATCGATATCGACGACATCGATAGCTTCACCAGCGATGCTATGAAAAAAGAAGCGGATGATATCATCGCGCTGATGATGAAATACGAGACGGGCAGGGGAAGCCTGTCGGACGATAAAAAAGAGCAGACATCCGATGAAGTCGCGGATGTTCTCGTAAACGCGGCGAAGGAGTTCAACACGACACGACAAGGTGCTGACCAGGGAGATGCTGAGTTAAAGGAACTGATGAAAAAGCTCGCCGTGGACTTGAAGGACGAGAAGAGCAAAAAGTAAAGCAATAGACAAGTGATGTGGTAAAAAACGAAGAGTAATGCGTATCGGCATATAGTATTAATACCACGGCATTTCTCACACTAGTTGCTATAAGTACCACTACCCACACCCATGATACTGTCTACGAACTGTCTACGCACCGTTTCTCTCCCTTTCCGCTCACCATGAACGTTCGAAACTTCTCGAGCGCGCGGAACCGGTGCGAGATTTCGTTTTTCGTTTTTTTTTCTAATTCTGCGTACGTTTTTTTTTGTGCGCATTCATCGTCGGGTTGGAACACCGGGTCCCACCCGAAATTGGTTGGGCCTCGTGCGGGGACTATAGTGCCTTCGGTTCGACCGATGAACACTTTCACTTCCTTCCCAGGCCCTTCACAGTACGCGAAGATGCACTGCGCGTACGCGGATTTGTCGGGATACGCGGCGAGAAGATTGTTGAGTCCGTCATGGCCTGTTTTGTCGAGGAACCACTTTATGTATGGACCGGGTAGGCCTCCCAGGGCGTTGAAACAGAGGCTCGTGTCCTCTACTAACGTCGGACCACCGATATCGACCGCGGCTAACTTCGCCTTTTCAACCGCGATGTCCTCGGGCTCGCCTTGTAGCTCGGGTAAATCCACTTTTCTCGCTTCTAGGGTGAAGAACTCGTCGCACGACTCGCCAAGAATCGCGCGCACCTCTTTCACTTTGTTCTGATTGCCGGTCACGAAATGCACCGTGGGTTTGAGAGACATGGTGGTTGTTGTTTTGTGAACGGTAGCGGCGTGTGTGGCACTCCCTCGGCGGGTTTTGATCCTGCAAAGCCGGCGCAGCGGAGACGTGACGCGGTGCAAATACGTGCTCGCCATCGAGTGGAGGTCGGGGCAGCCGCCTGATGCACTTTTTGGCGAAAGAACACGTCAGACGAAACAGAGCAGCGCCTTCTTCGAGAAGGTTCGATTTTCGTTTTTTAAACCCTGATTCTGGAGTTAATCGATGTTTTTCCACTTTGCGATATTTCCCCCCCGTTGAAATGAAGATCTATCACCGATCGGGCGCGCACTTCCCTCCGCGCACGACGCACGGATCGTATTCATCGATCGATTGGTAGGACCGAGTGCGTGTCACAGTATTGCATCCGTGTGACAGGTTGTTCGTCATGCCTCCCAAACGCGGCAAGGCTTCGAAAGGCAAGACCGACACTCCATGGACGATCGATCCAAACGAGTGCGCTTCGAACTTCGGCTGCGATCCCGAGGAAGGGCTAACCCCAGGCCAAGTCGAACATCAACGACTGACCCACGGGTTCAACGAGCTTGACAAGGAGGATGGCAAGCCGCTGTGGAAGCTGGTGCTTGAACAATTCGACGACGCGCTTGTGAAGATTCTTCTGTTAGCAGCGGGCGTGTCGTTCGTGTTAGCCTTCACGGAAGAACGCGCACCTGGAGTTGACATTTCAATTGTGGACTTCGTCGAGCCCGGGGTTATTTTATTGATTCTAGTGTTGAACGCTATTGTCGGGGTGTGGCAGGAGAGTAATGCGGAATCTGCATTGGAAGCTTTAAAGGAAATGCAATCCGAGACCGCACGGTGTCTTAGAGACGGCCAGTGGAGACACGACTTCCCCGCGAGAGAATTAGTGCCGGGCGATTTCGTCGAGATTCGAACCGGCGACCGAGTGCCGGCGGACGCACGGGTGTTCGCTTTGAAGACTGCTACGGTTCGGGTCGATCAAGCGAGTTTGACCGGTGAGTCTGTATCAGTGGGCAAGATCACCGAGCCTGTTAACGACCCCAACTGCGAGCTTCAAGCCAAGGAGAACGTGGTGTTCGGAGGCACGGCGGTGACGCAAGGCAGCTGTCACTGCGTAATCATCGCAACAGGTACGTACACAAGCCACAAAATCCTGCTCACCTTTTCCTGCGTTGTGAGGGTTAATTCGAACGGTTTTTCACGTGATCATGTGAGGATTCCTCACAATCCCGAGGTTCGAGTTGGATTTTCCTGAAACGGCGCACTCCTCACCATCCCGATGTATCTGACCCTGACCCTCTCTAGGCATGAGCACCGAGATCGGCAAGATCCAGGAACAAATCTCCGCCGCGTCTGCGGAGCAGGAAGACACGCCATTGAAGCAGAAGCTTGATACGTTCGGGGACCAATTGACGTGGGCCATCGGCGTGATCTGCCTCGCAGTCTGGGTCATGAACTACAAGTTCTTTGTTGACTTCTCAAAGTATGAGATTTTGAAGGCTCCGTTTGATTTCAGTAAAATTGAATTCAACTTCTCGGCGTGCACGTATTACTTCAAGATCGCGGTGGCGTTGGCGGTCGCGGCGATTCCCGAGGGCTTGCCTGCGGTGATTACGACCTGCCTAGCTCTAGGCACGCGAAAGATGGCCAAGAAGAACGCCATTGTTAGAAAGTTACAATCAGTCGAAACCCTGGGGTGCACTTCGGTTATTTGCAGTGATAAAACCGGAACGCTCACCACGAACCAGATGAGCGCGGTGAAGATCGTGGTGCCGGGAAGCACCGTGACCTCGAAATTCAGGGTTTTCGACGTACAGGGGAGCAGCTACGACCCGTCAGATGGAGGCATCGTCGGGTTGAAGAAGATGGATACTAGTCTATCAACTCTCGCGAAGATTGCGACGCTCTGCAACGACGCTGTGGTGGAACCTGTTGACCAAAAGGAAGACGACGACTCTGATCTTTACTTCAAGTGCTCCGGAGAGCCCACCGAGGGTGCTTTGAAAGTCTTGGCGGAGAAGCTCGGCGTGGAAAGCGACAGTGAGATGTCCAAGATTGTCACCTTAAGACAAAAAGATCCTGTGACCCATTGCGCTGCAGTGAGTGATTCCATCAACGCCACCCGAGACCGCCTCGCCGTCCTCGAATTCGACCGCTCCCGAAAATCCATGAGCGTCGTGGTGAGGGAAAACTCGGGGTCTAATAAGGGTTCAAAGACTGTGCGAGGCACTAAAAAGACGAAAGCACAGCTCGCAGCAGGAGGCGTCAACGTGCTGTTGGTCAAGGGCGCCCCGGAGCACGTCCTGGAGCGGTGCGCGTTTGTTTTGTTGCCCGACGGGTCGGTGGTGCCAATGTCCCCGACCACGAAAAAGCAAATCACGGACCAAACCACTTTGATGAGTAAAAACGCGTTGAGGTGCTTGGGGTTTGCGGTGAAGAATGGGTCTGAATTGGACGACCTTGAAACCTACGACGGGTCAACAACGCACCCTGGCCACTCCACTCTGAAAGACCCTTCCTCATACGAACAAGTTGAGAGCGAGTTGACGTTTGTTGGACTTGCGGGTCTCCGAGATCCGCCGCGACCGGAAGTCAAGGACGCAATCGCCGAGTGCGCCACGGCCGGTATCAGGGTCGTCGTCATCACGGGCGACAACAAGCTCACCGCAGAGGCGATTTGCCAAGATATCGGGATTTTCAAGAAGGCTGCGGATGCGAAAACCAGGTCCTTCACGGGTCGTGAGTTCGCCGCCATGCCGGTCAAGAAGCAAATCGCAATGCTAACTCAGCCCGGCGGATGCGTCTGTTCAAGAGCCGAACCCAAACACAAGCAAGACATCGTGCGTTTGTTAAAAGACCAAGGCGAGATCGTCGCCATGACTGGAGACGGCGTGAACGACGCCCCCGCACTGAAGCTCGCGGACATCGGCATCGCTATGGGTATTACAGGCACCGCGGTGGCCAAGGAAGCGAGCGACATGGTGTTGGCGGATGACAACTTTTCAAGTATCGTCGACGCCGTCGCGGAAGGACGGTCCATCTACAACAACATGAAGGTACGTAAAATCCTGCTCGCCTTTTAACGCGTAGTTCATGTACCACTTGGTTCGCGTTTCAACATATCCTGTGAGAATTCCTCATCATCCCGATACGAAGCACCCAATAAGTCCCAATACATCTGCCCGACTGTTTGCCCATACAATTTACTGACTTCTTTCCAAAAATCTCAGGCTTTTATCCGGTACATGATCAGTTCAAACGTCGGCGAGGTTGTTTCTATTTTCCTCACCGCCGCGTTGGGCATGCCGGAAGGGCTAATCCCGGTTCAGTTGTTGTGGGTCAACCTTGTCACTGATGGGCCGCCTGCCACCGCGTTAGGGTTCAACCCCCCCGACGTGGATATCATGACGAAGAAACCTCGACGCAAGGATGAGGATTTAATCTCGCCGTGGACCATGGTAAGGTATCTTTTAGTTGGTTTATATGTCGGCGCGGCTACCGTAGGCGTGTTCGCGGTGTGGTACACCCAGTCTAGCTTCCTCGGGGTTGACTTTTCGGGCGACGGGCACACAGTGGTGACTTGGAACCAGCTCAGCAACTGGGGTAAGTGCGCTGAATGGGCGAAGGGTGAATTTTCTGGAGGATCGTACACTGCGGGTGGGGTTGTGTACTCCTACACTGGCGCCGACGCGTGTTCCTACTTCACCGAAGGCAAACTCAAAGCCTCAACCCTATCCCTAACGGTCCTCGTCGTGATTGAGATGTTCAACGCGTGCAACGCTATTTCCGAGGACATTTCCCTTGTAAAAATGCCGCCCTGGATCAACCCGTGGTTACTGCTCGCAATGGCCGGTTCCTTCGGCCTTCACTTCGTTATTTTGTACGTTCCCTCGCTGGCGCAGATCTTTTCAATCGTGCCGCTCGATTTCTCCGAGTGGATGCTGGTGCTTGTGTTTTCCACCCCAGTCTGGTTGATTGATGAAGTCCTGAAGTTTGTGGGGAGGAACTACGTCATGGAGGGGAGGTAAGGTTGGTGTAGGGGGTGTAGGGGTTGAGATACCAACACACGGGCCAAGGGCCACCATGTCTAATATGAATTCTATTATTGCTTACTTCACACCCCTACTGCTACTCCTTGAACTCTTCCAGCTTCCGTCTCCTATCTTCATTCGCCAACACCTCAAACATCTCCTGAAGTGAATCTCCCCCACTTAGAAACCCGTCGAGGTCGTTTATCAGATGATTCACGCGGTGGTCCTTGACGCGGCCGTCTTTGAAGTTGTAGGTTCGGACGCGTTCGCTTCGGTCACCCGAGCCGATCAACCCTCGTCGAGTGTCCGCTCTCGATTCGTGAACCTCCAACCGCTTAGCATCCACCACGCGCGCTCGCAACACCTTAAATGCTTTATCTTTGTTCTTGTGCTGCGACCGTTCATCTTGGCAAATAACAACCGTATTGGTTGGTATATGTGTCAACCTAACAGCAGAGTTCGTGGTGTTGACGTGCTGCCCGCCCGCCCCAGACGCCCGCATCGTGTCGATGCGCACGTCCTCTTCCTTGACCAAGTCGGAGGTGTCCAAATCGTCTACGTGTGGCAAAACTGCAACGGATGCAGTGCTCGTGTGCACCCGCCCCTGCATCTCCGTCACAGGCACCCGCTGCACCCGGTGCACTCCGCTTTCGTACTGCAAAACGGAGTACGCCGACTGCTCGTTTGAATTAGCATCGGAAACGAAACTCGCCGAGGCTTCCCGGACGCCACCGGATTCGGTCGCCGATTTTGACAAAATCTCAACCCTCCACCCTTTCTTCTTCGCGTATAGCTCGTACATTTTCAGCAAGTCGAGGGCGAACAACCCGGCTTCGCCACCGCCTGTGCCGGCCCTTACCTCAACAATCGCACCCGCGTCCTCGGCGGCGTCGTTCGGCAGTAGTAGCACGGCGAGTTGTTCTTCCAGGTTTGGTAAATTATTTTTTAGCTCATCTAACTCTTCGGATGCCATGGCTTTCAACTCTGTTTCTGACGTATCATCCTCCAAAACGTAGGTTAATGATTTGATCTCATCGCGTACTAGTTGCACAGACTTGTAGGCTGCCACCACCCTCTCCACCTTGGAAAGTTCCTTGTTTATTGCAGTCATCTCGCGGTGGGGAGGGGGGGGATCTGTGACTAGCGATTGAAGCAACGCATCTCTTCGAGCTACGGTGCTGTCCAGACGAGCGGCTAAAGCCTTGGTGACGATGGATTTTGGTTCAGAAGTGGTGGGTAGTGTTTTTGAAGAGGTCTCAGGAGCAGTAGTAACAAGAGATGCCGTAACGAAACCTCGCGCGACCGGAACCGTAGACCAACTCGTGATGGAAGTCGGCGCGGTGATTCTTGAAAGACCCGAGCAATGGCTGGGGCGGGACATGCTCATCGCTGTGTCCACCGCCGTTACCGCCGCGCGCGCGACCACGGCCAAGGCGCGACGCCACATGCCTGGGTGACCGCTAACCGCGAATGCGGGGGTTGGGTTGCGCGACGCGAGGTGAGGACGAAGGTCGATCGGTCGTGGTTGATGGAAAATCTACGAAAGTCTGTTTCAGTGCCGACTGTTTTCTGACGAAATTCTCGGAGTGAACCGAGACAAGGGCGTGCGCGTGCAGGCGTCAGCACGCGTCGCGCGTCCCTGCCACTGACTTGGCGCGTGTGGGGGTAGGCGAGTCGCTGGAGAAATCCGGAGAGAAGGAAGCGAGGCTCACGGCGTCTTGGTACAGGGATCGAGTGCTGGCGGTGGGAGGTAACCGTTTCGTTGCTCGCAAAATCAGACTGCCGCGATGGCTCCGTGGACCCCAACCTTCCCAACGCGAACCCCGAAACCAGAGGACCCCAGGATCGACACAGATGTTACTACTACGAATACCACCGCAGCTCAACCCATCGGCCCTAGACGCGCGGCACGGGAAGCCCTTGAAGCGGCGAAGGCGAGGAAGCGGGCGGAAGATCTCATAAAACAAAACTTGCTGAAAAGAGTTTCGTTTTTCGCGGATTTCGACTTCGACGAACGCGACGCGATGGTGGACGCGATGCGCCGGGTTCATGTCCGCCAAGGCGATACCGTGATGACGCACTTGCCGATGTTACAGAGGCAAGCAGTAAGGAACTCCATTGCGGGTCGAACCTCCGCAAACATGTTCACCCAAGCCTTCCTTAAAGAGCGCGCGTATCTCGAGAAGGAAAGGAAAGAAGCGAAAGCTGATGGCAAAAAACTGAAACTACAAAATCCGAAAACCAAAACTGAACGCAAACCCTACGTGTTCAACACCGACGACGCGTGGTACGTGTTAGCGGAGGGATCTGTGGATGTACACGTGAGTGTTACGGGTGTGGGTGTTACGCATGGGGGTGTTACCGGTGAGAGTCGTCCTACGTTCGTGGATACGTCTTCCAGGATCACGAAGAAGAAAACATCCGGAGAAACTGACGCGAAGTCGAACTGGCGCCGGGCGTTTTCAAAAACGAAAACGCTTGTCAAAACCAAAACCGAGAACGACCGTGTTACCGATACCCTACCTATTAGTTGTACCCTGCACCTCGGTTCCTTTTTCGGTGACCTGGATGACATTTTTCAGTGTGACCCGAACTCAACCGTGGTTGTCAAAGCCGCCTGCGACGCCGTGTTGTTCGCCGTGCCGCGGGAATATTTTCGATTAGAGGAGCTGAAACAGTTGCAGGAGAGGAAAACCAAGTACAAAAGGAAGGTTTTAACGGTGATTGGTGTGGCTAAAAAGCAAGACTCGGAGATTTCCGACGAGTACGATTCCGACGAGCCGGAAAAAGTAACTGAGGAAGAGCTATGGGTTTCTATTAAAAATAAAGTCAAGCAACAAAAACAGGGCTGGAGCGTTCTCGTGAACGAGCTGCCGATCGTGTCGAGCGCGTTGAGTCCTTTCCAACTATCCTTTCTGTGTTCAAATCTCAGCTCGAAGGAATACCCGCCGTTTTCTTTAGTGTGCCAAGAGACCATGGAAGGTACGGAGTGCGTCGTCGTGATGGACGGGGACTTGCATGCCACCGCGTGCGTAGCGGGGGAGGATGAGGATGACGAATTGGAAGAAGAGGAACAGTCAGGACAAGAACAGTCACTGACGGATCCAAAACCCAACACCGCACACAAAGACTTCCTTGATTCCGAAATCTGGAAACGCTCATTCGCCCCCGGCCAGGCGATAGGGGAGTGCGCCCTGTCGTTCAAACGGTCAGGGCTGGTCTGGGAGGCGAACGTACGCGCGGGCATGGACGGCGCCGAGGTGTGCTTTTTACAAAGAGACAAGTTTCGAAACCTATTCCAGAAAAGTAGCGACGCCGTTGCTAGATTTGAGCTGCTGGTGGATAAAGTCGCCGAGGATAACACCTACGGGCGGGTGGGGCTCGTGGTTAATGATATGGGTGAGGGTGACTTGGAGTCTACATATTCATCGCACTCGTCACCACAGTCGCACAGGTCGTATGCGCAATCGCAATCAGTCTCGGGCCGGAGCTCAAAAAGTCGGAGTTCAAAAAAATCAAAGTCTCCAAGAACAAGTAACGCAGAGTCAAGCGAGCCTGAGGTTTCGGACGACGAAGGGTACGGGACGCCTGCGACGCCATCACCCCGGCGTTTGAAGGGCAGAACTACGTATGAACTTCTTCCTCCATCTTTGATTCCGCTGCCTCGGAAACACGAGCGCCGGGGGTATGACTCGAGGAATTCCTCGGGGGATTCCTCAGGGGACGCTTTGTTCGATACGGACGTTTCCAACCGTGCGACGATTGAGTTCCCCGAAGAGTGGGAGACGGACAGCGATACAGAACGAGAAATACGGGCTAAATACGACAAGGAATTCAAAGAAAACGCCGCGTTGCGCACGGTGGGGGCGTTGCGTGTAGCAGGGAAGGAGCGGCGAGAGGAAGGAGCGTTGAAAGGTGGTCCTTCCCTCAAAAACTTGAGTCTTAAATGGCAAACGAAAACGAAAGAAAGTTCTGACGAGTCATCGCAAATGCTTCAAAACGCGTTTACCAGTGCGAGAACCTTTTCGATTTTATCAGACCTAACGGGCCATGACACTACACCAAAAACGATGTTGATGCACGGCAAGGTTATTCAAAAGCCGTTACGACGACGCAAACCATTGGGCCCACCTCCAAACGGTATCGAACGCGTCGCGCGTTTGATTTCCCACCTGGAACGCGACAATTTATTTCACGGGTGCGAAATGAGAATTCTTCGCCAAGCGGTGAAGGACTTGGAACTTTTGTTGTTGAAGCCTGGTCAGACTGTTTACGCATACGGCTCCAAGAAACGCGACTATATATACGTAGTAGAAGCAGGTGAGGTGGAGGCTGTCGTGCCAGGGGAAGATGTGGATCGAGATATAGGTGTAGGGGCAAACAGTCACGCAGGCGGTGCAAAAAATTCAAAAAATAAAGATAGACTTCTCCACCGCACCGGTTCCGTTTTCGGCGCCGACGCGATCGTGTACAAAACGAAACGGGAACACACCGTGGTGGCTACGGAACGCGGTGCGAAGCTATGGGCCATGCGTGCGCGGTGGTTTGAGCGTTTACAGAGCCAAACCGTCGCCCGAAGAAGGGACGTCATGCAGAACGTGTTGACCCTGAGTCCGCTGTTTTCTGAATTACCTTTGCGGGAAAAGTATGACCTTGTCGAATTGATTGCTGAGTTGGGCGAACAGATCGAGTTTGAACAAGGAGACGTGGTTGTTGCGCAAAACGACCTTCCTCACTACGTGTACATCGTCACCAAAGGCACGTGCGTCGCGCAGGTCTCTGTTCCAGAAGAGTCGTTTTCGTGGCTGGAAGTCGGGCGGTTTTGCGAGGGGAGCGTTTTTGGGTTTCTCGAGTTTCTCGTCGACGAAGCGAACGACTTTTCCACTCTTGAAAGCGACGACGCTGCGAAGGTTTTTGACCCCACGTGTTCGGTCAGGAATTTCGCGTCAGTTGTGGCGGTTTCGAACCTAACCTGCGTCGTTTTAGACGGCCGGGTGTTCCAATCAACTGCCAAACCGGGGTCGGAGCTGCGACAGAAAATATGCGCGCAACGAAGCGCGTTCGCCAGCGGAGTGGTGTAGTCAGGTTTTTGGTATCAAAAAAGGGAGTCATTCATTGCAAAGGCAGCCCCGCATGCGTCTCGCGTCAAAGGCAACTGCCTTGGTCCCGCCGAAAGCCCCGTTACAGGAACACGTCAGCCTCTAACGCGGAAACCACGTCTTCCTGGTCGTTCAGTTTCGCAACGTCCAGGGGCGACTTGCCGTCCAGGTTCCTTAAAGTCACAGAGGCACCGGTATCCACAAGCGCTTTGCACACATCCGCGCGGCCGTACCCAGCCGCATAGTGCAGAGGGGTGTTTTTGTTTTTGTCCACCGCGTTTACGTCTGCCTTTGCGTCGCACAGCATCTCCACGCACTTCATTTCTCCGTAGCCGCACGCGAAGTGCAGTGCGGAGCGGCCTTCGCCGTCCTTGGCGTTGACATCCGCCTTTGCGTCAATCAGGGCTTTCAGCGCGGCAGCGTCACCCGCCGAAGCGGCGGTGTGCACGGTTTCCTCGCCGTCGTCCTCCTCCTCCTCCTCTTCCTCTTCAGCTTGCGCAGTCGCAGCCCCCGTGTCCCCCGGCATGCCCGGCATGATGTCCCCCATGGCCCCTGATATCTTCTGCAGAACCTTGGGGTCGTTCCAGTACTTCATCATCGCCGACGGCCCGCCGCTCTCAATCTCCTTCATGATCTCCGCCATCTCCGGGTCCTCCTTCAGCGCTTCCATCTTGGCTTTCATCTTCTCCGTCGTCGCAGGGTCCTGCATTTGCTGCATCATGGACGCCATCTGGGGATCTTGCATCATCTGAGTGCCCAACTTCTCCGCCATCTGCATGAACGCCGGGTTCTGCATCACGTTCTGCATCGCTTCCATCGCCTGCTTGGGGTCCACGCCTGGTGGCATACCCATGGGACCGGCGCCTCCGGGCATGCCGGGCAACGCACCCCCAGCGGCCATCGAGTTCTGCATGTTCTCCGCCATCGCCTTGAACGCCGGGTCCTCAGCGATCTGCTTCGCCATGTCCTTGATGCTAGGGTCCTCTAACATCTCCTTAATCTTGCTCATATCAAAGGGCGCGCCGTTCGCGCCGGGCATCATCATGCCTGGCGGCATCGCGCCTCCAGCGGGGCCGCCGGGCATGCCGAAGCCGTCGGGAAGTCCACCCGCGCCTGGGGGGAGGGTTATGAGGGTTAGGGGTCAGGGTATATAACGCAGCGGTAGGGTAGGGTAGAGTTACTATAGTGCTACGCGTAGAGCGTCACCCGGGCGATGCCGTAGGTACGACCAGGTCGGATCTGGTGTGTCGGCGATGAAAAGCTCGCGCGACGAAAAGCTGGAGAGAATTCAAGAGCTGAAGACGACCACACGTCATCGTGCAGTTCGCCGGGTCGCCGGGTTTACAGTTGGAGGTCACAGAGAGGGTACGCACCAGCCATGGTGAGAGGTGAAAAAGCGGTAGGTGTGCGTGTCGCGAGACGCGAGACGAAGTGGGCGTCGTTGCGTCGATCTCGATTCTGTTAGTGAGTCTCTATCCAAGATCAAAAACCTCGACCAATCACACGTCGATTTAGTCCCTCTATTTTATGGGTTAATAACTCAGGGATGGACGTGATTTTTCAACGAAATTTAAACTCTTCATTCGTTTTCTGATTGACTGGGGATGGGGATCTCTATCTCGGCAAGCGGGCAACGGCCACTCTCGCGCGCGTCGCGTGTTTGTCTACGCTTCCGCCGCGGCGGGTGTGGCACCGCAAACATACGCGATGCCCCGCGAGCGCCGCCAGGCCGTGCAATCAAACGCGGCGATGTACGTCGGGTACGCGGACGACGACGAGGATGTGGACTCCATCATGAAGAAATTCAAAGCTCTGGAAGAGGCGAAGAAAAAGAGCGGTGGAGGCGACGAGCTCGACCCTGATGCGTTGGTCGAAGCAGTCGGGTTGAGGGTCGGGTGCGGGGTTGATTATTCAATGGATGGCGACAAGAATCAAGCATGCGGGTCATCTCGCACCCAAAGAGGCCCAAAAGGAAGTGAAGTACAAACCGGGGAGGTTGTCATCGTGCCCGGTCATGTGAAACCAGAGGAGCTTGATGCGAGCGACGCGGATGAGTCTTTCCGCCGGCTGAAAGCGGGCGATGGGTATTTACCAAAAGCACAACGAAACGAAGAACAACGGCAGTTGCCGTCTCTGGTCCCGCTCGAACTCGAAAAGGATGTGGTGATGGTGGAGCTTGAGGGAATAAGCGCCCGGACCAGGGAGGTTCTGTTTGAATCGCTGAATACTACAGGGGTGGACGACGCGATTAAGAACCAGTTTCTGGATGCGGTGACCAGGGCTATGCGTTTATTAGCGAGTAAGAAAGTCTCGTTGCAGGATAGGGGGCTGAAACAAGCCGTCGCGGAAGCCGCCACGAGTGTCGACAAAGCTTTACTGGAAAGTTACAAAAAGTGCGCTCAAATTATTACAAAAACTTTGGCAAGCGATAAAAAAAACCAGCTCGCAAGCAAAGGCAAGGGCGTCGGTTTGATTTGCGTGCGTCCGGGGGGCATTCCCAAAGGCTCCTATTTAGGCGCGTACTGCGGCGAGGTGTACCCCGGGTGGAGGTGGTTCGAAAAGGAAACAGCGGCGCAGCAAGTCCGACGGGACGTCCGGCGAGACGACGAAGTTCCCGTGTTCTATAATGCGGTGGTGGAGAGGTCCACGGACGACCCCCGAGGCTACGACGCGCTTTTCATCGACGGCATGGTCAAAGGTTCCATTTTAACAAGAGCGTCGCACAGCTGTGCCCCAAACGCGCAAATGCGCATCCGAGTCCGGGACGGTTCGTACGCCGTGGAGATGGTTACGGTACGTGACGTCAACGTGGGCGACGAGATTTGCTGGGATTATCGGTGTGCGACTGATTCCGAAATGGAAATGAAACGCGCGATTTGTCTATGCGGAAGTAGGGTGTGCAGAGTTTCGTACCTGCACTACACCAGCGACTCCACGTTAACGGACCCGTACCTGAACAAAAAAGGGTCTGTCGCGCATTTTACGGGCGAGTTGCTACGCGCGTGCGGGCCTTGCAGCGACGGGCGAGAGGGTGATGGAAACTCAAAGGACACACAGGGTAAATCAGCGGCGGCGGCGGAGGCTGTCATCGCAACCCGCGCAGCTCAGGCAGGGATTAAAATAGGCACCAGGGACGCTCCCGGAGTGCTTTTCGGGCTACCCCCGTGGTTAGTACGGTATGCCGCGTCCTGCGTTTCCTTCATTCAAAACGAACGCAAAGCCCTGGAGGTTCAGTTGACTAAGACGTTTACCGACGAAGCGATGAAGGAGGTGAAGGATGCTACTACTGAAAACAAAATGGACGCAACAAGCGAAACCGACACACGACAAGCTGAAAAGCGGCTCCTCGACGCCGCCGCGGATGCCAAGGCTGAGGCGGAAGGCGTCGCGTCCTGTCGTCTGCAAAGCCTGGTCGTTACCTTAGACAAGGTGCGACACGTCCTGTCGACAACCCACGGAGGCGGGGATGAAGTAGCGACCGCGCCGCCACCACTCGTAGCCCTGGACGATGCCGCCACCGCCGCGCATTTAGACGCGACAAGACGACGCGTGGAGGACGCCGTGCGAGGGCTGGGAGTAACCTTGACAGATGACGTCTCGAAAGCGACAAATCCGCCTGGTATTTCCAAGGACCACGTTGAACTCGTTGACGCGCGGCACAAGCTCGCGAGCCTAGCGCAGTCTCTGCGCCGAGCCGCGGACGGTGAGGATTCCAAAACAAACATCGAAAACGAAACGTCGTGTGCGTTGAAGGCGTGCGCTGACTTGTGCGACCTCGTTTCTGTCACGAAGACGTTCTTCAAGCCCAACTGTGTATTGCCGTTTGATTCGCCGTTCGTGCAGGTGGGCGCGTACGGCGGCGACTCTGGAGTTGTGCGGCGGTGTTCTTACGGCCCGTTCTCGGTATGGGGCTTCCTCGTGAAGTGGCACTTTGAGTACTGTGAGAAGAGTGAGTTGAGGCTCGATTTGGAAACGCGAGGCGTTGTGCGGCCGCCGAGGCCGGACTCAGTGCTGCGCAAAAACTTGACAACCGGGTCCAACAACGCGCAACCAAGCACGAGCAATCAGTCGATGAAAAGTTCCGTATCATCTATTCCTGCTCCGAAAGGCCCGGTAGGGGCGCAGGACGATAGCTTCCTGTTGAACTGCCTTATGCTTGAAAACGGGGGAGGTACGTGGCCTGATGTGCGCGGGTGGGAGTGGCCCAAACTGGACGACGTCGCCGCGCTTTTCGGGAAAAATAATAGTAAATCCGAGCCTAGTAAAGTCCGCGGATCAGACGGCGTTTTCGGGTCGCCAACGTTCGATGACGTGCTTTGCGGGGAAGGTGTTATTTTACCTGGAGCGGATGCGTCGACCATGCTCACTGCGAGACGCGCGGCGCATATGGGTGAACAGTCTGACCGCAAACGGTCTGAGGACGCAACTATTTTATCGCCCGCGCTTGTCCCCGCTTGGAACGGCGACGACGGGAGCGTCGCGTTTGTTTCGTCGCGTGGCGTGACGCGGGTGACTGTTTGCACATACGACGTCGAAATGATGGGTGTTACGACCGACGCGAATTTGACTGACGACCGTGTCGTCGCCATGGAAAGGACGATGGCGGATGTACAGCAAACGCTCGGCGTACGTTCTGAAAATCTGGACGCCGGTTTGACCCGAAACAAACAAACTCCAAGCGAACATCCCCCTACCCCGGCGTACGGGTCTTCCTTCGACGAAAACGTTCCGTGTTTGGGTTGCGGGTGCGTTGGTATGGATGGCGCGTTTCTGCTGTGCAACGGGTGCCCCGCGGGCGGGCACTTGGATTGCCTCGGGCTACAAACTGCGCCACCCGGCCGGTGGGAGTGCGACGCCTGCGAAGGTGGTCGCCTGGCGGGTATACGACCGCCCGGAAGGCTGGGGTTCGAAGCCGCCGCTGTCGCTGCCGCGGCGCTGGGAAAAATAGGCGGCACCGGTGCTGGTGCTGCTGGCGCGGGCGCGGCAGGTGGCGTCGCCGGGCTCTCCATCGTCCCGGGCGCGGTCGCACCAGTCCCGTCTGTGGGGCCCCTCGCCCAGCACCACCTCGCCGCGGCGGTTGTGGTTGACTTTGCCCTCGGCGCGCCGACGCCGGCGACGGAGGTTCCCGCAGCCGGATCCACACCGGCCGCGGATGGTGACGCCGGCGCGTTGACTGAATCCGCAGTGAACAAGCGAACCGCACGTGATGCGTTTCTGGATGAAAGCCACGGTGGAGGTGGAGGTGGTGGAGGTGCCGCGAATAAAGATAATGCAAACTCACTGGGTGGTTTCGGAATTAAGTCTCCTAATTCCAAAAAGCGGTTGTTTCTGAAAACCCTCACCGCGAACGACGCTTCGTTCCCTATGCCCACGACGTGTCAAGTCACGGTACCGGTTGAGTGTGGAGGGGCGTTGGGGGAGTTTCGCGTGTTGGAAGGGTTGGTGCACTGCTTCTGCCGCGGGTGTCAGTCGGCGTGCGAAGTCGGGTTGCAGCCGACGAACGTTTTCGGGCTCCAGGCGTTTGAGTTTCACGGTGGGAAGGGAAGCGCGGGGAAGTGGAAAGCGTCAATCAAAGCGTACCCGCACGGGTTCCCAATAGATTTGCTGCATCTTCAACCAGGGGAAGAGTCCGTGAAACAAAGGGACTTTGGCGAAATGCTGGGGAACTGGCTGGACCGGGAGTGCCCGGAACACCCGGTGCTAAGCCGAAGCCGGCCGGCGAAAGAGTAGAAGGGTTTTTATCAATGGAATTTCATCGTCAGCGACTGCTACTGTAACTGTCTCTCAGCTATTTTTCAGTTTTTCAGTTCGAAGGTTTCACCTACGTGCGGTAGAAGACAGTGTGGGGCGGGGCGTCAGCGAGGGCAAACGAGGGAAAGGCCAGCGAGTCGAATGTCGTGAAACAAGTCAAGATAATAAGTCAAGAAGGTAAAAGAAAAAAAAAGACAGCCTCCGTTGAATCGAGTTTTATCCGCAACAGTCTCCGCGGATGGGAGTTCGGTTCTAGTAGCTGATTATATTGTCATCGTCATGGGCTGTCTTCTTCTCGAGCGTGTGATGTCGGGTTTCCGAGAGGAAAGGTCGAGGGAAAAAACCAGTACGTACCAGTCATGAACGTCTTCTCCCCACTACCAAGCCTCCCCTCACTTCGCGTTCGGCGCGTTCTCTAAACAAAACGCCCCGAGCGCGCCTGACCTGAAGTCGTTTAAAATCCTCACCCCAGCCCGTTCCAAATCGTCGCTCGCCGCTTTGTCCGCCACGGCACACACGAAATCTTCGCCCGACATACCCGACACCGATTGCAGCTTGAACCGCTTCTCGACCACGGATTTCAAACTTAAATCTTTCTTGTTATTGCCTCCTTTTGAAGCGCTGCCACCTTTTTCATCCCACCGGTCCAGCCCCTTCATCTCGTCAAACAGCTGCGCGGCGACGGACGAGGCTAAGTAACTTGCTTCGCCGATATCGTTCGCCATCGCTAGCCGGGCGGCGGCTTTTTGGTCCGCCAGCCGCGGTGGTAAAACGCCTGGCGAATCTAACAAGTCTAAATCGCCGCCGATACGAACCCATCGTAGGTTGCGGGTAACCCCCGGTCGCGGCGCGCTCGCGCACGCCTTGCTTTTCGTCAGCCGGTTAATCAGCGCGCTTTTTCCCACGTTTGGGTACCCTATGACAGCAGTCCTTACGGGCCGCGGCATCAATCCTTTCGCGATCCTTTTATCGTTGACTTCTTTTGAGACTAAAAGTGCCACCTCTGCGACCCTCTTTACACCCTTCCCGGACCGTGCATCTGTTAAAATGACGTGCTGCTCCCCCGCTTTCTTGAACCACGCTACCCACTTACTTCGTTCAGAATCGCTCACCATATCAGCACGATTCAATACCAACACGCGTAACTTACTCCCGATCCAGTCGGGAATATCGGGGTGCGTCGTGGCCAACGGAATCCTGATGTCACGCACCTCGACCACCGCGTCAACGGCCTTTAGCTGCTCCCTCAACAGCTTCTCCGCCCTCGCGATGTGCCCGGGGTACCACTGCACCAAGCGAACCTGTTATGAATGGAAAGAATCGAGAATCGAAATGAGAAATGAAAAGAGACGGCGGTCAGCGAAAGGTGGTTGGTCGTTCGTAGTTACGAGCGTTTTTAACGGTTGCAAGCACACGAGTCGTCTCTTGAGTCGTGTTTGGTACGTATTGTTGTTTCGCTAAGCGCTTGGTCGTGTTTTGTCCGCCGAGCGCGCTTGTACATTGTGAATGCTCATGCTCTCCATTTCCGAATTTGTCACCAGGCGGCGGCGGCGGAGTGATGATTCGTCCCAACGGCCGACCGAGAGCGATTCGTGCATGTACGGCGCACGCCTTGTTTGTGGCCCCAACCGAAATATCAACGTACCTGTTGCGCGATTCGCGTCGGTCGTTCCGCCTCCGCTTCAAGCGTCGCGTCATCCTCCGAGGTTAACGACGCGGCGTTGCACGTGAAGTTGCGACGAGGCCCTCTGTTTTGAGATGGGCGGACCAGGAAAGCCACAGAGCGACGCGCAGGTACCAGCGCACGCGCGCGCGTCGCAGCCGCCAACAAGTTGGGGCGCAACATACGCGAAGTGGCGTGCATGTTGAACGGTCACAAGTGCGCGGGGGTACGCTGAGAGTGGGGGGGCGAGCCGACTGATTCGCTTTTCGAGGGCGAAGATAAAAAGAGAAAAGCTCAAAAGTTTATTTGGCGCGAAGGAACCGAAACCCTTTCTCTATTCTGGCGAGCGCGCTCGGCATGGCGTCGGCTGAGGAGTCGGGGTCGTGTTTACACGACGAGGTCGTTCGCGTGCTTTCCCGTTCCGCCAAAGAAACCACGAAACGATGGTTCGAACATACCGTGGGTAACTGTGGGCGGTGGCGGGGTAACGACGCGGGATCGTCTAGAGACGCTGTGATGGAAGCATGTTCACGTCGTGATGAGGCGGAAGGAGTTGGTGACGAGCAGCACGAATCAACAAAACGCTGGGCCTCCACCAAGTACCACGCCGCATTTCACTTGATGCGCAGCGAGTTCTGCGACGATAAACTCGCGGGGATGATTGTGTTCGAGGTAAGAAACGAACCGCGGACGAAGACGGTCGGTTCATCTTTTGCAACTCCAAAGCAACGCAGGTGCCTTTCCGAGACGAACGAACGTCACTTTCTTCCGACGCGCCTCGTTCCCGCGACTCTCGTCCAAGGGGACGGTGTCTTCCCCATGTATCTCATCGCTGACCTTCCCTCACACACCCTCTTTCCTTCCCCACAGGAACTTGTTCTCCCCGACCCGCACGCCTCCTCTACGTTGTTTCCCGCGGCATCCGATGCCGACGATGACGCGGACAAACGAGGTCGCTCCAACCTGGAAAAAGACGTGGCGAGTGAGGACGAGAGGCGAGAACGGGACACGGCGCACGGGTCGGGCAGTTGCGATAAAACGCAAATGGAAGAGTTCTTCGCATTTCCCGTCATCGATCAGTGCCTTTCTCTTTTCAAAGCGAACGATGCGTCACGCGTGGACGACTGGAGCACTAGCGATTGGCTTAGCTCGAAAGTATTAGGGCCGTACGTGTTGAACCACCCACGACCTGACCTCGCGGCGAGATTTTTACTCAAAACCGTGACGGACGCATCCTCGCCGCCGTTCGCGCGAAGAGCCGCCATGGTCGCCTTCGTCAACGTGCTGGAAGATGACGATGAAGTAATTGAGAAGAATAAAAAAACAAGTACCTTGGGTACTAGTACTACACAGCCCACGCACCCCTCAGGCGGCGACTCGCTTTTCGGGGACGGATTCTTGATGCACCTGGCGAACGTGTGCGCGTCGGTGCTCGGGGTTGGGGTGATAGGGGTGGAACACGACCAGGTTCAGGTTGGTTTCCAGGGGAGGGAGGGAGGCGACGCGAGCGGCGCGAGGAGGGATACGAAAACAAAAACAAAAGGCTCAGAAAAGTCTCAAAAGTCTCCGACCAATAAAGCTTGTGACGACGTCAACCCCAACCCGGAACGCATCAACTCGATCGACTCCGTGCAACGCAACGACACCGGCGAGACGTCCGATCCGACTAAGGACCCGGAGGCGTGGGTGCGCATCGGAGCGCGGTGGATGGTTTCCCTGTGCGCGCTGGCGCTTGAAAAAAACGCACACAAAACGCAAAAGAAATACAAAGCGGATATGGGTAAACAGTCTGAGGGATTGGGGGATAGAAGCACAGCGACCACCACTCACTCTCCAGAAGGCACTTCAAAACAACTTATTCACACTCCCAAGGGCAAGCGCACGACTCGCGGTAAACGGAAACGAAGCCCGGCGGCGTAGAGGCGCCCACCTTGTGATACAAGAAAAAAATAGTTGAATCGTGACTTTTTGAGATGTTACCTCATCACTTATTCTCACACACCCTATGCCACCCCTACGCCTCCAACTCCCTTCCTCCACCCTTACAGCCCCAACAACCTCTCCGCGAGCGTCGGCGGCAGCTTCGGCAAGACCGAGTCCGCGTCGTACAGCTTTTCCAGCACCGAGTCCCGGGTGGTTTTATCAAGCGCCACCCTCGACCCGTTGGCCTTGTAAAATTCACTAAGCTCGCGAATCGCCACGACGATATCATCGTGGCTCCTTTCCCCTTGAAGACTCGGGTCACTCGCCCACCCATCTTTAATAAACGTCTTCACGGCTTCCTTCGCGGGCTCGGCGTTTCGGAACCGGTCAGACGCGCTTGGGGAGCCTATTGATTCAAATTCGAGGGACTCCGTTAGCGCCTTTACCACGGCTCTCGCTTTTTGCGTGTAGTCGTTCGGCAACGCGGATGCCTCCAAAGCCGCAAGCGCGTCGGGGGAAGGCACCAAGGCTTCTACACAGAGCGCACACGCCACCACCTGCGCGGTGAGGAAGTCGCGGCGAGAGGATTTGGACGTGGTTTCTGTGGATGCGTGGATTGTTATGGGTATAGGGTCAGAGCGATGCCGAAGAAATCAAAAAGAAAAAAAAGCTCTTCTTCTCAACTGTAACGATGTAGGTTTTGTCTCGTGGTTCCGAACCTACCGGTGTCAACCTTTGCGTGTAGGTCTTTGTTTCCGCCCATCGCTACTTGCGAAACCGAGCCCCTGACCACGGCTCGGCGGGATTCGATGCGCGCGCTGCGTGAATGACTCGACGCGCGGTCACCGGAAGCTCTGCGAAGCGCGAATGAGGGATGTGAGGGGCGGTCGAGTGTTAGTTATGAGTTAAAAGGCATTGGAGCACCCTCCTCGGAGGATCGTCACGGGGGGCGAACGGGGGTATCACGCTAACGCACCTAGGCGCGGTTGCCACGGTGCGCGCGAGCGCGTGGGCGCACACCAACGTGGACGGCATGACGTATGCGACGGTGAATGTGACTGGAGAGTTTGGATTCTGTGGAGCATCAGAGAAAAAATATTAATCGGATATCCCGCTGTTTCGCAAGAGGACAGTGCCACAGTGCGTCGCACTTGGAGTGATTCCCCCCCCGACACGATGTCGCACGCCGTGTGCTCCTCTGTTTCGATCACAGCCACGTGCCGTAGCCCAAACGTTGGGAAGAGAAACACGAAGAGACGCAGTGCGGTGGTGGTGAAATCATCGAAACGGACGAACGGTGACACGTCGGATGATAACAATGATGTCCCCACGCATTCTCGTCGCCGTGTCGGGTTAGCGTCGTGCATTGTGTCAGTCATGGCGGCGAGTACCGCGTCCGGTGTGTCCACCCCCCCGCCCACGGACGCGTTCGGTGGCGAAATCGGTTTGTCCGACTTGAGTTATACCGAAACGAAGTGCCCGCCGAATCAGTACGTGCCGAACAAAAAGAACACGGTGTGTTTAACATTCACAGCGACCGCTACGAACAACTTGAAACGCGAAGTGGAAGCCGCGAACATCTTCGGGTTCGTGGAGGACAAGCAGGGGAACAGCGCGGTGACTGTGAACCCCACTGGTACCAGTAGGACTGTATTAGCGGGATTAGACGAACCCATTCCGAGCGGGACGTCGACCGTAAAATTTGTAGTCACGGTTTTCAAGGATAGTTTAGACCTCGGCCCGTTAAAACTAAAGGGCTTCAAAGCGGAACCCTCAAGGAGCAACTTAGAAAAGAGATTCAAACCGTTCGACGAGTGTGACCTGGACCCGTACCAGGAAGGGTGCGTGGGGGCGTTTTAGGAAAAGCTTAGGCGTGTGAAGAGTGCCAACGGTTACGATTAATGAATTTGATTAACAATAAAGAATAAGTTTTTCCTCCCGACTACTTGTAGTAAGCACTAAACTTGTAGTAAGCACTCACCAGTACCCCAGCACTCTCCACCACGCCATCCCCACCGTCGAGAAGATCAACATGTTCACGACGGACATGTACGCGCCTTGTTTCCACAGCGTGGGCAGGTCGATGTTCCCCGAGCCGAAATAAACGGCGGACTGCCCGGAGGCGTAGTGAGTGAGGCCGCCGAACAAGTTGGTGTTGAAGGCTAAGGTTAGCGCCGCGAGTTTAATCGGCGTGCCTGACGCAATCAGCATCGAAAGGAATGCAGGGTACAGCGCCCCCACGTGCGCCGATTGCGACGCGAAGAAGTAGTGCATGATGAAGTACCCGAAGTGCAGGCACGCGAAGGACTGCATCCAGGACATGTTCGCGGCGGCCAATGCAGTTGACACGAGCCCAGAAAAGTACCCCACCACGCCCAGCGCGTTGAGTTGCCCTGACATACTAATAAGAATGGAAAACCACAGCAACGTGTCCCACGCGCCTTTCTGCTCTAGGGCGTCGTTCCAGGTTAAGACGCCGAGGCAGATCAGAATTGACACACCGATCATCGCGGCGACGGCAGCGGAGACGCCCAACGTTGACCCAAGAACCCACAGCGAAACCGTTATGCCAAGTCCAAAACACATCTTCGCCTCGGCGCCGCGCATCGGGCCCAATTCCTTTAAAGCTTTAGCCGCAGCAATAGGCGCCTCCGGAGTCTCCTTGAGTTCGGGAGGGTCTATTATATAGACCAACAGTGGCGTGACTATAATCGATAAAATCGACGGTACCGAAGACGCGACGAGCCAGTCCATAAACGGATTTCCGAAAATAATTCCCATGCCGGTTGCGATTTGCATGCACAGAAAGTTCTGAGCGGCGGCAGAGACTAATAAACAGGAAGTCACGTTCCCCCCCTGTAACTGTTGCCCGATTAAGTACTTCCGTGTCCGTTTATCCAAAGCATTTATCACGGGTATAAAGACACCAGCTGCTCTGGCAGTAGTACTCGGCATCGCGGGACTCAACACCGCCTCAGCGGTCTGCAACCCATACGCCAGCTTCAACGTCGTCGTGCCAAACGCCTTGACGAACAACAACCCTAGGCGGTCTCCAAACCCGGTTTTAATAAAAGCACGCGCGAAGAACGTGGCGACGACGATGAGCCAGATGACTTCGTTGGTCAGGGCGGCTAATCCCTGTTGAAACGTTAACGTCTTCGTGACCACCGTAAACGTGAGCGACATGAACGCCCACGCGCCTACTGGGGCTGGCTTTACAACCAACCCAGTAACAGTGCTCGTGAATATTGCAAACAGATTCCAAGCTTGTGGGGTCAAGCTATCCGGTATTGGCAACAAGAACCTCACACACAGCCCCACGCCCACACTCACAGCCATCATCTTGTAGTTGATATCGTTCGCGTCAATCGCGCGCGGGGGGACGACGGATTCGATTTCTTTTTCGCCATCACCTTCGCATTGGAACTTTTCATCTGAACCATCGTCAGTGACCATCACGAACGCGTCGGTGCCGTGCGCGGTGGTTTTTATCGTCGTTCTGTGTGTGTTTGTGCAGGGTGTGTGTAGCTGCACGGCGCCGGCGGTGATCGCGATGGGACCGGTCACGAGAGTGTGTCCGCCGCCAACACAACGCTTCGCGATTCTGCACGGCGCCGACGTCGAAAAGCGTGTCCTCGGCCCTGTCGCGCCGCGCGTCGTCGATCCCGCACCGCGCCCCGGGTGTGACCTCCCGTTTGTGCCTCCACAAAGCTCGGGGGTAAGACACGACACCTGCATCGCCGAAAAAGCCATCACTTGATCGCCAAGGCACCGCCGTGCGCTTGAACCTATGACCTATAACCCGATGATTCATGATAGGCGGCAGGGTGCCGAGCGATCAGGATGAGCACACATTGCTCTTGTCATCGATTTCACTTTTTGACACTTTTACTGATTTATTACAAGTCCCGACTCCGTACAACAATCTCTCTTTAATCCGCGTGCGGCGCCAAGTTGGCCATGAGGATCAAGAAAACCCCCGCGCCGTATGCGGAGAAGGCCAACAGACGCGCGGACTGCGACGGGGGCTCGTGGTCCAGGTGCGTGTGTACGCCCGCGTTCTGTTCCGTGTCTTTTTCCAATCCCTTCGCGCTCCCGGAAATCACGTGCAGCTTGTCGCACGCGCGCGCGGTCATTTCAAACTCGTCCGTTGAAATCTCGGTGGCGCCGATGTAGATGAACGTGCCGGCGGCGAGACCGTCCAGGACTAGTTTCGCGATAGGCGACGCGGCGCCGGCGAGGATTCCAACCACAATTCCAAAGGGAGTCACTAACGTGAACGCTATTACTAGTCCAATCACGTGCGGCGTCGGCAGCCCTGATCTCATGAATTTACTGCCCACGCTAAACGCCGCCGGGGCTTTGTGACTGCAAATTGCGACAGCGACTGCGATAACCCGGCTGCTTTCACTCTGCATTCCCAGTGAGATCCCAGCGAGAACTGCATGCAGACTTATAGCAATCAACACGCTGATGGAGTTGTACAAAGCGGCTTTATTTTTCTTGTTCTTTTGGGAGTTTTCGAATAGTAAGTTGTCCATGGATGACGGATCGGTTCCATGTGCGTGGAGGTGCTTCTTGGGAGAAGACGTAGGGGATTCATCGGAGCTACCTGGAGGAGACTCATCCAGGACTTTGTGACCATTTCCATGCCCGTGTCCATGACCATGCCCATGAGCCTTGTGCTCATCGCGCTCCCCGTGTCCCCCGTGTCCCCCGTGTCCGTGTCCTCCCTCGTGATCGTGCTCCTCCGCGTGCTTGTGGATGTGAAACACGACCCTTTCGACAAGAAACACGCTCATGTACCCCAACATAACAAGCGCGTACGGAAGCGGGTATTCTCCATAACCATCCACGCTCGCGCCGTACTCCACGACGTGGGGAAGGATGTGCGTCAACCCGGCGCACATAAACACGCCCCCTGAGAAGCAGTTTACTAATCCCAAAACGCCTTCTATTTGCACAAAGTTTCGAATGCCCAACGGAGCGAGGCCTCCAAACAGCGCGAGGAAGAAGATACCGGCGAGTAGACCGAGTTTCAAGCCTAGGTGCTTGGTGCTGTCGTCGTCTCCCTCGTCATCCTCCGCTTCGACGTGCTCGAACTCGCAGCTCGCCTCTGCGGCGCACAACAGCAACGCGGGGCACGCGTTTTGGAACTGCGTTGAATTCATGTACCCCCCGTCCACGGTGCCGTAGTGCGCTATGATTTGTTGGACGCTCATCATATGCGTCGCTTCGGATACGTCAATATCGTCTGCGGCGTCGTCTTGAGCGTGCGCGTGCCCCGCGTGCGGGTCCGCCGCCGCGGATGCCGTGTTCGCCGCAGCTAACACTTTGTTCTGAATGGATTGGAACAGGGTCCCTAACTCGTACTGGCTGGCGTACCCATCCCCATCAGCTGCGATTTCCCAGAGATGATCAATCGGGTCTTCGGTTGTGATGTCGAACAACGGCAGGTCTTCCGACGCCAGGGTTGACGAGACGCAACAGAGGACCAACAGGGCGAGAAGAACACGAACGCGCGAACCATGGCGGCGCGTCGAGCTCATCATCTTGACAAGACTGTCGGAAACGCGTCGCGAGATTCAACGGCACCTCCGTGAACGCGCGAGGTTGAAGGCGCGTTGAACCACCGCGTTCGGTGCTACACGAAACCCGTGGAGTGACGCGAGAGGCGTGTGAACGTGGAGCGGCGCGCGGTGATACCAAGCAAGTGGTCGTGCGTGGTGCCGTTATGGATCTCAGCAGGGGGCGTTTGCGGTCCAAACCCTACGAACGGAAAGCCAGCCGCCATGAAAAGTTTCGACGCAGACTTTACGTTTTCATCAGACTACGTACATATGTCTCATCGTGCATAATCTGCGACGCGAGATCTCATCCACAACACAATTCGGCACGGGTGCCGAAGAGAAAAGAAAGGAAGGGGAGATGCTGCGTCGAAGATTGACAAAAGCTGCTGTCTTCTCGGAAGACTTTCCGAGTCGAAGAATCTCACCATCGCGTTTCTCTCTTGAGAGGCGCACTTAGCGGTGACGATGGGTCCGTATCGACCGGCCTCGGGATGGTCGTTCGTCACGGTACTTCTCCTGGTGTGCCTCTCCTTCACCGGCGTGTGCGGTGAACCCTTGAGTTATAACTCAAGGGTTGGAAGACGGGCGTTGCGATCAGAGGTGCCGATCTCTACGACGGGCGAATCGATCGTGGCGACGCCGAAACCCGGGCTCGCGGACGACGACGGCGGGGGCGCAGTTGCAGTTGAGGCAGCAGAAGGAGACGCAACAGGCGCAGGTAGTAGTACAGGCAGTACAGCAGCAGACACGAGTAGTGACACTCCGTCACAACCGAAGGACCTAACCGCAGAAGATGCTTCATCGTCATCATCTGATGAAATGCTTTCCACCGGTATTGACATTAACTTCGTCAAGCGAGTCGCCGGCACGTCAAACTGCGTAGTAGTCACCTGGGCCAACGACCACTACAGGGACTTCGCCGCTTCTTGGGTCGCGAACCTTAAAGAAATAGGGTTAACGAATTACATGGTAGGCGCGATGGATGACGCTTTGTACAAGTATTTGAACGATGAGCAAATCCCAACCTGGTTGATGGGCAGTAAAACGATCGAAAAGTCCAAAATCGAAAAGGATTTCGGGTGGGGATCGAAAAACTTCCACAAGATGGGGAGGGATAAGATTCGGCTGATTCGGGACTTTACTAAGACTGGGATCGATGTGTTGATTTCCGACATCGACACGGCTTGGTTACGGGACCCGGTTCCGTTCTTCAAACGGTACCCAAACGCGGACATGCTGGTTTCGACGGATCAGCTAAAATCAGAAATCAACATTTCGCCCGAACAGAAAAAGTATCTGCAATCGATATCTGCTGGTCTCGAGTCATCTGACAATAAGGAAAATAAACCTCAAAACAACCAAGAGGGCCTCGAGTTCCACTTCTGCCACGCCGCTGGAAACATCGGTATGATGTGGTTCCGGGGCACTGACGGGTCAAAGGAGTTGACGAAGACGTGGGTCGAGAAAATAGAAAAGGATGACGACTTGTGGGACCAAAACGCGTTCAATGACTTGGTGAGGGAAGGAAATTCGTGCGCTGGAAAATCAGACCCACTCGGATCCGGCCTGTACAGGGGTAACAACGATAAAATCACAATAGGCACGTTGCCTGCCGCGCAATTTGCGAACGGGCACGTGTTTCACGTCCAAAGAACTCATAGTAGCGAAAACCTATCCCCGTACGCTGTTCACAACACGTTTCAGTACGGCGGTACGCCTGGTAAGAGGCACCGCATGCGGGAAGCTAATGTTTGGAGAGGCGAGGATGTTGACCGGTTCTTCCCGGTCAATCAAGACACAAATGAACCCTATGCTGGCTTTCTTTCCTATGACCCACGGATTCCACACGATGTTGACTTACAGCTGTTCAAGGAACGAAGTTGGCCAAAAACTAAGGACGACACGTTCCCGGCGATCGAGAGTATCACCGACCCGCTGGTGCAAGCTCATGCGAAGTTAATCGAGTTTCAGTTACAGCAGTTAAGCGTAGCAGTCGCCATCGCAACTAAATTGAATCGTATTGTCATCGCCGCGCCTATTCTGTGCGGCCTGGACCGCGTATGGTTCGCGCACTTTGGCCGATTTCCCGGGTCGCAATTCGCACTTCCCTTCATTTGTCCCCTGGATCACGTGTTGGCGGTGGAGCGGTCAACGAAGATGTCGGAATTAAGAGAGTTTTCGTTCTTGAGTCACCCTGAGTTACCGGTTGAGGTCAGGGAGAGTGTTGCGGTGGTGGAGGTGGAGGATTCGAGTGACTCCAATGACTCCGTTCCGTTCCCGTCCGACGTTAGACGTTGCACCACAGGTCCCGGCACGGGCGCTGATTCAAGCGGAACCGAAAAATGCGGGTGGCTGGGCATTGCGAGTGACGTTTCCATTGCGAAACGAACAGCGGAAGTGTCAGCAGAAGGTGGATACGCTCCAGATCAAGTCGCCGCGCAAATCGCGCAAGTCAGGTCAAGTAAAGTCATACACCTGACAACAGTGGTGCCGTTTATGAAACACAAAAAAGGCCACAAAGGGTGGACGGCGTTGTACCTAAACGCCAAGAAAGTCGTGCCGCCCGACGTGTGGTGCTGCGCGAGCAAGGATGGGCACAAGCAGTACGAAGTAGAGTAGCGATGCTTGCTTGAAAGTGATGCTCTGTAGTCTGCATGTACTGTTAGTCTGTTGAAAATCTCTTCTAGGTACCATCCCCTCCTACGCCCTCGCCGCCGCCGCCTTGGCGTACCTCCCTCCCTTGAGCATCTGGAAGTTGTACTCCCTTTCTCTTGCGTTTGGCACGTTACCAGTGGGCACGCCACTCGCCAGCTCCACGCCTTCATCGTCCACTAAAATGAACCGAGAAAAGGAGGTATCTTTCCCAGGAACCCACACCAACTTCCACGCGATCTTGGATTGAAACTGTACATGCGCGACGTCGGCGGGCGGCTCGGATGCGCCGCCTTGCGCGCAAGTGCACCACGTACCGCCTGGTCCCAACTCGGGGTCACTCGCCACCCTGATTCCAGGTCCTAACCTGTTCCCGAACGCAATGCCGGATACTTGCCCCCTGTTTTCGTTATCGCTCACATCGAGCACCATGGTCGTCGCGTCGACGTGATTGAAATCGTTGAAGCAGTGGCCGGTGTTGCCCTGGCCGGGGGGGACGTCTTTTAAGTCCCTTAAACCCGCGGCCCATAAGAGTTTGCCACGAACTGTTTCCCAGTCCGTTGAGAGCTCTTGCTCGGTCAAGCTGGCGGCTCGGGACCGGGCGTTCTCCATGCGCGTCAACGCCGTGCCGGGGTACTGCGCTAAAGTGCTGTCCATGTCTCCTGGATCTGATTTGGTAGCAAACGTTCTGACGGGACTATAGTCACTTGCGACTGGGGCGCAGCCGCTCGGGTCGGACCCGGTGCCGGCCGAAACGAAAGGTAACGACGACGCGAGGCCTGGTCTGGGGGCGAGGGTCACCGCGAGCGCAGCGGCGGCGGTGAACGCCAAAGCGCGACGCACGCCGAGGCGCAAAACGCGGTGACGTGGCACGGGTGTCGTGGCACGGGTAACGACGGAACCGCGAGAAATCGCCAGCGCGCGAGTCGGGTGCGCCACGGATACGCCGGGAACTAGCGCACGTGAAGCACGGACGAACGTCGCGTGCATGCTCGTGCCGTCTCGAGGCGCGACCAGGAATGACGTGTTGTTCTTCTCATCCCGGGGTTTCGGGAAAATATTAATATCTGATTTCCGCATTTCCCCGGCAGGCCTCACAACCCGCGACGCGGTTGGCGATGACGTGAGAGCCGCCGCAGGGTTCAGTGGAGGAGTCTTAAGTGGCGCGCCATAGGCCTGAGAAAACGGTGCGCGCACGGGAAGGAGAAACACAGCTGCGCGGTGTGCAACCAATGCCCACATGGCAAGCTGAAACAAAACTGCGCGGTGTGCAACCCCAGCCCTCACGGCAAGGTGAAAGGCGACTGCACGGTTTGCAACGGTTGCCCTCACGACAGGATAAAACGCAATTGCGCGGCGTGCAAAGCTCAGCGCGCGATGAATAGCTAAACACCTCGAGAGCCGTGTGTTGTATAATGAGTGTTCTGATACGATACGACTATCGACTACTGAGCGTTAATACTGCTATTCACTACGTTTTCGCTTCCCCACTTCACTTCCCCACTTTCTTTCCCCCGCAGAACGCCTTGACCACGCGTTTGAACCGCCTCAAATCCATCTTCACAATTGCTTCTCGCTCCCCAACCGGAACCGCCTCATCCGGCAAACCCAAAAGTTCGTTTACAAAAAACGTCTTCTGCTCAATCGTGGTTGTTTTCCGGGGAAACCCGTTTCGGTCGGGACCGAGCGCTTCCACTAGCCAGCTTCCAAACACCGCATCCCCACAAGCTGACCAGATTAAAAAGAGCGCCGCGCTTATGTCGGTCACCAGCCCCGGGGGCATCACACCGCACGCGCACTGAAGCATGCCGCGGACGATAGACGGACCGATACCAATACCAGATTCATCGCCAGACGCAACCGTCAAAGCCTGCGCGGCTGTCGTCGCGACTGCTAAACTAGATCCGCCTACTGCCCATTTCGGAAGGTACCCTCCCTTTTGACTGGAGCCGCTCATCGCCGAGGCTAACCTGCCCATACCAGGGTGCACCGCGGTAGCGCTCACAGCTTGCTCATACGTGCGTCCGGGGGCGAATTGTTCGGGGCACAGCATGGACGCCGAACACGCAACATCCCCCGCAAATTGTAATGTCACGAGCGCGGCTTCACCGGAAGTTGGTTCCAGTAACGATCGCACGGCGACTTGGGCTATTAGTGTGAATAACGTGTGGGTTTGACTGGAAGGAGTGCTTAAACTGGGAAACCCCGCTCGGATCGCGGCTTGTGCTAATGCAAAAACAGCGGCGCGATTCTTCTCGCCAACGAGACTCGCTTCATCGTTCAACGCGGCAGTCAACACCACTCCGGCTGCGTTTGACAACACTACGAATTTCTCACTCCCACTCTTCGCGTGACACCCGTCTACCAGCGCGGAAAGCACCGGGTGGTTGTACATAGGGTCGGCACGGTACGCCTCGGTTGCGAGGTGAATCGCGCTCTTGAAATTGACGTCGGACGAGAAATCGTCGCAATCGACGCTCGCTTTCACGACGCTCCGCACTAAATCAGCCGCTGCGCTTATGATATCTTGAGTACCTCGAAGGCTTCCAAAGGTTTTACGTCGGACGCGTGATGATGACACTGCTCCCCCTGCCCCTAACTCTTCCTCCGCATCACTCCCAAACCCTACATGCGCAAAAAGTGGACGCGCTTGTCGCGCCGCTTCCACGGCGGCGACGGCGGCAGGGAACACAGACAAACGAAGAACCTCGTCGCAAGGTGCTTTACTATTGTTAGAGACCTGTTTCGCCCTTCTCGACGCGACCAACAGCGCCTCCGCCACAACCTTGGTCTCCACCAAAGCGACGTACAGGGAAAGGGATGCGTTCAGGGCGGATGATACTGCGGCGTCGAGGGATGACGCATTGTTGGCGACGCTCGCGATAGAACAAGCTTGGGTCACCGCTGTCGCCGCCGCCGTCGCCGACGCCGCCGCCGGCGCCGCTAAAGTCGCCGCCGCAGTCTCCGCATCGTGTGCGGGTTCCATCGCAGACGCCACGGCTGAGATTCCCCGGGCTAAAATCGTGCTCACCGGCTCTTGCCCCCGGCGCAGCTTTTCGAGCGGCGGCGACGCGACACCGACGCGGTACGCTTCCAGCAATTTGTTTCGGGTTTCGTGAAAATCGGTACCGGCCACGGCAGCGCAGTTAGTCTCCACTACGCGCATCGACGCGACACACGCGCCCCGTGCGATGGAGGGCGATGGTTGTGCCATCGCGAATAGAATGCTTTGAAGCGCTTGTAACAGAACACCGTGTTCTGAATCTGAACCGTCACTTCCGGAGATGGCTTTGGATAGACCGCCCAAAATCCAGGTACTCAGCTCCACGGCTCTCGGTGATATTTTTCCCATGTTACGGATCACCGCGTTCGCGCATTGTACCACTTGGGTAACGCTGTGTTGAGTATCGGATGAGCTTTCCGAGTGAGATTTCGTGACCAACCGCGCACACGCGAACAAAACGAACGTCCACCCTTCTACTTTTTTGGTATCGTTCGAGTGTAACGCCAACTCAAACTCCTTACCAGCTATTTGCAGAAACACATCAGGACCGACTACGTTAGCGACGTCACGTAAACCCTCGGCTAAGTCTTCCCTGTTTGCATCGTTTTCTGAGCTTTCTTCTCCAAAAGCATCACCTCCAAAGCCAACGCGTTGTTCTCCGAAGTGCCCGCCGTCGTTCGCCGCTGATTCTCCATCCGGGGGAAACCACTTCTGAACCACCGATGAGGCGACGCCGGCAACTCGTGCAGCGCTGTTTACCAGTTCAGGTTGTATTTGAGGAAGAACGCCTCCGCACGCTCGGTACGACTCAATAGCCGTGGCGACCGATGCCCAGGGCTCTAGCGCGGATGCAGGGCTAGTGAAACCCGTTCCTGAATCACAAACCACACACATACCGTCAGCCAAAGCATCCAAACAAAAACACAGAACTTCCAAATCGCACCCCACTAGCGGCGCCGGTTTGGTTCCCGCCGCAGCCGCCGCGTGGTCATCCCGTTTGTCGCTCCTCTTCTTTGCCTTTCTCATTTTTGCGAAATTCTTGTACGGGACGTAGGTGCGGTCGCGTGACGCGTCCTTGCCCACCCCGAACGGATCTACTGGCGTTTCAACCAACGGGGGGGGGTCTGCGGCCCGGCACGCAACGCTCGCCAAAACCTGCGCACACCTGGAGCGCAGTTCGGATAAAACGAAATTCATATTTTGAGTATTAGTATTTTGAGCGTGGTGTGCTCCAACCGTACTCCCCCTGCATCTCTGTCGCAGCACTCCGAGCTCCTCTGCCAGCGCTTGCCTTCGCTTGGCTCGGTGCACCGCCCCCACTAACGATGTGGTGGCTAAACTCACAGCCGCGTCCACTACGATTGAATGCTGATTCATAAATTTTAATTCGTCGCTGCTCAACGTAAACACCGCGAACGAAAGCGATGCGGATGGACAGCATCCGTCCTGGTTTTCGTCAAAAAGTGACCACGAAGCGCACGCGTTTAGACTGGAGGCACGGGCGTAATGCGAATTGGCGTTGTCTCCGGTAGGAGTACCATCAAACGCTTTCGTGGCTAAAGCATCGAGCGTCGGAAACACGACACTCGTAGCAACCTTCTTCATCCCTTCAGCGACCGCCGCTCGCCGCGCTGGGTGAATGGATAACTCTTTGCTGTGCACTTCCTCGGGGAGCACGGTGAGTATAGATACTAAACATTGCTCGCCTGCGGTGGTGAGACACTGTTCGATAAATGCGGTCTGGTCGGATCCTGGTCTAGTACTCAGCAATTCTGGTCGGTTATCCACCAATCGCGTTACGATTTCTTTTGCGGACGGAGGCGCGCTGGTTTTCTCGCCGCTCCCGTTTCTGGTCCCCAAAAAGTGAGTAACAAGGTCCACCACGATCGTCTCCGCGTCCCAGGTCGTCATCTTACACGCCAAGACTGAAATTGCGAGTGACACTTGCGTTAAAACTGCCCTCGGGGGGGCTTCCATCGTAGTGTTATTCCCTCCACCGAAACCAGCACCAACAACTTTGACTGAAAAGTTCCAAGCCAACTGTAACAACGCATCGCGCATTTGCACCCAGTCGTTCTGGTCTAAAACCGCGTGGCTCGCTTGCGTCGCGACTGGTTTCACTACGCTTTTGCGAAGCAGCACGTGCAGCGCTCTGGCGCAGAACAGAGCTTCAAGGGAAGTTAGGTCACTCGCATTACTCAACAGCTGAATCGAAAGCGGCCACGCGTGGTCGGACCGCAGAAACGATTGCAGCCATTCGTCCGCCTGTAAACGCACCGCGGGGTCGGTTGAGGTGTACAGCGCCGCGACCGCTTGGCCCAGAGAGGCGCGGTCGGGCGGCACAATCCCCGCCTCAGCCCCGGCGCCAGGGGAAGCCGCCATCATGGAAGCTCGGCGCCACCCAGAGTGCGTCGAGACAATATTCAAGGTGCCGAAAAGCAGCCGCCGCCGAAAGTCTCGGAACTCCGAGGTTTCGGGATAAATGTGGATCGCGTTTGCGCCGACACCACTCACCACCGCGCGGGCAACACGGACTTGAGACGTCTCTGTGTGTTCTGGCTCGCTTCAGCACGTGATACGTGTATTCAAATATTCAAAGCGCCTTGAAGATGTCCGCCCCCCCCATGTTCCCCCCCTTCGGCCCCGGATGCGCGTGCTGCCCCCCCACGAGTTGGTGGCGCCCCGAGCAGGCGACGAAAGCGATGGCGGACGGTCCGCGAAGGGACGGCCCTAAGCTATTGAACACGTTTACCAGAACCAAGGTCCCGTTCGTCCCCCTGGAAGGCAACCGCGTCGGGTGGTACATCTGCGGCCCAACTGTGTACGACTCCGCGCACATGGGCCACGCACGGAATTACGTAAATTTCGACGTCCTGCGAAAAGTCATGGCCGAATACTTTCGGTATGACGTGAGGTTCGTGATGAACGTGACTGACATCGATGACAAGATTGTCATGCGGGCGCACTTGAGAAGGTCGGAAGAGGTGCTTTTGATAGCAGAAGGTGAGGGATTGAAAGGTAACGGGTCAGTTCAAACTGGAATAAAGGCTTTGAAACAGTTACTCGAGAGCGGTGAGAAAAACCTCGGCGAACAGGAACGATTGACCGGAGAATTAGCCGACGCTATTCGAGCCGCCGATCCGAGTCTGGTTTCTAACGGTGACGATTCACATCCCTTATCTAAATCATGGAGCATCCAAGACGCGTATTTGCAATTAGCGCACAAGTTCGAAGCCGAGTTCATGGAGGACATGCGGTTGATGGGGGTTATGAAACCCGACATTCTAACGCGCGTGAGCGAGTACACCGACAAGATCGTGACGTACATTGAGCAGATCATTGAACGCGGGTACGCGTACGCAAGCAACGGCAGCGTGTACTTCGACGTCCCCTCGTTCGAGTCATCGACAAACCACAAGTATGCTAAGCTGAACAAGTCCGCTTTAGAAAACGTGGAGCTGGCGATGGACGGGGAGGGCGCGTTGGTTGGCGACGCAAGCGAGAAGAAAGCGGAGAACGACTTCGTGCTTTGGAAGAAAAGTAAGCCGGGTGAACCTAGTTGGAACTCGCCGTGGGGCATGGGACGACCGGGATGGCACATCGAGTGCAGCGCAATGTGTAGCGACGTGCTAGGCGAGACCGTGGATATCAACGGCGGCGGCATCGACTTGAACTTCCCGCACCACGAGAACCAGTTAGCGCAGAGCGAGGCGTTTTTTGACTGCGAGCAGTGGGTCAACACGTTTATTCACACCGGGCATCTGCACATCGACGGGCTCAAGATGAGCAAGAGTTTGAAGAACTTTATCACGATTGGGTCTACGTTGGAGATGTACTCTGCCCGGCAGGTGCGTTTTCTTTTTTTGCTGCACCAATGGTCTGACCCCATGGACTTGACTCCAGTTGCCGAGAACGAAAAAGTCACCGGGTTCAAGCAAATGGAACACGCCGTGGCGATCGAAAAGGTTTTTGTTGAGTTTTTTCATAGTGTGAAGGGGGTTATGCGGAACACGCCGGGGGGGTATTCCGTGGACCAGGAGCAGACCTGGGGGGAGCACGAACGAACGTTATCCACCGCAATTGACACCGCGCGCGATTCCGTGCACAAAGCCATGTTAGATAACATCAACACCCCTGCTGTGATTAAAGCGCTGAAGGAACTGATTGGCGCGGTGAACGTGTATTTGCAAAAGGTGGATCAGAAAGAAGTGAGGCCTTTGTTGATTGATTCCGCCGCGCGGTTCATCACCACCATTCTATACTGTTTGGGCGTCGCTGAAACGTCATCCAAAGTGGGTTTCGGCGAGATCGGCGCGGATGCGGACAAGTCGAAGAAATCGGGCGGCAATTCCTCCGAGGAAACCCTGGCCCCCGCGCTTGATTTAATCGTCAAGTTCAGGGACGAGATGAGATTGTTGGCGAAATCGGGGGCGGACGTCAACGAGCTGATGCGCGCGTGCGATAGGTTACGTGATGAAGGCTTGCCCGCGATTGGCGTGAAGCTTGACGATAGGGATGGCGGAGCCTTGTGGAAGATGTCTGACCCGGAGGAGCTGAAGAAGGAGCAGAAAAGGGAACTGGAGGCGAAGGCGAAGAAGGAGGAGGAGACGCGTAAAAAGAAGGAAGAGGCGGCGCGAAAGTTGGCGGAAAAAGATGCCGCGGCGAAAATAGATCCGAGCGAAATGTTCAAAATCGGCGAGTACCAATTTCTGTATTCCGAGTTCGACTCCGAGGGTATCCCTTTGAAAACCACCGACGGAACGGAAATCGCAAAGGCGCAGCGGAAGAAACTCGCCAAGGTTCACGGAGCGCAGAAGACAGCGCACGAGAAGTACCTGGCGAAAGTTGGAATGGACAACTTGAAATTATGAGACTATTAGGCAGGCGGTGATTTTCTTTTTGATACACATATTGTCCTATCCCCTACTCTTCCGCATGTATACTACCCTTGAACGAAGTTGATTTCTGCACCCCTGCTGCACTTACCGTCCGCCTTACCGACGGCATGACAGGCGATTTCCGGACCACACTTCTTGGTTTGATCCGTGCCTGCGCTTCCTTTGCCTTCAAACGCGACATTGCGAGTTTCTCGTGCTTTTCTTTAATTTTCATCTCTTCCAGTAACGCTCGCTCCATGACTTCCTCCGCCAATCGCGATGCTTCGTATTCCTCTTCGTTCTTCTTGTCTAATCGTAAGAGGTATTGGCCTAAGGATTCAACAGGGTCGGAAGGTCGAAGTCTAGATAGAGTGACGATCGCATCCGTCACGACCGGCATGACGTTTTCCGCCAAGTACCGCCGCAACGAAGCGCTCCGCTGGTGCAACTGTTCCGTCTCGCGCAGTTCGAGTTCTTTGTTCCGTCTGTTTACTAATACAGCGGCGCGTTCATTCCGTTCAGCGCGCTGCTCCTCGAGTTCTTTCTGTTTCGCGTTGAAATCCATCGCGAGTTCCAACGAGTTCCGATCAAAAGGGTCGTCGCAAGGGTCAACATTGAACCCGGAAAAGTTTCGAGCGCGGTTTCCAAAGGCTTTCGAGCACTCGCGAACTCGAACGGAGTCAGAATTCGACGCTTCGATATTGACGCGCTTGATTTTCTTCTCAAGGTGAAGCCACTTGGACACTTCGTCTGTCTCCACGGGCTCTACCTCAGGCTCAGGCGCATTCGCAGGGTCTTCCGGATCCTCCTGATACTCCTCGCCACTCTCCTTGGCGGCTTTGATTTTCTCAGCGCGTTCTTGTTTTTTTGTTTTTTCCGCTTCCTCGCGCGCCTCCACGGCTTGCTCGTACGCGTCCAACGCCGCATCCTCCGCCGTGGCCCACTCCACAAACTTCGCGTAACCCTCGGGGTCGCTCTTTTTGAACTGCTTTGTGTATACACCGCCGTCGTTGAATGTGAGGCGTAGGACTAAATTCGGGGCTTTGTATGAGTGCATCACTCGTCGTAGCTCAGCCTCGTCTTCTGTCTCCTCTGGGTACTCGGGGGGCTCGGGAGGTTCCACCGGCGCAGCGTCTCCATCATCTCCAGCGTCCGCGGCGGTCTCGCCGTCGCCGCCGTCCCCTTCAACTTCTGGAGGCTTATCCCACCCTTCCTTGAGTCGCAGTAAAGGTCGGTCTGGTACATGTGTAAACAAGGAATGACACACGTCCACATCCGGAATCAACCCATAATTGAAGTTACTCAACACGTACCCAAACTTTTCAACCTCTGGCGTGGAAAGCGCGTGACCGAGAAGTTCTGTTTTCGTCGCCGTGTCGAGCCCCTCGAGCAAAACCAACGCGTCGGCATCAGCCTTGAGCTCAGCGGCTGCGAGCTTTTGAGCTACTACTTCAGGGTCTTCAGGTTCGGTAAGTTGTTCCGGTGCCGCACCCTCTTCCTGGTCCGTTTTTTCTTTCTCGGTTTGCTCACCCTCATCCGTCTCCTCGGCGAGACTGGGATCGCCGCACTTTTCCCGAAACTCGCGATCGCATTTTGGCAGAAACTTTCGAACCAAACTCTGCGGAGTCAACAGTTGCGTTTTGTACTTGTCGGACAAAGAAACTGCTAAAGCATCGACCCGCGACAACGGCGGGCCGTGCATAACACACCGCACTGGTTCTAAACCATTTTCGGAGAGGAAGGCATTGAAAATCGCCGGGGAACCGCCGACTTTGATAGGCGCGAGCTCCCAGAGGGTCTCCTCTTCCGTATTTTCTTCAGTCGCCTCGTCCTCAACAGGTGTTCCTTCCGGAGCTTCAGCTTCAGATTTTCGTTCGGTATCGGCATATTTCTCGTCATTCTCACTCGTCAGCTCCTCCCACGGCTCCACGGGTTCACCCATCCCCCCTCGGTGCACGTTTTGGAACAGAAAGGAACCGAACCCGGATGTGAAAAAATCACCCGTCGGCGTTTCGGATCGAGCAGCGTCGGGGAAATACTCGAGGTACGACGCAACGGATGATGCGAAGGTTTTACTAACCTCGGCGATTGCGGGATCAGATGATTCGTTGGTCACGTGTTTGTTGCTACCCATGCGACCAGTGGTCGCACTCAAGGTACTTCCCGTATGAGTATTCAGTGTACCTCCTTGCTTCCTTCCGGTACCTCTCATCGAGCCGCCCAACTCTGAATTCGCGAAACCACTCGCGTTCGCCTTTTCCAGCGCCTCAACTCGCGCCCTCTCAACCTCCTCGTCATCCTCGAACCGCAACAGCAAGGACTCCACGCCATTTTTACAATCCTCAAGGGTTTTCAATCCAGGAATAAAACGAGTGAAGTGGGGTTGTGTAGTTACCCTAGCATCGTTGCAGTCCCAAACAAACGCGCGCGACGGGTGGAACCGCCGCAGGGGAACTTTGAATTTCTTCGCGATAGACGCGGCGATTTCGATTTGCGTTCTGGGTTCGGTGTCGCACACGCTGACGACACGAGGTACACCTGAGGACTCCGTCCCTTGAATCGAGACTTCTTGTGTAAAAAACACTCTTGCTGCTACCCTAAGCACCGCTTCCGCCAATTGATGTGCGTGCGTGGTTTTCAATTGATTCAAACCGGTTCCAAACACAGGAACCGGCTCACCTTCCCACGCCTTTTTGAACACGGAAAGAAACCCGTCGGCGAACTCGCCTTCGCCGTACAGAATGCCATGGCGGATGATTGTTACTTCTAAAATGCCTGGTCGTGAGAGCCGAAGCGCGGTTCTTTCCGCTGATTGACGTTGTTTACCTTTTTTTGTTGAGATCGATGATGCATCATTCAAGGAATCATTCTCGTTCCTTTGACCCGAACCAACCCCAACCCCTGCCACGCAGCTACTAGGTGGCGACACCACGATGAGCGACCTTACCTTACCATCCTCGTAAAACGCGTCTGTCATAGTGTTCGCTAACGCGCGGATCTCACCCGCGTCGCCCGGAAGATGAACAACCACCAAATGAGATTTGCGTATTTGCGAACGCCGAGTCAATTCGTGCGATGGATTGTGCAACTCCGTGGATGCGACGAACGTTTCCGTAGCGAAAGGAAGCTCCTCCCCCCCGGCGCGTGTGCCGTACACGGCGAACCCGGCATCCCTGAGAGCCGTGCCCAGCACGCGTGATAACCTCGTGTCCGCCCTTGGCAACCACGCTCGGTGGCCCGAGAAATCCACCCTCTGTGGTTTGGACGCATTTTCATCAACAGGCACCGTGCTCGCCTCTGCTTCGGGCGGGGGCTCGGCGACCGCCTCCGCGCCGGCCACGGACGACGAACGTGACGCCATCGCGTGAATCGCGAAACCCGCGACCGCACGTGTCACGCGCACACGCCTCTGAAGGACGGAGCTGGAACCTAGTGCGCCAAATCGGGAAATAGGCACCAACGTCTTTTCTTGAACGAGAAAACGTTGACTTGAAAATGCTGTTCTGGGGAAAACCAAAAAGCAACGACACCGACCACGACTTTCCGGTGCGTGCAGAAGCGTGTGCGCGGGGTATCGTCGCGCGCTCAGAATGGGAGGACACAAGCGTTGCCCGCACGGAAGGCAGAAATCTAGCTGCGTGCAGTGCGACCCCTGTCATCACGGCAGGCTGAGAAATAACTGCGCGGACTGCAAACCTTGCCCGCACGGCAAGCTGAAAAACAAGTGCACGGACTGCACCCCCTGTCCGCACGGCAAGCGG